>ENA-ORSA01000297-ORSA01000297.1-human-gut-metagenome-genome-assembly--contig:-NODE-297-length-58537-cov-19.824903_pt1 | contig 58537 bp, 48 predicted proteins | sample MGYA00242179_ERZ509142 | MGnify/ENA primary metagenome ERZ509142 (study PRJEB26280, sample SAMEA2338659) | human gut metagenome | biome: human gut; feature: human-associated habitat; material: faeces... | reverse complement strand
AACGACCCCCTGATTAACAGTCAGGTGCTCTAACCAACTGAGCTATTGAAGCATTCTGTTTGAGCAATCTTGTTTTCTTGATTGCGGGTGCAAAGTTAGCGGTTATTTTCCATTCCTCCAAACTTTTCGCAAGAAAATTTCTCAAATTATGTAATTTTTCTTTGTCAATACGTAAAATAAGGTACAAAACAAGTGTTTTGTGAGGTTAATGTATTACTTTTGCATCAGTCTACGACATACACATATTATTAATATAGCAACATTATACCAACAAGACATGTACCTACGCAAATACACAAAAACAATGCGCAGCCTGATGCTGATGGCATTCATGGCTGTGGCTATGCCAATACTGGCACAGAACACCAGCGACCACAATTTCCGCGTGGCAAAGAACCTTGACATTTTCAATGCCATCTACCGCAATCTCGACTTGATGTACGTCGACTCGCTCGATGCCGACAAAACCATCGGAACGGCAATACGCTCGATGATGCACTCGCTCGACCCATACACCGACTACTTCCCCGAAGACAAGGCGGCTGAATACAAGCAGATGATGACGGGCAAATATGCGGGCATCGGCTCGATAATAAGCTACAGCTTCACATGCAAGCACGTCATCATCAACGAGCCTTACGAGGGAATGCCGGCTGCTGAAGCCGGACTGAAGAAGGGAGACATGATACTGAGTATAGACGGCGAATCGATGGTTGGAAAGACCACTGCATACGTCAGCGACCACCTGCGTGGCGAGCCTGGCACAACGATGGTGCTGAAGATTCAGCGACCATCGACGGGCAAGAAGATGACCGTCAAGGTGCAGCGCAAAGCCATACAGATGCCCTACCTGCCCTACTACGGCATGCAGAAGGACGGTATCGGATACATCAACTACAACCAGTATCTGGAGAACAGCGCCAAAGACGTGCGCCGAGCATTCATCGACCTGAAGAAGCAAGGCATGAAGGGACTGGTGCTCGACCTGCGCAACAACGGCGGAGGTTCGGTGCAGGAAGCCCTGCAGATACTCAACATGTTCATACCCAAGGGCCGCCACCTGCTCTCGATGAAGGGCAAGGTGAAGAACGCCAACAGCAGCTACAACACCACCGTAGAGCCTCTCGACACCGTGATGCCTATCGTGGTGCTCGTCAACGAGGCTACAGCCAGCGCCAGCGAGATAACGAGCGGAACGCTGCAGGACTACGACCGCGCCGTAATCATGGGCACACGCACCTACGGCAAGGGTCTGGTGCAGATACCAAACGTGTCGCTGCCATACAACGGCAAGCTGAAACTCACCACAGCCAAATACTACATACCCTCGGGACGATGCATACAGGCTCTGCGCTACAAGCACACCGACAACGGATATGTAGCCGAGAACGTGCCCGACTCGCTCACTCACGAGTTCCGCACAGCTGCCGGACGCATCGTGCGCGACGGCGGTGGCATCAAGCCCGACATCGAAGTGAAGCCCGACTCGCTGCCCAACATCGCCTTCTATCTCTCGCGCGTGGACACGACCGACATCATGCTCAACTACGAGATTGACTACATAGCCGCCCACCCCACCGTGGCAAGCCCCAAGGACTTCGAACTCTCGGATGCCGACTACGAGCAATTCAAGCAGCGCGTGGTAAAGAGCGGATTCACATACGACCAGGTGAGCGAGAAGATACTCAAGGAACTGGAGAGCCTGGCACGCTTCGAGGGCTACTACGACGATGCCAAACCCGAGTTTGAGGCGCTGCGCCAGAAGCTGAAGCACAACATCGCCAAGGACCTCGACTATCCGTACAACAAGCAGAAGATAAAGGAACTCATTGCCGCCGACCTCATGGCTGCCTATTACTTCGAGAAGGGTTCGCTCGAAAACTCGCTGCGCAACGACAAGCAGTTTGCCGAGGCAGCACGCCTGCTCGGCAACCCCACCGAGTACCAGAAACTGCTGCAACCAAAGAAAGAGAAATAAACTGAAATACAGATTTTCAACTATTGCTGTCCGGCAAACAATTATTCATCCTTATATTGTTTAGTTGTTCAGTGTTTTATTGCAATATTTACTAAGGGGGCTTGCTATATACTATGCGGACTGAACCAACATTCACCAGCGCTTAGCGGAAAGGTAAAGCCTAAATATCACATAGGAGGGATTGTCTAAATATAAGCATCGCGCCCCGAAGGGGCAGAAGCACATAGCCCAGGGCACCCGCCCTGGGTGAAAATGTCCAAACAACCAAACGCCCTGTAAGGGCAAAAGCGTTAATAATCAATGCTTTTGCCCTTGCAGGGCGTCTTGCTTTTATCAATCCGTACACCCAGGGCGGGTGCCCAGGGCTATGTGCTTATTGGGCTTTCAGCCCGTCTTTGACCACATTATTAGTTTTACCGGACAGCAATTTTTTCAACACCCCCATTCAAAAAGGAGTCCTTTTGCCAGTCAAAAGGGCTCCTTTTGCATTGTAAAAGGACTCCTTTTAAAGGGTAAAAGGATTCGTTTTGAAGTGCAAAAGGACTCCTTTTGTGAATGCGGTGTGCGAAAAGGGAAATGTAGAGTGATGAGGGTGGGATGTATAGAAATGACCTTTTACCTATCAACAATGATATTGTCGCTGTTAAAAGCAATGATTATAAAAATAAGAATAAACTTGTTTCCTATCAAAAAATTAGTTATTTTTGCGCAAGAAGACAAACCACATAGAATTATCACAACAATTTAGAACACATTAATAATATTATAAATATGGATAGAATTAAACTAACACGTGAGGAAGCCTTGCGACGTTGGAAGGCATCCAAAGAACTAAAACGTAAAATGTCTGAGAAATTAGAACAATTAGTACGCGACAGTTGCAAGGAGCAAACTGACAACAATTCTATTAGTGTAGAAATATGGTAATGGAAAAACTGTCATTAGATGCAATAAATGCCAAATCTGAGTATCTTGTAAAAAAGAAGAGGATGAATTGACCTTTAGTTTCATGACTGATAATATGGCAGAAATTTTCATTTCATTTGAAAAAGATGACATATTACAATCAGGCATTGTCTATCAGTTTGGTATATCCAATCCGCAAGGAACAAAATCCCCTCGCGACCAAAAAGTACGCAATACGATACTGGCAATTATTGAAGAATTTTTTAATAAAAACAAGGCAGCTCTGCTATACATATGTGAGACTGGCGACGGTATGCAAAAAATGCGCAGTCGTTTGTTCCAATATTGGTTTAGCATTTATAACGAAAGGGAAGAATACCTGTTTCCTCCGCAAATTGTCTACGAAGAAGAAAACGAGAATTATGCAGCTTTAATTATAAGAAAGGACAATCCTTGTTTTGTCGAATTGGTGTCAGAATTTACTGATACAATAAACTTGCTTAACGGAAAACCCGAGTAACGCAACAACAAAAAAAGCAATAAGCCACAAAAGGCATAATGGCGCATACAGGAAAAGTGTAGTTTTCCGACAAGAACTGCTGCATTTCATTTTGTATTGCGACCGATTTGCACTATCTTTGCATATTAAAAACAAAATTTAAACAGATAAACAACATGCAAGAAACAAGACAAAACCGTATAGCACGACTCCTGCAGAAGGAGCTGAGCCTTATATTCCAGTCGCAGACACGTGCCATGCACGGCATCATGGTAAGCGTGACACGCTGCCGTGTGTCGCCCGACCTGAGCATCTGCACAGCCTATCTCAGCATTTTCCCGTCGGAAAAAGCCGAGGAACTCATCAAGAACGTAACAGCCAACGAGAAGACAATACGCTACGAACTGGGCACCCGCGTACGCAACCAGCTGCGCATCATCCCCGAACTCAGATTCTTCATCGACGACTCGCTCGACTACATCGAACGCATTGACGAACTGCTGAAAAAATGAATTTCCCGTTCTTTATAGCACGACGCTATGTCTTCTCCAAGAAGTCGACTAACGCCATCAACGTCATTTCTGCCATTTCGGTGGTAGGTGTGGCTGTGGGCACAATGGCACTGGTGATTGTGCTGAGCGTGTTCAACGGATTTCACGACCTCGTGGCGTCGTTCTTCACCAACTTCGACCCTCAAATCGAACTTGTACCGACGCAAGGCAAGACGGCTCCTGCCGACGATCCGTTGCTCGACAAGATACGCAAGATGCCTCAGGTGAGCGTTCACACCGATGTGCTTGAGGACCAGGGACTGGCTGTATATGGCGACCGTCAGCAGATGGTGACCGTTATGGGTGTCGACGACAACTTCACCCAGCTCACCAACATCAGCGACATCCTGTACGGCGACGGCGAATTCACGCTTCAGGCTGCCAATCTGTTCTATGCCATTCCGGGCATACGCCTGGCGCAGGACATGGGACTGGGCGCACGCTTCGACGGCTATCTGAAGCTGTATGCTCCCGTACGACGCGGACAGATTACCGACCTTGAAGACCCGTCAGACGGATTTGTGGTAGACTCGCTCATATCGCCGGGCGTAGTGTTTGCCGTCAATCAGGCAAAATACGACCGCGACCACATTATATGCTCCATAGGTTTCGCACGCCGACTGTTCGATCAGGACGGCATGCTGTCGTCTCTACAGATACGGCTGAAGCCGGGCAGCGACCTCGCGGCTGTGAAGAAGCAGATGCGCGAGATTGTCGGCTCGAAGTATAGGGTGCTCGACAGGTTCGAACAGCAGTCAGACACGTTCAACATCATGCAGATAGAGAAGGTGCTGGCATACGTCTTCCTGACATTCATACTTATGGTGGCTTGCTTCAACATCATATCGTCGCTCTCGATGCTCATCATCGACAAGAAGGCCGACGCTGCCACCCTGCGCAACCTCGGCGCTACCGACCGACAGATACGCAGCATTTTCCTATTCGAAGGCCGCATCATATCAGCCATCGGGGCCGTCGTGGGCATATTGCTCGGACTGCTGCTCTGCTGGCTTCAGCAGGAGTTCGGCCTGGTGCACATGGGCGACTCGGCAGGCTCGTTCGTGGTCAATGCCTACCCCGTAAGCGTCCATTACGACGACGTGGCTATAGTCTTCATCACGGTGCTCTTGATAGGATGGGCTGCAGCATGGATTCCTACGCGCAAGCTTAAGGTATAATCTGGCTTTTGACACACCCGCCTCCTACATCAGTTATTATCTAAAACGTTGTTTACTCCACATTTCTGGTAAACCAATAAAAAAACGGGGCAGCTCTACAGCTGTCCCGCTTCTACTTGACGCACAATGCGCTCGGTATATTTATCGACGCCTTCAGCGTCATATTTTTTTGTAAGCGACGCGCCGAACAAGGCTGCGAACGCCTGATAAAAGCCAGCCCTTATAGGTCCGAGAAACGCCTGTATCAATTGATACGACGACGAGTTGCACTCGCGATACACCAGTTTTATCAGCAGTTTGCCCTGCGAATACGTCAGTTTCTTCATGCGTGGCGTGTACTCCTTGCGTATGCTGCGCTCCACACGTTGCATGTGCTCGTCCTTAGCCTTCTTGTTGGGCAGTGTCTGCAGAAACTCGTAGGTCTCTATAATTATCGCATTCACCTCCTTGGCTATGGGCAGCACCTTCTTGATATTGGCCACAAGACGGTTGTAAGCCTGCCGCTGGCGAGCGTCGGCAAACATCGGTTGCGGATAGACATACAGCGTGTTCAGCTCGACATACTGTATGCTGTCGCCGTCGTGCAGCACCTTGCCCACCTTGACCATAGGCACAAACGTGGGCGTATCCATATCCACCTCGCGGTCTTCGGGGTTGACACGGCGACTGCCGTTGTCCTGCGCCCGTGCTGACATGGCGCTGAACACAAGCAACACGACCAACAGTATTATGTTGCGATTGCTTCTATACATATTTATATATTACTTTTCCGAGTACAATATCTGCACCATTGTCTGTCCGACAGCCTTGAGTGTGGCGCGGTCGATGTGCTCCATTGTGTCGTTTATGGTGTGCCATGTAGGTCCGAACGAACTCTGCTGGCAGTCAGGATAGAACGGAATGATGTCGATGCAGGCTATACCTGCCTTCTCATTTACGGGCACGTGGTCGTCGGTTATCATGCCGCCCTCCTGCATGGGGAAGTACGACCCATAGCCAATCTGCGACGCTGTGCGCCACACCTTATTTACAATCTCTGAAGCATACTGCTTCGACACCGACTCCTGATAGAACCGTGCGCCCTCGCCTCCTACCATATCGAGCAACACACCGTATCGTGCCTCATAGCCATGGGGCTGATGTTCTGCCCAATACTGAGCGCCAAGTGCCCACGAGTCTTGCGAGTCGGGGGCCGATGACCATTGCGGAGTGCCGTAGTCTTCGGCATCGAAGCACACGAAGTCGACACCTACGTTGAGTGTAGAGTCGTTGCTTATGATGCGAGCCAGCTCCATCATCACAGCCACACCGCTTGCTCCGTCGTTGGCACCCATAACGGGTTTGCGCCAATTGGTAGAGTCGGGGTCGTTGTCTGCCCACGGACGTGTGTCCCAATGGGCACACAGCAATATGCGTGTGGTAAGTTCGGGGCGGAAGCGTGCCCAGATGTTGCGCGAACGGAGCATAGTTCCGTCCCAAGCCTTAAGCTCTGCGTCCTGAGCCTCAACCTTCATTCCGTAGCTGGCAAACTGCTTCATTATCCATTCGCCGCACTTATCGTGTGCCTCGGTGTTCATAAGGCGCGGTCCGAAGCTGCATTGCTTGGCAGCAAAGGCATAAGCCGAGTCGGCACAGAATGTCGGACCTACAAGAGCAACGGTGTCTGGCTCGGTGGCCGACTTGCGCGAACTCTTGCACGACATGCACGAACAAGCCATTGCCACCACAAGAAATGCGAATAATATAGAGAATATCGATTTCATAATTAAAATTCCAAATTGAATAATTCCAAATCGGCGAAGCCGACCAATTCAAAACTCAAAATTCCAAATTGAACAATTCAAAATCGGCAAAGCCGACAATTCAAAATTCAAAATTCCAAATTCCTAATTCTTCTTCGCTTCATACGCCAGAGCGTACATACGTATCTGCTTCACCATAGCCAGCAATCCGTTAGAACGGGTGGGCGACAAATGGTCCTTCAGACCGATACGGTCGATGAAGTAAAGGTCGGCATCAAGAATCTCGCGTGGCGTATGTCCGCTAATCACCTGAATAAGCAGGGCGATGATACCCTTAACGATAAGGGCGTCGCTGTCGGCTGTGAACACCAGCTTTCCGTCGTCGGTCATATCGCATTGCACCCATACACGACTCTGACAGCCGTCTATGAGGTTCTGCTCGGTTTTATACTTAGCGTCGAGCGGCTCCAGTTCGCCACCCAGGTCAATCAGCAACTGGTACTTGTCCATCCAGTCGGTGAAGTCTTGAAACTGCTCAATGACTTCATCTTGTATTTCGTTTATAGTCATTTTTCTTCGTTGAAAAAAAGGTTGTTGTGTTGTTATGTTGAGATGGTGTTATTTGTTGAGAACCATCTTAAACAATTTATCACTTGGGCGGATTTTGCCCGGAACGCGGAACGACACGTGTTGTCCCTTATGTGCAGTCTGTACGGGATTGAGGTCGTAGCGTATTTCGTCCACGTCTACATACATCACGCCTGTAGTAGGACCCGTGATGAGCAGCTTGTCGCCCACGCTGAACTCGGCAGCTTCGCACGTAAACTCGGCAACACCAAGCTTTGAGAAGTACTTGACACCTCTGCCAACGTACACCTTCTTCTCCGTAGCGTTCGAACCATAGTTGCTGTTCCATTCGCCCAGAGTCTGACCCTGATAGTAGCCGTCCCAGAATCCGCGGTTGAACACAGTGGCAAGACGCTTGTCCCATTCGTCCTTCTTCTCTTCGGTGAAGTCGCCGTCGAGCACAGCCTGAATGGCCTCCTTGTAGCAGCGCACCACATTATATACATATTCAGCGCCACGTGCACGACCCTCAATCTTGAATACTCGCACACCCGAACGCATCATCCGGTCGATGAAACGAATGGTCTTGAGGTCCTTAGGCGACATGATGTACTTGTTGTCCACCTCAAGCTGCGTACCCGTCTCGTTGTCGGTGACGGTATAAGAGCGGCGGCATATCTGCATGCACTCGCCACGGTTGGCAGAGCGTCCGGTGTTCATAAGGCTCATGTAGCACTTTCCGCTCACCGCCATGCACAAAGCTCCATGACAGAACATCTCAATGCGCACCAACTCTCCGTTGGGTCCGCAGATGTGCTGCTTCTCTATCTGCTCGAAGATATAAGCCACCTGGTCCATGTTCAACTCGCGTGCCAGCACCACCACGTCGGCAAACTGAGCATAGAACTTCAGAGCCTCAGCGTTGCTGATGTTGAGCTGTGTAGACAGATGAACCTCCTGTCCGATTTCACGACAGTAAGACATGACAGCCACGTCCGACGCAATGACAGCCGAAATCTGAGCCTTCTTGGCAGCATCGATTATCTGGTGCATCAGCTCCACATCCTCGTCGTAGATGATGGTGTTGACGGTCAGATAGCTCTTCATGCCGTGCTCGGCACAGATAGCAGCGATGTCGTGCAGGTCGTCTATGGTGAAATGGTTGGCAGAGTGTGAACGCATGTTCAACTGCTCCACACCGAAGTAGATGCTGTCGGCACCAGCCTGTATGGCTGCCATAAGACTCTCACGTGAGCCTACGGGCGCCATTATCTCATAGTCTTTTATTGTTGTATTATCCATATTGGTGCAAAATTACTGATTTATAATTGTAAAACCACAAAAATATATAGAAAATAGCTATCTTTTACATTTACAATGGATTGCATTTGTGAGTTTTTATGTAAATTTGCTACGTTATTTAAATCTACTATAGAAAAATGATTTCAAGAATAAGAATTATGAAAATCAAAAGTCTACTTGTACTTTTGACCTTAGGAATGTCTGCCTGCACAGGCAGCAAGTATGCAGGTGTACCCAAGCAGTATCAGGAATTGATAAGCCAGACTATGCAGACGGCTGGCAGCAATGCCAAAGAACTGAAGAAGGCATTGAAGCAGACTCCTACCACACAAAGAGAAGGCATGGCTTTCCTCATTTCGTATATGCCCGAAAGGGATGCCAAGGCCCTGACTGCCGATTTCCTGCTGGAGAATGTGGATTATGCATATAAGGCACGAGCTGAGTTCCCGTGGGCAAAAGAGGTGCCCAACGACATATTCCTCAACGACGTCGTGGCTTATGTCAACCTTAACGAGAAGCGCGAAAACTGGCGCAAGGACTTCTACGAACGCTTCAAGAAGTATGTGGCTAACTGCAAGACTATGCGCGAAGCTATCGACTCTGTCAACAAGAATGTACGCGACGAACTGCTGGTCGACTATAACACTAAGCGTGAGAAACCCGACCAGGCTCCTTACGAGTCGATGCGCCAGCACATGGCCTCATGTTCGGGTCTGTCGATATTGCTCACCGATGCGTTCCGTGCTGTGGGCATCCCCTCACGTGTGGCTGGCACTCCGGCGTGGTACGACGACCGCGGCAACCACAACTGGAACGAAGTGTGGATTGACGGCAAATGGCGATTTACTGAATATTATCCTTCGGAAGACTTGGACAAGTCGTGGTTTCTGACCGATGCCGGCAAGGCCATCAAGGAAGACCTGCGCAAGGCTATATACGCAGCGTCGTTCAAGCCTACGGGTTCTTACTTCCCCTTGGTATGGGACAATGACATCCGTTATGTACATGCCGAGAACGTTACCGACCGCTACACAAGCCTTTACAGAGCGCAGCTGTCAGCCACTCCTGCCGACGAGCATCACGTCGACCTGAGAGTAATGGTGTTCAAGGACAAGGAGCATGCCGAGAATTCGAGCGACCGTGTAGCCACCAATCTCGACGTATTCAAGGGCGAAGAAAAGCTGTTCGGCGGTCGCAGCACAGGCGCTACGCAAGACATGAACGACGTACTCACCTTCAAGGTTGAGATGAACAAGTCGTACACAGTAAAGTTCACAAACGGCAAGGGCGAATTGGAAACCAAGAACGTGGAAGTGGGCGACCAGACCACTACCTTGAAATTGTATATGAAGTAAAAATATTTATTCAACTAAATACTATCTTTATGGAAAAAACATTGATTTTGTTAAAGCCGTGTACAGTTCAGCGCCGTCTCATAGGCGAAGTCATCAACCGCATTGAACGCAAAGGTCTGCGCATCGTTGGATTGAAGATGATGCAGCTCGACGACGCTATCCTCAACGAGCACTATGCCCACCTCGTCGACCGTCCCTTCTTCCCGTGGCTCACAGCCTCGATGAAGTCGGCTCCCGTCATTGCCATGTGCGTTGAGGGCAACAGCGCCGTTACCGTTGTGCGCAACATAGTTGGCGCTACCAACGGACGCAAGGCTGCTCCCGGCACCATACGTGGCGACCTCTCTATGAGCGGTCAGGAGAACATCATCCACGCTTCAGACTCTATCGAGACAGCCGAAATCGAGATGAAACGATTCTTCCGCGAAGGCGAGATATTCGAATATCCCGACCCATTGCACGACTACTTCTACGCTCCCGACGGAGATTAAGGATAAAGGGCACGGCTCCCCAGTTGAGGTGTTGAGAAAAAGAAGCTAAGGTAAAGATAGCATCTAATTTTCTTTCTCTTGGAGTGCCTATTGAAACTATCATACAAGCATCGGGCTTGTCAGAAGGAGAGATAAAGAATATATTATAAAATTGATTGGCAAAGTAATATATATTCATTGGCAAACTAATATATATTACTTTGCCAAGTATTATTATATTACTTCCCGAACAGTTCCCTATTGCCGATGTGATTTCGCCTTTTCCACCATTGTAGTTCTTTGCAAAGAGGCAGTCTTCGAAAAGAGCTCGCGAACTTACCCAGCATGAACGCAAGTTCACATCAGTGTAATAGCTCTCAGGCACATCGTCATATTCCAGTCCGGTCTGGCAGCTTGTAGTTGCCATGGCTGCCAGCATCACGAACACGCCTGTATAGATGTTCTTTATTTTACTGAAAAGTCTTATAGTGTCGAATTGTTAGAAAATTAATTGTTGCTCTGATACTTGAAGCCATGCCAACCCGGATTCTGCTGTATCTGCTTGTTAGAGATAAGCATTGTGGCAGCATACGGTGTGAAATAATAGCGCACATTGTCGAATTTGCGCTTGTAGTAGCTGAAGTCCATCGGATATGTGCGGAATGTCGGTGTCTCATAGTTCTTGCCGTCGGTGTTTGTCTCACCCGGCTCCAGAGCCACGCCGTTCTCGCCTACGATATTGCTGTGCTTGCCAACACGGAATATCATGATACCGCGTGAGGCCTTGTTAAGCTCAGGAATTACAGTCTTGCCTTCAGCCTCGCCCCAACGCAGAAGGTCGAAGTAACGGAAGCCAGGATTCTCGAATGCGAACTCCAGACGACGCTCTTCCTTAACCTCGTCGTATACGCTCTGCTTGTCGGTAGCGCCATCGTATGCGCTCAAGCCTGCACGCTCACGTATTTTGTTGATATAAGTGATAGTCTCAGGAGCCTTGTCCAGATTTACAGCAGCCTCAGCAAGATTGAGCAATACCTCTGCATAACGGATGTTGAAGTAGCATGAGGTGCGCTGTGTGGTCTTCAGTGTTCCGTCATCGTTAAACTGGTCGAAGTGAGAGTACTTGTGAAAATAGTAGCCACTAATGGTCTGTTATGAAGCACGGCCAGTTGGAGCCGACTCAATATTCTCCATATTACGGTAGCCAGAATGAAGGGCGCTGTATTGCAAAGTCTTCTGGTCGTCCATTGTTGTCTTGTCAATCCATGTCTGTATCTCATAAACAGGATTGCTTTTCGGACCCATATAGGCACCGTCGTAAGTCACAGTGGCATAGAAACGCTTGTCGCGGTTTTCGAACATCTTGCGGTAGTCGTCGCCCGAACCAGAGTATTCCTTGTTGCCGTCCTTATCGGTTGTAACAGCAATATTGAGGTCACGCGCCTGCTTGGTTTCCCACCAGTGCTTCCACTTGCCGTCAGCCTCATCCTTCTGCAGATAGCAGTCTACGAGGTCCTGTGTCGGGAAGAGTCCGGTACGGAAACTCCATGAACGTGTCACCTTGTCGCTGTTGCCGTAATACAAGCATGTTGTCGAACAGAGTCTCACGCTTGGTCTGCGGCAGGAAGGTCTCTTCGTTTACAGATAGAGCGTGGTCAACATAAGGCACAGTGCCCCAGAACTTCTCCATGTCGAAGTACACCCATGCACGGAAGAAGTAGCACTCAGCGAGCAACTAGCTCTTTACTGATTCTGAAAGTGCACTGGCACTGCTTATCTTCTCTATACCTTTATGTATCTTGTAAAGGTTCTGATAAGAACCCGACCAAGGACCCGAACCTCCTGTAGACCCATCATACTGACGGTTGTTGTATGACAGCTGGCGGTATAATACAATTGCTGAACTTTCGCAAGTTCAGAGTATTCAGTAGTTAAAGGAGTTAAGAAGTTAAGCCAAATGCTTATAATGCTATATCAAGTAAAAAAAACTAGAAGTTTATTATAAGGCAGTTTATCACACATTGAAAACTTGTTATTTGGGTAAAAAAAGTGTATCTTTGCACAAAAGTCCCTTGGAAAAGTGACGCAAACACACAAAAAGTCCCTTGAAAAAGTGGCACGAATAGGCAAAAAGTCCCTTGGAAAAGTGACACAAACAAAAGTAAATCACTCCTAAACAATTGATAGTCATGCTTAAACGTAAGATTGAGGAAGAACTCATTGCGTGGAAGAACGAATCTAATCACAAGCCTCTCGTAATAAAAGGCTGCCGACAATGTGGCAAAACTTTCATAGTACAGAAATTTGCAGAAGAGAATTATGCAAATGTTGTATATCTCAACTTTATGCAAGACTCTGATTATGCTCTTGCCTTTGAAGGGTCAAAAAGGGTTGACGACATCGTCATGAATCTATCAGCCATGATACCACAAAGTCAGTTTGTAGCCAACGAAACATGTATAATAATAGACGAGATACAAGAATGTCCTGCTGCACGTACCGCCTTGAAATTCTTCAAGATGGACGGTCGCTACGACATTATTGCCACCGGATCATTGCTTGGAGTAAAAGGATATGGCGAAAGACGAAACAGTAGTGGCAACAAAAGTTCAAAAACGTCAATCCCCGTTGGCTACGAAACCATTATTGATATGTATCCTCTTGACTTTGAAGAGTTTCTTTGGGCAAATGGGATAAGCGAAGCTATAATTGGCAAACTCACAGAATGCCTTGACAGCATTCAGCCCGTACCCGAAGCTATTCATCAGAAAATGCGTCAACTCATACTGCAATACACCGTTGTAGGTGGTATGCCATCTGTAGTAAACACATTTGTCAATACCCACAACATGGGCAGAGTTCTTGCCGAACAACGAGGAATAGTTGCTGAATATGAAGAAGATATGGTGAAGTATGCCTCTGATGCTGACAAACCACGCATACGCGAATGTTTTGAATCAATACCACGTCAACTGAGCAAGGAATACAAGAAATTTCAATATTCTACTATCCGCAAAGGTGCTAAAGCTTCACAATATACCGGCAGCATACAATGGATTGAGGATGCAGGAATTATAACCCGATGTCGAAATCTCACTATTACCGAACTACCACTCAACGGAAATGCCATCGACGACTGTTTTAAGATATATATGGCAGACACAGGATTGTTTGTATCTATGCTTGACGATGGTACGCAGTTTGATATTATGCAAGGCAACCTGCATGCCTACAAGGGAGCCATATTCGAGAATCTTGTGGCTGATATCTTCACCAAAATGAAACGCCGATTGTACTATTTCCGTAAGGATTCGGGATTGGAGGTAGACTTTGTCACAAGATACAAAGGCGAATGCGTACTTGTGGAAGTGAAGGCTAAAGACGGAAACATCAAAAGCTCAAAGACTATACTCTCACACCCCGAGAAATACCACGTAAACCATGCCATTAAACTTGGCGACCTTAACGTAGGCAGCAGCGGACAATTCCTTACGCTACCTCTATATATGACATTCTTGCTACGACAATTATAAAACGTAAAAAGCAATAGACCGGTTTCCTTGATTGGAACCGGTCTTTTTTTTGCTATTATAGCATAAAAGTCTTACCTTTGCATAAAATATACGCATAAAAACAATAATAAATACAACTATGAGCAAAGTAATCATCAACAGCTATCATGAGTTTGCCGCGTTGCTCGGCAAGAACATCGGAGTATCCGACTATGTAGAACTCTCGCAGGAACGCATCAACATGTTTGCCGATGCCACACTCGACCACCAGTGGATTCACGTTGACGCAGAACGCGCCGCAGTAGAAAGCCCGTTCAAGTCGACCATCGCTCACGGCTATCTCACACTCTCAATGCTGCCCTGCCTGTGGAACCAGATTATCGAGGTGAAGAACCTTAAGATGATGGTCAACTACGGTATGGACAAGATGAAGTTCGGCCAGGCTGTAAAGTCGGGCGAGCACGTACGCCTCGTTGCCGACCTCTACTCTATCGAGAACCTGCGCGGCATTGCCAAGGTACAGATCAAGTTTGCCATCGAGATAAAGGAGTCGCCCAAGAAGGCACTCACCGGAATTGCCACATTCCTCTACTACTTCGAGTAAGCGCCACCGACAACCAATCGAAAGTCTGCTAAATGAAGATAGGCAACATAGAGTTCGGACCACGTCCGCTGTTTCTCGCACCGATGGAGGATGTCACCGACATAGGCTTCCGCCATCTGTGCAAGCGCTTCGGAGCATCAATGGTATACACCGAGTTTGTCAGTGCCGAGGCACTGGTGCGCTCGGTCAACGCCACCCTGCGCAAGCTGCACATTAGCGATGAGGAACGCCCCGTGGGCATTCAGATATACGGACGCGACGTAGAATCGATGGTCGAAGCGGCACGCATCGTTGAGGAAGTGCATCCTGACGTCATCGACATCAACTTCGGCTGCCCCGTAAAGAAGGTGGCTGGCAAGGGCGCCGGTGCCGGAATGCTGCAGAACATACCGCTTCTGCTCGACATAACACGCAATGTGGTGAAGGCTGTCAACACGCCCGTCACCGTGAAAACGCGTCTGGGATGGAACTCAGACAATCTGGTCATCACCGATCTGGCAGAGGCTCTGCAGGACTGCGGCATCCAGGCGCTCACCATTCACGGCAGAACACGCGCCCAGATGTACACGGGCGAAGCTGACTGGACGCTGATAGGCGAGGTGAAGCGCAATCCGCGCATCCACATCCCTATTATCGGCAACGGCGACATCTGCACTCCCGAGCAGGCACGCGACGCCTTCGACCGCTACGGCGTTGATGCCGTGATGGTGGGACGCGCCACCTTCGGCCGCCCATGGATATTCAAGGAGATGCGCGACCTGCTCGACGGCCGTCCCGAAGACACGTCGCTCACCTTCGACCACAAGCTCGACATCCTGCTCGAACAGCTGCGCATCAACGTCGAGCGCATTGATGAATATCGCGGCATTCTGCACACACGCCGCCACATTGCCGCCTCGCCCATATTCAAGGGCATCCCCGACTTCCGCCAGACTCGCATAGCTATGCTGCGAGCCACAACGGTTGAGGAACTCACCGGAATAATGGAAGAAGTAAGAGAGAAGCTGAATGCTCACTAATTAATCACAAACATTCATGGATAATTCATGACTATTCGTGACTATAAAGAAAGTTGTGTGCTGATGCAAATATCGTACAGGCAGTAAAAAAGTGTTACAAACGAAAAATTGATTCTGGAGATTTCAAACGCAGATTTTATCGGTTTTTGAAGGGTCAGAAACACTCCTACTCGCCATTAGTAGCTTCTTTGCATTGCAAAAGGACTACATTTTAAGGGTAAATGTACTACAGTTGCAGTGCAAAACGACTACAGTTGGAAGGTAAAAGGGCTACATTTTCATGAAAATGTAGCCCTTTTTGCGTATCAGCACATTGTGCATCTTCTCACCACACCACTTAAACCGCTGACAATGAGCAACATAACACGAATCTCTCAAAACTCAAGAATTTCGAGCCAAAGATTTCCTCGTGCGCTTAACTCGCAGTTTTGAGCGATAAAAATGCAAATATTGTTGTGAAAATGGTCAAGAAACATGTATTTTAACCCACGATTTTATTAACTTTGTATCAGTTAATGAATTCTTATTAGCATTACAGATAAAATGAAGGGGAAATTACTAACAATCATATTATTCTTGATATTTATGCTTCCAGTTGGCATGGCAGACAACAGCGACGACCCTTCTTATCCTCCAGGAAAGGCGCAGGACGTGCTCGACTTCACCTATGCTGGAGGTATTTATCCCAAATCGGTCATTAGGATTTCTCTGTGTCGTACGGCAAAGAGAAATCCTAATGACCGATTTGGGTTTAACGCCCTCACTCACCGGAATCATGGAGCAAGTGAGAAGAGAACGAGGCTCGCAGATGTAATGGTGAGATGGTGATGTTGTTCTTTTTTTATACCTTATTATATTGTTTGCCATTGCAAGTTCCCTCAGAAAAGTGTATTTTTGCATCGTATGCATCTATTAGTGGGCGTTTGACTAATCGGAACCTTCACACTTATCATTTCCAAAAGGACTCGTTTTGTTTTAACGGTTCTACACACAATAATGTATTACTTGCACTACTGTACGTAGTCGGTACATTTCACTCCCCTCCCTACGGGGGAGGGGCTGGGGGTGGGGCTTTTAATACGAGAACGAGCTGCCTCCTATGAACTCACGCAGGAGTGATGTCGGTGGCAGAACGCCGTGGTCGATGGGCAGGAAGTAGCTGAGGAACTTGCGCAGACGGTAAGCCTCGGCATACTCTTCGCAGTTCTCGGGCACCTGTTCGAGCAGCGGTTCGGCTTGGGTCTTGATGGCAGCCAGTTCGTATATCATGGCAGTATTGAACATTTCGTCGGCATTTTCCTGGAACGGGAATATCCATTTGTTCTCGCCTCGGCGCACGCTGGGCCAACGGCGTATGGTGTCGCGGGCAGAACATCCACGCTGCTTGTAGTCGCGTATGATGCGGCGCAGCAAGCGGTTGTCGGTGGTGGGGATGTAGTTGTGGTCGTCGAGGAGAATGGTGGTGAGTGCCGATGCGTACACCCGATACTTATATTCTTCGGGTATCTGCGACGTCAGTTCGGGATTGAGGGCGTGGATGCCTTCTATCACGAGCACATCGCCAGCACGCATGCGCATCTTCTTACCGCTCGGCACGCTGCGACCTTTAATGAAGTCGTACTTGGGCAGCTCCACTTCCTCACCGTTGAACAGCTGCATGAGCTGCTTGTTGAGCAGAGGCAGGTTGAGGGCGTGCAGCGATTCGAAGTCGTAATCGCCATTCTCGTCCTTCGGAGTCAGTTCGCGGTCGACGAAGTAGTCGTCGAGCGACACGGGCACGGGGCGTATGCCGTTGCAAAGGAGCTGTATGCTCAGTCGCTTGCACGATGTAGTCTTGCCCGAACTTGAGGGTCCGGCTATGAGCACCATCTTAACGGTCTTCTTACCAGCAATGTTCTCGGCAATGTGCGCTATCTTCTTTTCCTGCAGCGCCTCCGACACGTTGATTATCTCGGTGGCGTATCCTTCGCGCACAGCCTCGTTGAATGTGCCGACGGTAGACATTCCCAGAAGGTTCTGCCAGCGGTGGTGCTCCTGGAATATTTCAAACATCTTGTCCTGGCGTATGAGTGCGCCAAGCTCCGAAGGGTTGCTCATCGAGGGGATGCGCAGAAGCAGTCCGTCGTAATATTTCTCCAGTCCGAAGAGCGTGAGTTGCGCCGTATTGGTGAGCATCGAACCGTAATAGTAGTCGACAAAGCCGTTGATGTCATAATATAATGTATAGAGTCGGCCCGTAGTGCGCAGCAGCAGTGCCTTGTCGTGATAGCCCATTTCCTCGAAACGTGCTATAGCCTCGTCGGTAGGCACTTCGTGTCGGCGTATGGGTATGGCACGGTCGATGATGGTCTGCATCCCGTTGCGCACAGCCGTAGCGTCGGCTTCGGTGACGGGACGGCCTATGTTGAGGTCGCAATAGAAACCATTGGATACCGGAATGTCGATACGCACAGTTGTGCCGGGATACAAATCCTGCACCGCCTTGCAAAGCACGAAGAATAGAGTGCGTGTATAGGCTCGCAATCCGGATGGCGACGAGATGTCGAGATACTCTATGTCCTTGGCGTTATATACGCGATAATGCAAGCCTTCAACCTTATTATTCACCTTGGCGCATACGGGCGGATAGGGCAAAGTCAAATTTAATTGCTTGAAAATGTCAGAAAGTGTGGTTCCGGCTTCAACTTTCAGACTTTTTTTATTATTTTTGCAACGGATTTGTATCAACTGTTTCATTTCGGTTACATGTTTAATGGTTAATACTTGATGTGCAACAAAGATACTCCGTTTTCGACACAATGCGCAACACCGCCACATAAATTATATTAAAATATATGTCGATTTGGATTTTTTTTAAGATTATCGGATCATTAGCCCTGCTCATTTACGGCATGAAAGTGATGAGCGAGGCACTCCAGAAGATGGCTGGCTCGCAGCTGCGCCATATCCTTGGAGCAATGACTACCAACCGCTTCACCGGTCTGCTGACCGGTATGTTCGTAACAACCTCGGTGCAGTCGTCTACTGCCACGACGGTGATGACAGTATCGTTCGTAAACGCCGGACTGCTCACACTGGCACAGGCCATCTCCGTTATCATGGGAGCCAACATCGGCACCACGTTCACGGCATGGATCATGACGCTTGGTTTCTCGTTCAACATGGCCAACGTCGTGTTCCCGGTGTTCTTTATCGCATTGCTGCTCATCTATCGCAAGAAGCACCGCTACATCGGCGATTTCCTCTTCGGTGTCGCATTTATGTTCTTCGCCATATCCACTCTGGGCGCTACCGGCAAGGAAATGGACCTCAGTCATAACCAGATGGTTATCGACTTTTTCTCATCTTTCGACAAAGACAGCTATTTCACAATATTCTCGTTCCTGCTCATTGGCACGGTGCTGACGTTCTGTATGCAGTCGTCGGCGGCTCTTATGGCCATCACCATGGTGCTGTGTTCGAGCGGCGTGCTGCCTATTTATATGGGTATCGCGCTTGTGCTGGGTGAGAATATAGGCACTACCATCACTTCGAACATCGCCGCCATGGGTGCCAACACGCAGGCTCGTCGTGCAGCCTTGGCTCACCTGACGTTCAACGTGTTTGGTGTGATTTGGGTGCTTTGCATCTTCTATCCGTTCATCGACATGGTTTGCGAATTTGTGGGAGTCAACCCACATGCCGACCACATCGACGCCACACGCCTCTCGGTAGTGCTTGCTGCATTCCATACTACCTTCAACGTGTGCAACACAACGGTGCTGATATGGCTCATTCCGCAGATGGAGCGCTTCGTATGCTACGTTATCAAGCCTTCGATGAAGAAGGACGAGGACGACTTCCGCCTGCGCTACATCGGTGGCACAGCTATCATGAAGACTCCTGAACTCTCGGTGCTCGAGGCACAGAAGGAGATTCAGTCGTTTGCAGAGCGCATCCAGCGCATGTTCGGAATGGTACGCGAGCTGCTTGGAGTGAAGGACGATACCAAGTTCAACAAGATTTTCACTCGTATTGAGAAATATGAGAGCATCTCGGACAACATGGAGATTGAGATAGCCAACTATCTCGACAACGTCAGCGACGCTCATCTCTCGGACGATACAAAGGCTAAGATACGCGCCATGCTGCGCGAGATCTCGGAGATTGAGTCTATCGGCGACTCGTGCTACAACATCGCACGCACCATGAGCCGCAAGCTGAAGGGCAAGGAGGACTTTACTGAGAAGCAGTATGAGCACCTGCACCAGATGTTTGAGCTTACCGACGACTCGCTGACGCAGATGAACGTGATGCTGACCGGCCGCCGCGACTCGCTCGACATCAACCGCTCATTCAACGTTGAGAACGAAATCAACAACTATCGCAACCAGTTGCGCTCGCAGAATATCAATGATGTCAATGACCATAAGTACACTTATGCCATCGGTACTATGTACATGGACATCGTGAGCGAATGCGAGAAGCTCGGCGACTATGTTATCAATGTCGTTGAAGCACGTATGGGCACTCGTCAGCGCGAAGCGTAAGCAAGGCTCGCGCTGCGAGCTTTGCTCGGTTAAGATGTTGCCCGGTTGTGATGTTGTGATTACTTAAGCATACAAAAAAGCGCCCTGTAATGGCAAAAGCATTAATTGTTCAGCTTCTGTCATTACAGGGCGCATTGTTTAATGTACCTTTAACCCCATCCTTGCCAGCTTCGTCTTAAGCCGACAAATCATATCACTCCCCTCCCTACGGGGGAGGGGTTGGGGGTAGGGCTTTTTATTCATCAGGCATGTCAACACACTTCCTGATGATGTCCATATCAAATCCGCGTCCCATGGCAAACCTTATGAGTTTGCAGTTGAGTTCATAGTCGCTGTCGGCCTTCAATGTGCGACGCTTGGCAGCGAGTAGCGGGCGCAGTATTTCGATGTAGTCGTCGGCAGGAACGGCATCGAGCACACGCTGGCTGATGTCCGACGCCACACCTTTCTTATATAAAGCCTGCTCTATCTTGCGTCGTCCCCAACGGTCGAAGCGTATCTTGTCGCGCACGAAGAAGCGCGCAAAGCGCTCGTCGTCGACAAAACGCTCGTCAATAAGGCGGTCGAGTATGCGCTCGGCTACATCGCTTGGCAACATCCAGCGACGCATCTTGTCCATCATTTCGCCCGACGAATGCTCGGCTTGCGAGCATAGAGCCGAAAGCTTGAGCAGAGCTTCCTGCTCGGTAATCTGTTTCTTTGGCTTTGCAAACATATCGTTATTGTCAGTTGTTATTATTCGCCCCACTTGCTATTTCCTCTTGCCTACAGCAAAGCGTGGTTTGCCGAAGCAGTCGTCATAAACCTGCGTTGCAGTCATACCTTCATCTGCCATCATGCGAGCCGTGTCGCCTGCATAAAGCGTATTACACTCAAACAGCAGACGACCTCCCTCGTTGAGCGAGCCTACGGCATAGCGTGTGATGGCACGATAGAACAGCAATGGGTCGGTATCGGGCACGAATAGTGCTGTGGAAGGCTCATGTTCGAGCACATTGCGAGCCATATCGGTGCGCTCCCGTTCACAAATATACGGTGGATTGCTTACTATCACGTCCCAGAGGGGGCTGTCTGGCACGACACTATTGTCGTTTGGCGTGGTGCTTAGGACATTAGGCGTGATGTTGAGGGCATCCTGCTGGCGCCAAACAACGTCGAGCCCGAGGCTGCGGGCATTGTCGGCGGCTATTGACAGGGCCTCTGTAGAAATGTCCCAAGCCTCAACGTAAGTCTCAGGCAAGCGTTGCTTGATGCTGAGGGCAATGCATCCGCTGCCCGTACCGATGTCAAGAATGCGCAAGGGGCGGTCGTTTGAGGGGGCAGGGTGGGCACAGATGTTGTCGACAAGCCATTCAGTTTCGGGCCGGGGAATAAGAACGCCACTGCGGACATTGAACTTCAGACCTCCAAACCAAGCCCATCCCAGCACATACTGTATCGGTTCGCCCTGCTCCAGGCGCTTCACGGCAGCCTCAATCCATTGCTTGTCGGCATCAGGCAGAGCCTCGACACCACCGCAGATGATGTCGGCAAACGAGAGGCTGAACTTCTCCTCAACGAGCATACGGGCAACAGCCCTCGCCTCGCGCTGGTCGTACACACCGGCAAGCCGGCGCCAAATGTCGTCGTATGTCATAAGTATTGCATCTTCAGAAGTGTATTATTATATAGTAATGTATATAAAAGTATGTAGCGTTTTATATAAAAGCAAAAGGTGAACATCCGTCTGGAATGTCCACCTTATATCGTTGTTAGTATATTCTCTTTGTGCCGCGAGCGGGACTCGAACCCGCACAGCCATTACTGGCCAAGGGATTTTAAGTCCCTCGTGTCTACCAATTCCACCATTGCGGCGACCTGTGTGTCCCTTTATTGAGCGGCAAACGAGACTTGAACTCGCGACCCCAACCTTGGCAAGGTTGTGCTCTACCAACTGAGCTATTGCCGCATAGCGCTCTTTTCAGCGAGTGCAAAGGTATAAAAAATATTTAGAATATACCGTGTTGTGAGCAAAAAAGTTATCGCAGAGCATCAAAAAAGTTGCCACAGAGCAGAAAAACTTTATCGCAGAGCACCAAAAAAAGTTGTTTTCGTGGACTACGTATGCCTTACTTATCCAATTTGTTGAGCTCGTCAATGAGGTTTGACATAGTGAGCGAGCGTTCCTTTATGCGTCCGTTCACAATCAGAATGTTGTCGGGCAGCGCCACCATAGCCAGCTGATTGTAGGCAGTTCCGTCCACCATTTTGTCATCGCAGATGATGGTGGCATCGGTTATGTCGTTGCTCTTTAGCGTTGAGCGGCACTTATAGAGCGACGGATCGAGGCAGATGCCTATCACCGACATGCGTCCTTCGGATGATTTGGCACGCTGAGACATCTGTCGGAGCATACTGAGCGAAGTGTAGTTCCACGTCGACCATGCCATGACTACGGTGATGGGAGTCTTCTTGAGCGTAGCAGTTGTTACGGCTTTGCCGTTGATATCGCGTGCATTGAGTTTTGGCAGTGCTCCTCCTGCGTCCTGAACGCGTCCCTTAATCATGGTTTTCAACTGTCCGACGTATCCGTTGTCGGGTTGTTTGGCTGATATATCCTTAAGCAGTTTTGAAGCTACGGCGAAATTGGGCGTTGGCGTTTCGATGAAGTATCGGCGCACGAGATAGGTTGCCACGATGCTCTCGGGATGATCCGTGACAAACTGTTGTGCAGCCTTCAGCACCTCGGGAGGCGAAGCTGAGTGTATCTGCTCGCGAAACTTATTCATCAATTCGTTGTCCTTGGTGCCCTTGACGGTCATCTCCTTCAGGTGCGAAGCGTCACCCTTGATGTCCACACTCTTTCCGGGCTGTGCAAAGACGGGCTGCTCGGTATAGTTAGGGAATACTATTACGAGTGTCTTCGGTGCGTCGCACTCGGTGATATACGAGAATCGTCCTGCCTGCACCTTTATCGTATCGAGTCCGCGCATGGCTCCATCGGGGCTGTATACGTAGAATTCGCCCTGGTTGAGATTGAGCAATCGACCCTCAAGTTTGAAGTGCCGGCTGTCGGTTCCGCACGATGCGAGCGTCAGAACAGCGAGAATAAGGATATATAAGTGTTTCATTCTGTATATAAAAGAAGGAAGCCCCACCCCCGACCTCTCCCCCGTAGGGAGGGGAGTGATATGCCTTATTACTTGTATTTTGCCAAACTTGCTTCCTTAAATTGGATGCTTGTGGCAGTAATTGCATACTACTCCCCTCCCTATTGGGGAGGGGCCGGGTGTAGGGCTTTGTTTTATTGTATGATTACTTCAGAAGCTTCAGCTCCAGGTCGTTGTCGGCATACTCCTTGAGAGAAGCGTCCTTCTGGAGAGCCTCCTTTAGATAAGAAGCAGCAGCGAACTTGTTGCCACGGCGGGCTGCAGCGATAGCGTGCAGATAGTCGGTCATGGCGTTGGGGTTCTCTACCTTGTCAAGAGTCTTGGCAGCGGCTGCATAGTTCTTGTTAAGGATCTGTGCCAGAGCAGCAGTGTTGCTTGCTGTCTTGCCGAAGTCGCTTTCAGCCTGAGCGTAGTTGCCCTTAGCGATGTTGAGAGCGCCAAGAGCTGCCTTCACGTTCTCAGAGTTTGCACCCTTAGAGATAGCGCGCTCAGCGTCCTGAACGTTGCCGTTGATGAGCGAGATAAGGCCGAGGTTGGCCTGAGCCTCAGGAGTATCGCTGCCCAGCTGAGCTGCCTTGGCAGCATACTTCTGTGCCGACTCCTTGTCGCCATTGGCAAGAGCCAGAGCTGCGAGGTTGTTGTATGCGCGGTAATCGTTAGGATAAGTCTCGACAGTCTTCTTGTAGATTTCCTCCTGCTTGGCTGGAGTCTCGTCGAGAGTAGCCGAATAAAGCAGCTCGTCGGCGCTCAGCTTAGATGCGTCGTTCTTGTACTGCTCCTTGATCTGTTCGTCCGAACGGCCGATTGTCTCATAGTTGATGATGAGGCGTGAGCGGCGGAGTTCGGGCAGAATACCGTTGGCAAGCTCCTGGAAACCGGCCGACATATTGCGGATCTGCTGCTCGCGTTCCTGCGGATCCTGATACATTGAGAGCACGCGGAGGATTACGTCCTTGTCCTGGAGGTTGCTTGCTGCAACGAGCTTCTGGAAGCCTTCCCAGTCCTGAGCGGTGTAGTGTGCGTCGAGTGCAGCGTCTACCTTGGTCTTCTTCAGAGTGTTCTTAACGTACTTCTCCGACTGGTTCTTACGCTGGCCAGCCAACTTGTCGTTGAACTTAACACCACCCTCAGGTGAAGCGTAAGCCTGGATTTCTACGTTCTGGATGTTCAAGCCCTCGCGGTCGGCGTTGATCTTCTTGAGCATTTCGATAAACTCCTTGATAGAGTTGTTCTTGAGTTCGCTCTTGCGGATGTTGGCCTGATTGATGAGGAACTTGATGTTGGCCTCCTGCTTCTTCTCGTTCACGCGCTGGAATGTGTCGGGAGCGATGATACCGTTCTCCGAAGCCAGTGTGCGGCGATAGAGTTCAGATGTAGCGATAACGCCGTCAGCCACCTTGACAGCCGGAACGTTGTATGTCTTCTTGCCCTTGCGAGCGTCGAAAGTGAGGTACATGTCGCTCTTCTGCATCTCGGGAACATAGTCGAAAGATGTCTTCATTGTGTAGCGACCGCCCACCTTGTATGATATAGTCTGGTCGTTGCCCATAACCTTTTCGCCCTGGAATGTGGCGCTCTGGCCCTTGGCTACCTGGCCGTTGGCGTAGCGCAACTCGGGAGTTACGGTCACTACTGCCTTCTTCTTCATGTATTTTTCGGGGAATGTGCCGTTAACAGTTGCAGCCACCTTGCCACCCTGCGACTCGAGCGGGTTGGGTGTAACGGTGAAGTTGTCAGCCGAGAGCGGTCCCATCTTCGAGCATGATGCCATGAACAGCACTGAGGCTGCCGACAGGAGTAAATAGTTTCTCTTTTTCATGTTTTTAATAAAAGTTGTTATTGTTATTGATTGTTGTTTCAAGCCACTGACTTAAGGAACTACAAAGTTAGTCATCTATTCTTGAAGCGACCGCAAACCGACCATTAATTTAGGTTTAATTAACCCCCACGGAGCTATTTTATCACCTTCATCCAGTCTTCCTTGCGTGGTTTGGCTTCTCTCGGCTCGCGCGAGGGATAGCCCAGCGAGAGTGCTCCTATGCCGATACGGTCGGATGCGATGCCCATCTCCTCCATCAGCTTCTTGCCCTCTTCGGTCTGGAACATCTGATATTCGCGGTTGATCCAGCAAGTGCCCAGTCCCACAGCGTGTGCTGCGAGCATCATATTCTGGAGCACGCACGATCCGTCTTGAAAGGCGTTGGGATTGTCTTTGGATGCAAACACGAGCAGATAGGTAGGAGCGTCGTAGTAGGGATTGCTGTCCACGCCCATAATCTTGGCGTTGAGGGCCGCCAGACGTTGCTTGAGTGCAGGGTTCTGCACAGCCACAATCTGCGGATCCTGCGTTCCGTGGCCCGTCGGTGCGTATGTTCCTGCCTCCATAACGGTATGTAGCAGCTGGTCGTCTACCTGCTCGTCGCGATAGTGGCGGCACGAGCGGCGTGTCTTGATGATTTGCATGAAGTTGTTTTCCATAATTCTGTATTTTTATCTGTTTTAATATTCTGTATTGATAGTGAGTTGCAGCGACTGGCGGTCGAGCCTTACGTCGTGTCTGCCGATATACCGTTGGATGTCGCCGCTATCTGCCAGCTCATGCGGAGTGCCCTGGGCGATGACTCCATCGGCAAGAATCCACATACGGTCGGCGGTGCGCAGAGCCGCCTCAAGGTCGTGTGTCGCCATGAGTATGGTCTTGCCCTGCTCGTGGGCGAGTCGGCGCAGGAGCTGCATCAGTTCCACCTTGCCCGTGAAGTCGAGAAAAGCCGTCGGCTCGTCCAATAATATATAAGGTGTCTGCTGCGCCAGTGTCTTGGCTATCATAGTCTTCTGACACTCGCCGTCGCTAAGGCTGCACACGCGTCTGTGGCTCATGTGGCTGATGCCGACGCTCTGCATAGCCTCGTCGACAATCCTATGGTCGGCATCACTGAGCCTGCCCCAGAAGCCCGTGTAGGGCGCTCTGCCCATCGCCACCACCTCGCCGACGGTGATATTGGACGCATCGGGGCGCGACGTGAGCACTACGCCGAGCGTGCGTGCCAACTGCAAGGCGCTGAATGCGGCTGTATCCACGCCACCCAGCTCTACCCTACCGCCCAAATTGGGCTGCAGCCTTGCCACGGTGCGCAGCAATGTCGACTTGCCCGAACCGTTGCGGCCTATCAAGCAGGTGAGCGTGCCACCCTCGGCATGCGCCGTCAGCCGCTCAGCCACTACGTGTCGTCTGTGGCGCGATACGTAGCCTATGTCCAGCCCTTCTACAGCTACATAATTAGAGCGTAACGACGGTGTGGGAGTATTTATTTGCATATTCATACGTATTTATTACCAAAACGACAGCCCTTGTATAAATATTTATACATTTTGTTTGTATATACGCATAATTATACAACATTATGTGTACCTTTGCCGTCGGTTTAATGCTGCAAAATTACAAAAGCAACTCCAAAGGACAAAGAATACACACATTATTTTATATATAAATAAACATACATCTAACAATCAGGATATGGCATACAGAAAGATTACGGCTGCCGAAGGGGCGGCAATGATAAACGACGGCGACAACATAGGGTTCAGCGGATTTACGCCCAACGGCGTGCCCAAGGCAGTGATACGCGAGCTGTCGCAGCGTGCCGTGCGCGAACATGAGGCCGGTCGCCCGTTCAAGGTGGGCATCATCACCGGTGCATCGTCGTGCCAGAGTCTGGAGGGCGACTTCGCCAACGCCCAGGCCATCAAGTTCCGCGCCCCATTCTCTACCAATGCCGACTTCCGCCGTCACGCCAACATGGGCGAGATAGACTACGAGGACATGCACCTGGGACACATGGCAGAGCGTCTGCGCCGCGGATTCTACGGCACTATCGACTGGGCCATCATCGAGGTGTCTGCCATCGAGGAGGTGGGCGGACGCATGCGCATATTCCTGACATCGGCCGACGGCATCGTGCCTACTATCGTCCGGATAGCCAAACGCGTAATTCTTGAGCTCAACACATTCCACGACCCGCGCGTGCGCCACCTGCATGACGAATACGAATGTGCCGAATATCCCAACCGCCAGCCCATCCCGCTCGTCACGGTGGGCGGACGCATAGGCAAGGAGTATCTCGAACTCGACCCGCAGAAGCTCGTGGGCGTGGTGGAATGCTGCATCCCGGAGGAGGCACGCTCGTTCAAGGCGCTCACGCCCGAGACCGAAGCCATCGGCAACCACGTTGTCGACTTCTTCCTGAGCGACATCCGCAAGGGCCACATCCCGCCCACTATGTTCCCCATACAGAGCGGTGTGGGCGTCACGGGCAACGCCGTGATGCAGGCCATCGGCAAGAACGCACAGCTGCCCCGGCTCGAAGTGTTCAGCGAAGTGGTGCAGGACGCCATCATCGACATGATGCTTGAGGACAAGATAGCACACGCCTCGGTGGCTGCCATGACCGTAAGCAACGAGTGTCTGCGCCGTGTCTACGACAACATCGACTACTTCCGCTCGCGCATAACGCTGCGTCCGAGCGAGCTGAGCAACTCTGCCGAACTGATACACCGCTTCGGAGTGATAGCAATGAACACGGCTCTGGAGTGCGACATATACGGCAACGAGAACTCATCGCACGTATGCGGCTCGAAACTGATGAACGGCATCGGCGGCTCGTGCGACTACGAGCGCAACGGATCAATCAGTATATTCTACACTCCGTCTACAGCCAAGAACGGATGTATAAGCGCTATCGTGCCACAGTGCTGCCATATCGACTCGACCGAGCACGATGTGGACATCATCATAACCGAGCAGGGCATTGCCGACCTGCGCGGAAAGGGCCCGGCACGTCGCGCCGAAGAGATAATAAACAACTGCGCCCACCCCGACTATCGTCCGCTGCTGCGCGACTATCAGCGCATTGCGTCGCAAGGACACGAGCCTTGCGCCCTGCGTGCAGCCTTCGCCTTCCACGACACTCTTACAAAGAAGGGCGACATGCGACTCACCGATTTCGGCGAATATATGTAGGGGCAATAAAAATGTAGTCCTTTTAGCTTGCAAAACGAGTCCTTTTGAAGGGTAAAAGGAGTCCTTTTGCAAGCCAAAAGGACTCCTTTTTTTTTGAGGGAAGGGCAAATAACACTACATCAGCCTGCACAAAGCACCATACCAGCCTGCACAAAACGCCCCTCCACGTCACCCCAATTCCATAAATATTCAAATATTCTTGGATTCAATTCCACAAATATTCAAAGATTTAAGGAATCAATTCCATAAATATTTAAAGATTCTTGGATTTCGCAATAATTATTCGTATATTTGCACAAACCTCAAAAGCATGTAAGTATATGATAACAAGAACATTAGAAACACTGATACGCGAACGCACGGGCAAGGGGAAAGCCATAATCGTTTTCGGTGCACGACAGGTGGGCAAGACAACCCTACTGCGACAGATAGCCGACAGCAACGAGACGCTATGGCTCAATGGCGACGAGCCCGACGTGAGAGCACTGTTCGACAACGCATCGTCAACACGCCTGAAAGCCATTATCGGACCCCAACAAAACATCGTTATCGACGAGGCGCAACGCATACCCAATATAGGCATATCACTCAAACTAATAATCGACAACAACCCCGACGTGCAGGTATTTGCCACTGGCAGCTCGTCGTTCGACCTTGCCAACGTAATAAACGAACCGCTCACCGGACGCAAATACGAGTTACAGATGTATCCACTGTCATTCGGCGAACTGGCAGCACACAACGGACTGCTCGACGAAAAGCGCATGCTGCCACAACGACTGGTGTACGGAAGCTATCCCGACGTAGTAAACCACTGCGGAGAGGAGCGAGAAGTACTGCAAGAACTTGCCAACAGCTATCTGTATAAGGACATACTGATGTTTGACAGAGTGAAGAAAAGCGAGAAAATCGTAAAACTATTACAGGCCATAGCCTTTCAGATAGGCTCGGAGGTATCGTACAACGAACTGGCACAGCTGTGCGGACTCGACCCCAAAACCGTCGACTCATACATACAATTGCTCGAAAAGGCGTTCATAATATTCCGTCTGCCATCGTTCAGCCGCAATATACGCAACGAACTGAAGTTCGCCAAGAAGATATACTTCTGGGACTGTGGCATACGCAATGCAGTAATAGGCAACTTCCTGCAAGCCGAAACAAGACTGGATATAGGCGCACTGTTCGAGAACTACGTAATAGCCGAACGGCTAAAGCAACAATCCTACGCACGCAGTTTTGTAAAAAGCTACTTCTGGCGTACCTCTGCCAAGCAAGAGATTGACTACGTAGAAGAGGACAACGGACAGCTGACAGCCTACGAATTCAAGTGGAATCCACGCAAGAAGGCTTCGGTGCCGCCCTCGTTCGCACGCAGTTATCCCGATGCCGAATACAATACGATAACGCGCGAAAACTATTATGAAATCCTTTTATAAATTATTAATAATGTTTCGCCGCATGAAAATCTTTGTCAAATCGTCATTTTTCAGTACTTTTGCACCGTCGTAACACGTGTGCAACATTACAAAGCGTCACACAAACCGGCTGCGACACACAACAGACATAAACAACAATAAAGAAACAACAATACAGATGAAAGATATTTGTTGCGTAGGACACATAACAAAAGACAAAATCATCACACCGCGACAGACCGTATACATGGCCGGCGGAACATCGTTCTACTTCTCGTACGCACTCAACCACCTGCCACAGCACGTGTCGTTTCAGCTCGTGACGAAGCTGGGCGAGAGCGAAATGCAGTCGGCAGACGACATGCGCACAGCAGGCATCGACGTGCTGACATTCCCCAGCCGCCACACCGTCTACTTCGAGAACAAATACGGCGACGACATGAACGACCGCACACAGCGCGTACTCGAACGTGCCGACCCGTTCACCATCGACGAGATGAGCAACGTTGAAGCACGCGTGTATCACCTCGGTTCGCTGCTGAGCGACGACTTCTCGCCCGAAGTAGTGGAATATCTGTCTACCAAGGGACGCATCTCCATCGACGCGCAGGGCTATCTGCGTGAGGTGCGCGGAGACAAAGTATATGCCATCGACTGGGCAGACAAGCTCCGTATACTCGCCCATACAGATATAATAAAGGTGAACGAGCACGAGATGGAGGTGATAACCGGACTCACCGACCCACGCCAGGCAGCTCTGCAACTGGCAGAATGGGGCGTCAAGGAGGTATGCGTCACACTGGGCAGCGAGGGCAGCATCATACTCGCCGAAGGCAAGTTCTACGACATTCCAGCCTACAAGCCCAAGGAAATCGTCGACGCCACGGGCTGCGGCGACACCTACTCGGCTGGCTATCTGTGGTGTTGTGCCCAGGGCATGGGCTACGCCGAGGCAGGACGCTTTGCCGCTGCTATGTGCACACTGAAGCTGGAGCACAACGGACCGTTCGACCATACCATCGACGACGTTAAACGCGTAATGATGTGAAAAAACGGCGATTTCTTTTCGCATTCAGAAAAAAACAATTAAATTTGCACGTTCACACAGTATGATAAACGCATAAAAATAAGGCCGCTCCTATAGTTCAATGGATAGAACGGAGGTTTCCTAAACCTTTGATCCGGGTTCGATTCCCGGTGGGAGTACCGCTCTACTAAATCAAAACAATCAAGCGAAACACTAATTCCAACAGTTATACCCACGAATTATTTTTGAACAAATCCAATGTACACAATGAAAAAATTGATGTCTGTTGCCATGTTGCTCTTTGTGACGATACTGTGCAATGCACAGATGGCAAACCCTGTGAAGTTCACAGCTCATCTTAAGACTAACGGCACAGCCGAAGCCGAGATCGTGTTCTCCGGAAAAATCGAAAGCGGATGGCACGTGTATTCAACCAATCTTGGCAACGACGGCCCCACCGAGGCTACCATCCACTTCGACAAGAAGGACGGTATAGAGCTCGTAGGCAAGCTGACACCACGCGGACACGAGATTTCGAAGATGGACGATATGTTCGGAATGGTGCTGCGCTACTTTGAGAACTCAGCACAGTTTGTACAGAAGATCAAGTTCACCAAGCCCGAACACGACATCAAGTGCTACCTGGAGTATGGCGCATGCAACGACCAGTCGTGCATGCCACCGTCTACTGTAGACTTCGCCAAGAAAGGAAAATCGCCCGCAGTAGACGCTGCTGCCGCCAAAGCAGAAGCTAAGGCCGACGCCAATGCAGAAGCCAAGGAGGCTGATGCAGCCCTTGCAGACGCTACACTGGACCCCGCTGCTGCCCAAGAGGCCGTAGCCGACAGCGCCAACGCTGCCGCTGACTCGGCTGCTGTGGCCAACATGGACAAGTCGGAGCTGCAGAAGCTCTGGACACCGGTGGTGAAGCAGCTCGAAAAGTTTGACAAGCCAATGAACAACTCATTGCTCTATATCTTCTTCGCCGGACTGCTCGGCGGACTCCTCGCACTCTTCACTCCGTGCGTCTGGCCTATCATTCCGATGACCGTGAGCTTCTTCCTGAAGCGCAACAAGGAGCGCCGCAAGGCCATACGCGAGGCCATCACCTACGGTGTGAGCATCGTGGTAATATACGTAGCACTGGGATTGATAGTATCGCTGCTGTTCGGAGCAAGCGCACTCAATGCGCTGTCTACCAACGCCATATTCAACATCCTGTTCTGCCTTCTGCTGGTAGTGTTCGCCGCATCGTTCTTCGGAGCGTTCGAGATAACGCTGCCGTCATCGTGGAGCAACAAGATTGACCAGAAGTCGGACGAGACAAGCGGCTTCATCAGCATCTTCCTCATGGCGTTCACACTGTCGCTCGTGAGCTTCTCGTGCACCGGACCTATCATCGGATTCCTCCTTGTAGCCGTTTCTTCATCGGGCGACATCGTGGCCCCGACCATCGGCATGCTCGGTTTCGCAGTGGCTCTGGCTGTTCCGTTCGCACTGTTCGCCATGTTCCCCACACTGCTCAAGTCGGCTCCTAAGTCGGGCGGTTGGATGAACGTGTTGAAGGTGGTGCTCGGATTCATCGAGCTGGCATTCGCCCTGAAGTTCCTCTCGGTAGCCGACTTGGCTTACGGATGGCACATCCTCGACCGTGAGGCATTCCTCGCATTGTGGATTATCATCTTCGGTCTGCTCGGTCTGTACCTGCTCGGCATGTTCAACTTCCCGCACGACGACGAAGGCCGCCGCACCAATGTGCCGCAGTTCTTCCTTGCCCTGCTGTCACTGTCGTTCGCCATGTATATGGTTCCGGGCCTCTGGGGCGCTCCGCTCAAGGCAGTCAGCGCCTTCGCTCCGCCTATGAACACCCAGGACTTCAACCTCTACAAGAACGAGGTGCACCCACGCTTCAAGGACTTTGAGGCAGGTATGGCTGCAGCCCGACTCGAAGGCAAGCCCGTAATGGTAGACTTCACCGGATTCGGATGCGTAAACTGCCGCAAGATGGAGGCTGCCGTATGGACCGACTCTAATGTGGCTGACATGCTCAACCAGAAGTATGTGCTCATCTCGCTCTACGTTGACGACAAGACTCCGCTGCCCGAGCCAATGACAGTGACCGATACTGACGGCACACAGCGCACCCTGCGCACCATTGGCGACAAATGGAGCTATCTGCAGCGCTACAAGTTCGGCTCGAACACACAGCCTATGTACGTACTTATCGACAACGACGGCATGCCGCTGACGGGCAGCCGCTCGTACGACGAGGACATCAACGAATACATGAAGTTCTTGCAGACAGGATTGGATAATTACAATAATAAGAAATAAACATTAAATAAGAAGCCCTTCCCCCTACCCCTCCATAGGGCAGGGAGTTGGGCTTCAAGTCTATACTACTATGCTCGAAAAACAAATACGCGAACAGATTATATCGCTCATCAACCGCGAAGTGGTGCCAGCAGTAGGCTGCACCGAACCGATGTGTGTATCGCTGTGTGTGGCCAAGGCTACCGAAACACTGGGCTGCCGACCCGAAAAGATTACAGCGTTGCTGTCTGCAAATATCCTCAAGAACGCAATGGGCGTGGGCATACCGGGTACGGGTATGATCGGACTGCCTATCGCTATAGCATTGGGAGCACTTGTGGGCAAGTCGGAATATCAGCTTGAGGTAATCAAGGATCTGACACGCGAAATACTCGAAGAGGGCAAGCAATACGTCAGCGAAGACCATATCGACATAAAGCTGAAGCAGGGCATCACCGAGAAACTGTATGTGGAGATACGCTGCGAGGCACAGGGACACGAGGCAACTGCTATCATCGCACATTCGCATACTAATATAGTATATGTAGAACGCGACGGAAACGCCATTCTCGACCGCCGCACTCCGCAGGCCGGAGCAGCCGAGCAGAAGGACATACAGCTCAACATGCGCATGGTGTACGACTTCGCCATGACTACTCCCGAGGAGGAGATAAGCTTCATACTGAGGACCCGCGACTACAACATACGCGCTGCCGAAGAGTCGAAGAAGGCCAACTACGGGCACTGTCTGGGCAAGACCATCGACCGCCCATTGAGCCACGGCATCTTCGGCAACTCCATATTCTCGCACATCATATCAAAGACTGCATCGGCTTGCGACGCACGTATGGGCGGCGCAATGATTCCGGTGATGAGCAATTCGGGCTCGGGCAACCAGGGCATCTGCGCCACCAATCCCGTGGCTGTGTACGCCGTGGAGAACGAAAACACCGAGGAGGAGCTGATACGCGCGCTCACACTGAGCCACCTTACAGCCATATACATCAAGCAGAACCTCGGAAAACTCTCGGCTCTGTGCGGATGCGTGGTGGCAAGTATCGGTTCGAGCTGCGGCATAACATATCTCATGGGCGGCGACTACACACACATCTGCCACTCGGTGAAGAACATGATAGCCAACATCACGGGCATGATATGTGACGGAGCCAAGCCAAGCTGCTCGCTGAAGATTTCGTCGGGCGTGTCTACGGCTCTGCTGTCGGCGCTGCTCTCGATGGAGGGCAAGTGCGTAAGCTCGGTTGAAGGCATCATCGACGACGACGTGGACCGCTCTATACGCAACCTTACAAGCATTGGTGCCGAGGCTATGAACCAGACCGACGCTATGGTTCTCGACATCATGACTCATAAGAATTGCTAAGAACATACAACAATAACGAACAATGAACTGGCAACAACTCATATCCAACAAACGTCTGGGGCAGGAAGTAAGGCATCCCGAACGCCATGACGACCGGTCGGAGTTCAAGCGCGACTACGACCGTCTCATCTTCTCAGCCCCCTTCAGACGCATGCAGAACAAGACGCAGGTGTTCCCGCTGCCGGGCAGCGTCTTCGTACACAACCGCCTCACTCACTCGCTTGAGGTGGCAAGTGTGGGCATGTCGCTGGGCAATGACGTGGCACGTGAGTTGAAGCTGCGGCATCCCGAACTTACGGGAACGCTGTTTGAGGAGATTGGCACCATCGTGAGCACAGCTTGTCTGGCTCACGACATGGGCAATCCTCCCTTCGGACACTCAGGCGAAAAAGCCATACAGGCATTCTTCCGCGAGGGCAATGGCATGGAACTGAAACCGAAGATGAGCCCCGAATTATGGGACAACCTCATACACTTCGAGGGCAACGCCAACGCCTTCCGGCTGCTGGCACACCGCTTTCACGGCCGACGTGAGGGCGGATTTGTCATGACATACGCCACACTTGCCTCCATAGTGAAGTATCCCTACTCCAGCATGGCTGCCGGCAAGAAGGGCAAGTTCGGATTCTTCTGCTTTGAGGAGCATTATTACCGACGCATAGCCGACGAACTGGGCATACGCCGACTGTCTGCCGACGGCGAGCCGCTACGCTACGCACGCCATCCGCTGGTGTACCTGGTAGAGGCTGCCGACGACATCTGCTATGAGATAATGGACATTGAGGACGCACACAAGCTGCGTATCCTGTCGTTTGACGAGACCATGCAGCTGCTGCTGGGATTCTTTGACAATTGCCAAAGAGAGAAAATACTGAAACGCATAGACGAAGAGGGCATCACCGACAATAACGAGAAGGTGGTGTATCTGCGTGCATGCACCATTGGAAAACTTGAAAACGAGTGCGCACGGGCATTCGTCGAGCACGAGAGCGAGATACTCAACGGCACGCTCCAGGGATGCCTCATCGACCATATTACGCCCTCGGTGCGCGATGCCTATCGTCATTGTTCCGAGCTGAGCGTACAGCGCATATACAATTCCAAGCCCGTTCTGGACGTGGAACTGTCGGGTTACAAGATTATGGAGACGCTCATGGACGCCCTGATTGAGGCTGCCGTGAGCCCTGAGAAGTTCCACTCGGAACAGCTGCGCAAGCGATTCAGCAACCAGTATGACATCAACAGTCCCGACTTCGAGACCCGCGTCATGGCTGTCATAGACTTCATATCGGGTATGACCGACGTGTTTGCGCTCGACATATACCAAAAAATACAAGGCATATCGCTGCCGATTGTGTAATAAAAAAATTGAGAGTTGAGAGTTAGAAAATTGAGAGTTGAGAATTGAGAGTTGAGAGTTATGATATGTTTTTGTCAATAACAGACATCATAACATTGCATGATTATCAAAGGTAATCATAACTCTCAACTCTCAATTCTCAATTCTCAACTTAGAACAAAACTACTTTTCGCGGTAGATTATATTGTTGGCTCCGCTTGTTATTTCAAGAGCCTCGGGGTGCTCTTTGATATACGAGTCGATATGACGGACGCGTTTGTTCTCGAGAATTTCGTCAACAGCAATGAGAATGCCTGTCTCCTCCACGTCGCCGAAGCCGTAGTTGATGGCTGTGCCGAAGAGTCTCATTGTAGGCGACAGCGACATATAGGCGTTGACAAGTGGCGGAATGTTGTAGCCAAGGGCACGTATCTCACGGTTGAGAATGAGATAGTCTTTCTTGAAATCGTCCTCGCAGAACAGCTTGGCAAGTTCTTCTTCGGGCGTTTCAATCTTCAGCGGCTTAAGCGGAATGATGAGGTTGTCCTTGTCGTCGAAGTGCTTCTTGAGGAAATAGAGTATCATGTCGCGTCCACGACGGATGTACGACGGATACATTGTCATCTTGCCGAAGAAGTACTTTACGTTGGGCTTGATGACGGTGAGGGCACCCAGACCGTCCCAAAGGTTGTCGAGTGCAAACAGACTCTTGGCTCCGCGGCGTGTGCTCTGATACTCCAGAGTGACAAACGAGCGTCCAAGCTCTACCGTGTACGGCATGTAGTCCTTAAGGAACTTGTCGGAAAAGTGGAACATATGGCTCGTGGCAAGCAGCGGTTGGCCGTCGGGACCAAGCTCCCAGTCCGATCCGAGCAGATAACGGTAGCCTCCTATTATCTCCTCAGCTTCGGGATTCCACACGATAAGCTGCTTGTAGCAGTTGTCGCACGTGTCAAACTCGTCGATATCCAACGGTTTGCCAGTGCCGCCTCCCGCCTCGCGGAACGCAATCTCGCGCAATCGTCCTATCTCACGCATTACGTTAGGGGCGTTGTGGGCTGTAATGACATAAATTTCGTTGTGGCTCTTGTTGGTCATACGGAGCTGTCGCTCAGGAGTGAGTTCGCTCTTGAGCAGTTCCTTGCTTACTGGTGCTATTATTGGCTCTTCCTTCATTGTCTTCTACAATAATATCTTACAGACCGTAGCGGTCGTATTTATCCTTTTTAATCTTTTACTTTTTTACTCTTTTACTTTTTACCTTTCCCCGGCAGTTCATACACAATATCCTCAACGTACCGTGCCCATTCGGCAGGCTTTCGGGAACGGTCGAAGGTCTGCCATGGTATTGGCTTGCCTATGTGTATGGTGAAATGCTTGCCAACATTGCGATACATCTCGTCAACAAGGAATATCATGGCGAGATTAAACGGCAGGAAGCGGTCGCTGAAGTTGGCTATACGATAGAAGCGATTGGAATTCTGTCCGCTGAAATGAATTGGTACTACGTCACGATGGCACTCCACGCTCTTCACGATGAATGTCTTCTTCCAATCGATATCGTGTATCGTTCCGTCCTTCTGACGTCGGCTGTTGAGTCCAGCGGGGAACATTAGCATGTGATTGTCGCTCTTGAATCCTGCTTCAACCATACGCGGAAAGTCGCGTCCGTTGCGTCCCGTCTTGTTGATGCCGATGCATACGGGGGCGAGTCCGGGCAGATTCATGAGCAAGTCGTTGACAAGATAGCGGAAACGTCCGTCGTAGTGGCGTCCGATAATGGAGCCGAGCGCCACGCCATCCTGTCCTCCGAGCGGATGGTTTGACACGAAAGTGTACAGCCTGCCGTCGTCCTTGGGCGGTAGGTTCTCCTTGCCTACTATCTCGATGTCCATCTTGAGATAGCGCACGCATTCCTCAAGCCACTCCACACCCTGCATGTCGCGAGTCTTCCAAATGAATGCGTTGACCTGATCCTGGTGAATGATATGTTTCAGCCAGTTGGTAAGTAGCGAAGGGACAAAGCGTGCCTTGCCGCCCATCTTGCTGCTGAGAATTCTGTCAATGTCGATTGTATGTTCCGAAATCTCGTTCATTTTGTCATAAAATACTAATCAGCTGCAAAAATAACATATCTTTTTCAGATATACTCCATTTAATATAAGAAATGTGGCTATTTAATAAAAATGACACGCAAATGTAGACTCATTCGGGGATTTTTGTGTAACTTTACACCCCAAATACGCATATAACAATGTACACAGATACTTCCAAAGATATACAATCCATAACAACTGCGCAGGGCTATCATGTACCTGTTATGCTCGACGAGAGCGTGAGCGGGCTCGACATCAAGCCCGGCGGCATATACGTCGACGTGACATTCGGCGGCGGCGGACACTCGCGCGAGATACTGCGCCGACTGCCCGAAGGCGCGCATCTGTACAGTTTCGACCAGGATGCCGATGCCGAACGCAACATCGGCGACCCGAACGAGAAATTCACGTTCGTACGCAGCAACTTCCGCTATCTGAAAAACTGGATGCGCTACTATGGCGTCGACCACATCGACGGACTGCTTGCCGACCTCGGAGTGTCGTCGCACCACTTCGACGATGCCGAACGCGGATTCTCATTCAGATTTGACGCTCCGCTCGACATGCGCATGAACAAGCGCGCCGGACAGACGGCTGCCGACATACTCAACAACTACGACGAGGCACGACTGGCGGATATATTCTACATATACGGCGAGATGAAGAACTCGCGACGCATAGCCGCTGCCGTTGTCAAGGCACGACAGACAACGCCCATCAACACCACAAGCGACTTTCTGGCTGTAGTGGAGCCGATGTTCAAGCGCGAACGCGAGAAGAAGGACATGGCACGACTGTTCCAGGCGCTGCGCATAGAGGTGAACCACGAAATGGACGCACTGCGCGAAATGCTTGCCGCAGCCACCGAGCTGCTCGCTCCGGGCGGACGCCTGTCGGTGATTACCTACCACTCGCTCGAAGACCGCATCGTGAAGAACGTCATGAAGACGGGCAATCCGGAGGGAAAGGTAGAGCAGGACTTCTTCGGACGCACCAACACACCATACCGCATGGTGGAAAAACTTATTATCCCCTCCGACGAGGAACAACAATCCAACCCCCGCAGCCGCAGCGCCAAACTGCGCATAGCCGAGCGTAAGGGCGAATAGCAAACAACGACTATGAACAAGGATGAAACCAACACGCAGACCAATACTGGTGAAGCTATAGAACAGGACAAGGAGAAGGATACCACGCAATCGCTCAGAGCCATTATACGCGAGCAGACCACTGAGGACGAGATGCCGCTGACCAAGAATATCACACTGCGCAAAATACTCGGTGGCGACATTCTGAGCGCCGACATCATACGCAAGCAGATATGGCTGATACTGATTATAGTGCTGTTTATCGTGGTGTATATATCCAACCGATACAAGTGTCAGCAGGACCTGATACTCATCGACAACCTGACCGAGCAACTTAAGGATGCCAAGTACAGAGCATTGTCGAGCAGCAGCGACCTTACTCAACAGACACGTGAGAGCAAGGTGCTCGAAAAGCTGAGAGCCAGCAGCGACAGTACGCTGCACATAGCCACACAGCCGCCATACATAATAAACGTGCCTAATACAGAAGAGAGATGAGCAAGTTTGACAGCAAGAAAATGATGCCCCGATACAGCTTCATCGCCATATTGCTGAGCTTTTTGGCTGCAATGGTGATGGCGAAGATGGTGTATACGATGACTGCAAAGCGCGACTTCTGGATGCAGGTGGCCGACCGTGTGAAGATAGACAGCCTGGAAACTCCACCCGTCAGAGGCAACATACTGAGCTGCGACGGACAGCTTATGGCATCGTCGCTACCGCAATACAAGCTATATATCGACTTCAGAGCTATGCGCGAGGCGGGCAAAGACTCCCTGTTCGTGGCAAAACTCGACTCCATCTGCATGGGGCTTAACTCGATATTCCCCGACCAGTCGACCGAAGAGTTTCACCGGAACCTCATGGAAGGCTACGAAAAGAACAAAGCACACTGGCCGATATGGAAGCGACGCGTCAACTATAGCACCTACTCGGAAGTGAAGAAACTACCGGTATTCCGACTCGGAAAGAACCGCAGCGGATTCCACGTTGAGGAGTTCAATGCGCGCAAACTGGCTTACGGCTCACTCGCCCAGCGAACTATAGGCAAGATGTATGGCGAGATTGACTCGGCACAATGCGGACTGGAGCAGCACTACGACTCGCTGCTGCGAGGCGACAAGGGCATACGCCACCGTCGCAAGGTGCTCAACAAATATCTGTATCTGACCGATACTCCACCCGAAAACGGAGCCGACATAGTGACCACCATCGATGTTTCGATGCAGGATCTGGCTGAACGCGCTGTGCTAAAGGAACTGTACAAGATTGACGGCAACGTGGGTGTAGCCATCGTTATGGAAGTGGCTACGGGCGATGTGAAAGCCATCGTAAACCTGACAAAATGTGCCGACGGCACGTATCAGGAAATACAGAACCATGCCGTGAGCGACTTGCTGGAACCTGGTTCGGTATTCAAGACCGCATCAATAATGGTTGCACTCGACGACGGAGTAGTAGACACCACATACACCGTGGACACCGGATGCGGCGTATGGCCCATGTACGGCCGCGAAATGAAGGACCATAACTGGCGACGCGGCGGATACGGCATGATGACGCTGCCCAAGACATTGTGGGTAAGCTCTAACATCGGAGTGAGCCGTATCATCGACGACCACTACCACAACTGCCCGGAGAAGTTTGTTCAGGGCATACACCGGCTCGGACTTGCCGACGACCTGCACCTGCCATTGGCCGGCTCGTCGCCTGCAAGAATACGATTCCCCAAGAAAGACAAACGTGGCAAGCAGTATATCAACTGGAGCAAGACGACATTGCCGTGGATGAGTATCGGATATGAGACCCAGGTGCCACCTATATCCACTCTGACATTCTACAACGCCATTGCCAACGGAGGCAAGATGATGCGTCCGAGATTTGTAAAGGAAGTGCGCAAAGACGGCGAGACGGTGATGACATTCCCTCCGGTAGTGATGCGCGAGCATATTGCCAAGGAGACAACAATTAAGAAGATAACACGCATACTCGAACAAGTGGTGAGCGTGGGACTCGGCAAGAAAGCCGGCTCGCCATCATTCCTTGTTGCAGGAAAGACTGGTACGGCACAGATCTCGAAGGGTGCAGCCGGATACAAGAGCGGACAGATGAACTATCTGCTCTCGTTTGCAGGATTCTTCCCTGCCTACGAGCCCCGATACAGCTGCATAGTATGCTTGCAGAAGTCGGGTCTGCCGGCTTCGGGCGGCGGTATGAGTGGCGTAGTATTCCACGATATAGCCGAAGGCATTATGGCACAAAGCTTGAAACTTGAAGCTGCCGATGCCCGCGACTCGCTGTCGATAATGATGCCCGACGTGAAGAACGGCAACATATTGGCTGCCGACTATGTACTGTCGCACCTCGGATTCAAGACCCGCACCGACTGGGACGGCTCTTATGCCGACGGCAACCCGATATGGGGACGCGCCAGCGAATCGGGACATACACTGTCGCTGCAACGCGATCCTTTAGGCGACAGCACATTGATGCCCGACGTGCATGGCATGGGAGCACGCGACGCCGTATATCTCATAGAGAGCCGAGGCGTGAAGGTGAAGGTTGTAGGACGTGGCAAAGTGACCGAACAGAGCATCGGCGCCGGAGAAAAGATAAAGAAGAACATGACTTGCGTCATCAAGTTGTCGTAATCATGCTTAACCCGTTAACTCGCATATTAAATAAAAAAACAGAAATATGAAACTCAAGGAACTGCTCAAGGAAATCCCCGTCGTCGACATTATCGGCAGCGACGAGGTGGAAATAACCGGAGTGAACATAGATTCGCGCCGCATAAAGGAAGGCCATATCTTCGTAGCTATGAAGGGCACGCAGGTAGACGGACACAAGTTCATACCGAAAGCTATTGAGCTGGGCGCCAAGGCTGTGCTCTGCGAGGATATGCCTGCAGAGAAAACAGAAGGCGTGACATACGTTCAGGTGGCATCGACCGAGGATGTTGTAGGCAAGGTTGCCACCACATTCCACGGCAACCCGTCGACCAAACTGAAACTCGTCGGCGTGACCGGAACTAACGGAAAGACTACTATCGCCACCTTATTATATAATATGTTCACAAAGATGGGTCACAAGTGCGGACTCCTCTCGACCGTGTGCAATTATATCGTAGACGAGGCTGTGCCTGCCGACCACACCACACCCGACCCTATCGCTCTCAACGAACTGCTCGACCGTATGGTAAAAGCCGGTTGCGAGTATGCCTTTATGGAGTGTTCGTCACATGCCATAGCCCAGAAGCGCATCGGCGGTCTGACCTTTGCAGGTGGCATATTCACCAACCTCACACGCGACCATCTCGACTATCACAAGACTTTCGAGAACTATCGCAACGCCAAGAAGGCATTCTTCGACGGTCTGCCAAAGTCGGCTTTCGCCATAACCAACGCCGACGACAAGAACGGTATGGTGATGGTTCAGAACACCAAAGCCACAGTCAAGACATACTCTACACGCTCAGTAGCCGACTTCAAAGCACGCATCATCGAGTGCCACTTTGAAGGAATGTATCTCGAAATGGACGGCCACGAGGTGGGCGTACAGTTCATAGGCAAGTTTAATGTGAGCAACCTGCTCGCCGTATACGGCACAGCAGTCATGCTCGGAAAGAATCCTGAGGACGTGCTCGTGGTGATGAGCACTCTGCATAGCGTAAACGGCCGTCTGGACCCGATACAATCGCCCGAGGGATATACAGCCGTAGTAGACTATGCACACACTCCCGACGCACTGGAGAACGTGCTCAACGCCATCCATGAAGTGCTCGACGGCAAGGGGCATGTCATCACAGTATGCGGTGCCGGCGGCAACCGCGACAAGGGCAAGCGCCCACTAATGGCACAGGAAGCAGTGAAGCAGAGCGACCGAGTAATCATAACCAGCGACAATCCTCGCTTTGAAGACCCTCAGGCCATCATCAACGATATGCTGGCAGGGCTTGACAAGCAGCAGATGAAGAAGGTTATAAGCATCGTAGACCGTCGCGAAGCCATCCGCACAGCCTGTATGATGGCTGAAAAGGGCGACGTAGTGCTCATTGCCGGCAAGGGTCATGAGGACTATCAGGACGTACAGGGTGTGAAACACCACTTCGATGACCATGAGGTTGTAAAGGAATGTTTTTTGAATTAGGAATTCCTAACTCGTAATTCGTAACTCGTAACTCGTAATTCAAATGTTATACTATCTTTTCAGATTTCTCGAGGAATATGGCTTAAGCGGCGCCCACATGTGGGGCTACATATCGTTCCGTTCGCTGCTGGCACTCATCCTGTCGCTCGTAATATCGGCATGGTTCGGCGAGAAATTCATCAAATATCTCAAGAAGAAACAAATCACAGAGACACAACGCGATGCCTCAATCGACCCGTTCGGAGTGAAGAAAATCGGTGTTCCGTCAATGGGTGGCATCATAATCATTGTCTCGATACTCGTTCCGGTGCTGCTGCTCGGACGTCTGCGCAACATTTATCTGCTCCTGATGATCATCACCACTGTATGGCTGGGATTCCTTGGAGGCATGGACGACTTCATAAAGATTTTCCGCCACAACAAGGAAGGACTTAAGGGCCGCTACAAGATTGTCGGTCAGGTGGGCATCGGACTCATCGTGGGACTCGTGCTGTGGGCTTCGCCTGATGTGAAGATGAACGAGAACCTGGCATACGAGAAACAAGGGCATGAACTCGTGGTGAGACACAGGGCTGAGGCACGCAAGTCGCTGAAGACCACTATACCATTTGTCAAAGGCCATAACCTCGACTACTCGCGCATAACAAGCGTTTTCGGCGAACATCGCGTGGCTGCAGGATGGATACTGTTTGTCATCATGACCATTATCGTAGTGACGGCTGTGAGCAATGGCGCCAATCTTAACGACGGTATGGACGGCATGTGCGCCGGCAACTCTGCCGTCATTGGCGTGGCGTTGGGCATATTGGCATACGTAAGTTCGCACATGGAATACGCCAGCTACCTCAATATCATGTACATACCCGACTCGCAAGAGCTTGTGGTGTTCCTATGCGCATTTGTAGGCGCACTTATCGGATTCCTGTGGTACAACGCCTATCCGGCGCAGGTATTTATGGGCGACACCGGTTCGCTTACAATTGGAGGCATCATAGCCGTAACTGCCATCATAATACACAAAGAACTGATGCTGCCCATACTGTGCGGCATATTCTTCGTGGAGAGCCTCAGCGTGATACTGCAGGTGTACTACTACAAGCTCGGCAAACGACGTGGCGTGAAGCAGCGCATATTCAAGCGCACACCAATACACGACAACTTCCGCACACAGCAGTCGCAGCTCGATCCTGAGTGCCACTATCTCATAACAAGACCAAAGGGAGCTATACACGAGTCGAAGATAACTATCCGATTCTGGATTACAACAATCATACTCGCAGCTCTGACAATCATAACATTAAAAATAAGATAAGTCGATTCAGATGAAAAGAATAGTAATTCTTGGTGCTGGCGAAAGTGGTGCCGGCGCCGCAGTATTGGCCAATAAGGAAGGTTTCGACGTGTTCGTGAGCGACATGTCGGCTATAAAGGATAAATACAAGAAACTGCTTGACGACCACGCCATCGACTGGGAGGAAAAGCAACATACCGAGGAAAAGATTCTCTCGGCCGACGAGATTATCAAAAGCCCCGGCATACCAAAAGAGGCACCTATGGTGAAGAAGGCCATCGAAAAGGGCATACACATCATCAGCGAGATTGAGTTTGCAGGACGCTACACCGACTCAAAGATGATATGCATAACCGGTTCGAACGGCAAGACTACAACCACGTCACTTATCTACCATATCTTCAAGATGGCAGGATATGATGCCGGACTGGCAGGCAATATCGGACGCTCACTTGCTCTGCAGGTGGCTGAGGATCCGCACGAATACTACATCATCGAGCTCAGTTCGTTCCAGCTCGACAATATGTACGACTTCCACGCAAATATCGCCATCCTGCTCAACATCACCCCCGACCATCTCGACCGCTACGCCTTCTGCATGCAGAACTATGTAGATGCCAAGATGCGTATCATACAAAATCAGACACCAGACGACTCGTTCATATACTGGAACGACGACCCTGTAATCAAGAAAGAACTCGAAAAGTACGACATCAAGGCTATACAATACCCCTTCTCCGAACTTAAGGAGAAAGGCTCTATAGGCTATATCGAAGACGGAACATATACCATCGAGAAGCCTACACCTTTCAATATGGAGCAGGAGGAGCTGTCGCTTACCGGCAAACATAACGTGTACAACTCGCTTGCCGCAGGTATTGCCAGCAATATCAGCGGTATCAAGAAGGACGTTATCAGACAAAGTCTCGGTGACTTCCCTGGTGTTGAACACCGTTTGGAGAAGGTGTGCAAGGTCGGAGGAGTACAATATATCAACGACTCAAAGGCCACTAATGTCGATGCCTGCTGGTATGCACTGGAAAGTATGAATACTCCTACTGTGCTCATTATAGGAGGCAAGGACAAGGGCAACGACTATAACGAAATCAAGGAACTCGTACAGAAGAAGTGCCGTGCACTCGTATTCCTCGGTGCCGACAACACCAAACTGCACGATTTCTTCGGCGAGATGGGCATAACCATACGCGACACTCACTCAATGAAGGACTGTGTCGAGGCTTGCTACGAACTGGCACAGCCCGGTGACACCGTACTGCTCAGCCCATGCTGCGCCAGCTTCGACCTCTTCAAGAATATGGAGGACCGCGGCGAACAGTTCAAGACATTAGTAAGAAGTCTGTAATAACAATATTATGAACAAGACATTAGGCAACATATTCAAAGGTGACAAGGTGATATGGATGGTTTTCTTCTTCCTATGTATCGTCAGTGTCATCGAGGTTTATTCGGCATCAGCACAGCTTACATATAAAGCCGGTGATTATGTAACGCCTATGATCAAGCACATCGGTCTACTCTTCGTTGGCATCGGCTTTACGATTGTTACGCTCAACATCAACTGCCGCTACTTCAAAGGACTGATAACACCGTTGCTGGCATTGTCGTTCCTGTTGCTTATCGTGGTTTACTTCATAGGAGCATCCACCAACGGAGCACAACGATGGATACCGATTTTCGGCATTCAGTTTCAGCCTTCAGAGTTGGCGAAAGGCTCACTGATTCTGGCAACTGCACAGATACTAAGCGTTATGCAAACCGATAACGGAGCCGACCCGAAGGCTTTCGGATTTATACTCAGCGTGTGCGGTCTGATTGTGCCACTCATTATGCTCGAAAATCTTTCAACGGCTATGCTCCTGTGTATCGTCATCTTTATGATGATGCTCATCGGGCGTGTGCCGATACGACAGTTGGGCAAACTGATGGGAATTGTACTCTTGTCGGTAGCGCTACTTGTGGGCATGATAATGACATTTGGCAACGACAATACACAGCAACAAGTTGGTAAGCAACTCACAGAGCAGGTAGCATCAACCGAGGAAGCCAAGGACAAGTCGGCGGTGGAAAAAATATTCCACCGTTTCGACACATGGAAGGCGCGCATAGACAAATTCATGAGCCACAAACAGATTACGCCTAAGGAAGTCGACCTTGACAAGGATGCCCAGGTAGCACACGCAAACATAGCTATAGCCTCATCAAACATCGTCGGCAAGGGTCCAGGCAACTCAGAAGAGTGCAACTTCATACCCCAGGCCTACTCCGACTTCATCTATGCCATCATCATAGAGGAGATGGGAGTTGAAGGCGCACTGTTCGTTGCAATGTTGTATATCATACTGCTGTTCCGCACGGGTAGAATAGCAAGCAAATGCGAGAACAACTTCCCCGCTCTACTCGCCATGGGACTGGCTTTGCTGCTCGTTACACAGGCACTATTCAATATGTGTGTGGCAGTAGGTCTGGCTCCTGTAACTGGCCAGCCACTACCTCTAATAAGTAAAGGTGGAACATCAACCATCATCAACTGTATCTACATAGGTGTAATACTGAGCATCAGTCGCTCGGCACGCAGAAAGATGGAGATTGTCAACGTCACAGACGGACAAGAAGAAGATAAAACTGATACAATACAATAAAAAAAGCACAATAATCGGCTTTGTCAGAAAAAATGATTAATTTTGTGATTTGAAAGAAACACATTACAGATGGAAAAAGAATTAAGAGTCATCGTTAGCGGAGGCGGTACCGGCGGACATATCTTCCCAGCCGTGTCTATAGCCAACGCAATAAAGACGAAACGTCCCGATGCAAAGATACTTTTTGTCGGAGCGCTCGGTAGAATGGAGATGCAGCGTGTGCCTGCAGCCGGATACGAGATTATCGGACTGCCCGTACGTGGTTTTAAGAGACCGCTGTGGTCGTTATCGAACATAGGAGTGGCTCTCGATTTCTTAAAGGCCAAACGCCTCGTCAAGAAAATAATCCGCGATTTCGCGCCCAACGTAGTTGTTGGAGTAGGCGGATACGCCAGCGCCGCTACACTCGACGCAGCAAGCCAGATGGGCATACCAACACTCATTCAAGAACAGAACTCCTACGCTGGAGTCACCAACAAGCACCTTGCTGGCAATGCAGCCAAGATATGCGTGGCTTACGAAGGTATGGAACGCTTCTTTCCAGCTGACAGAATAATCAACACAGGCAATCCAGTAAGACAGTCGCTCATCGAGACAACAATGACACATGATGAAGCGGTAAGCAGTTTCGGACTTGACCCCGAAAAGAAAACGATACTGCTTGTGGGCGGAAGCCTTGGAGCACGTACTGTCAATGAGAGTGTGATGTCACATCTCGACCTTGTAGAGAAAAGTGGCGTACAATTCATTTGGCAAACCGGAAAGTTCTATAGCGCTGCCGTTGCCGAACGTCTGAAAGACCACCGACCGCTGCCCATGCTCAAAGTGATGGACTTCATCAGCGATATGGGAGCAGCATACAAGGCTGCTAACCTTGTAATAAGCCGTGCAGGAGCAAGCTCAATAAGCGAATTCTGCCTCATCGGCAAGCCCGTGATACTCGTGCCGTCACCCAATGTGGCTGAAGACCACCAGACAAAGAACGCTATGGCACTTGTAAATCGCAACGCAGCTCTGCTCGTCAGAGACGCAGACGCAGCGGAATCACTGTTACAGTTGGCAGTAGACACGGTAACCGACGACGAACAACTGGCACAGCTCTCCGAGAACATAAAGAAACTAGGCAAGCCAAACTCAGCCGACGTAATAGCCGACGAAGTTCTGAAACTTGCAGGAAAATAAAACAAGACAAATGGAAATCAAAGATATAAAAGCCGTATATTTCGTAGGAGCAGGAGGCATTGGCATGAGTGCCATAGCACGTTATTTCATACGCAAAGGCCTTGTTGTGGCAGGCTACGACAAGACTCCGTCAAAGCTCACACACCAGCTGGAGCGCGAAGGCATGCTCATACACTACAAAGAAAACGTCGACGAAATACCACATGCTTGCCGCGACAACAAGTCGTGTCTCGTAGTGTATACACCTGCCATTCCTGCCGAACACAAGGAATTGGCTTATTTCCGTGACGGAGGCTTCACTATTGAGAAACGTGCCCAAGTGCTCGGAACACTCACACGTACCCATAAGGGACTCTGCGTAGCAGGAACACACGGCAAGACATCAACCTCTACAATGTGTGCACACATTATGCACCAAAGCCATCTTGACTGTAACGCATTTCTTGGAGGCATATCCAAAAACTATAGCACCAACTACATACTTTCAGACCAAAGTGACTATGTAGTAATAGAGGCAGACGAGTTCGACCGCTCATTCCATTGGCTGCGCCCTTGGATGAGCGTAATCACAGCAACCGACCCCGACCATCTCGACATATACGGAACAAAGGAAGCATATCTTGAGAGTTTCCGCCACTATACCACACTCATACAGCCAGGTGGCGCACTCATCATACACAAGAATCTGGAGATGAAGCAGGACGTGCAGCCAGGTGTAAAGGTGTACGAATACAGCCTCAATGAGGGTGATTTCCATGCCGAAAACATCGTAATCGACAATGGCGAGATAAAGTTCGACTTCGTATCGCCTATCGAGAACGTGAAAAATGTGGAACTCGGCCAGCCTGTTCCTATCAATATCGAGAACGGAGTGGCTGCTATGGCTATGGCACAGCTCAACGGATGCACAGCTGAAGAACTGAAGTATGGCATGAAGACATACCATGGCGTTGACCGTCGCTTTGATTTCAAAATCAAGAACGGCCGCCACGTCCTGCTCTCTGATTATGCCCACCACCCGAAGGAGATATACCAGAGCTCCAAGAGTATACGCCAGTTGTACAAGAACCGCAAGATTACAGCAATCTTCCAGCCACATCTTTATACGCGTACTCGCGATTTCTATCGCGACTTCGCCGATGCACTGAGCCAACTCGATGAGGTCATACTCACCGAAATTTATCCTGCACGTGAGCTTCCCATCGAAGGTGTAACATCACAACTGATATACGACAACCTCAAGCCAGGTGTTGAGAAAAGCATCATACGCAAGGACGAAGTGCTCGACCTCGTTAAAAGCCGTGACTTTGACGTACTCGTCATTCTCGGAGCAGGCGACCTTGACAACTATGTACCTCAGATTGCCAAGATAATCGAGGCACGCGAAGAAGCTAAGGCGTAAAAGCGTCAAAGAGTAAACAAAAACACAATACAGACAAAGCAACTTTTATATACAAGTGAAATCATCATGGAGTAAAAGGCTGTATATAGCAAGTGATATACTACTTGCCATATATCTCATCTTCGTTTTTACGTCGTTCGACCGAAAAAACGAATCAAAGACAATGTGCTCCAAGGTGAACATCGAGATTGCTGACGATGCAACAAGTGGCTTCATTGACACTAAGGTGATAAAAAATCGATTACAGAAAGCCGGAGTCTATCCTATAGGCAAGCGCTTGAATACTGTAAATGCACGAGCCATAGAGGATATGTTGCGAACGAGTCCATTTGTCAAAACCGCCGAGTGCTACAAAACCGAAGGTGGAACAGTATACATATCTGTCACACAGCGTATGCCCGTCATACGCATAAAAGCCGACAAAGGCGACGACTACTATGTCGACGACAACGATTGTATCATGCCACGTAGTAACTATACAAGCGATCTCATCATCGCCACTGGAAGCATAAGCAGACGATATGCAACAACATACCTGTCACCATTGGGCAAGACCATAATGCAGAACGACCTGTGGAAAAATTTGGTAGAACAGATCAACATCCTGCCCGACCAAAATGTGGAGATAGTACCGAGAATAGGCAACCATATAGTACTCCTCGGTAAACTGCCAGAAAATATCGACCGCAAGAAGCGAGAGAAAGCAATAGCAGAATTCTTCAACCACAAAATGACGCGCCTTGAGAAATTCTACCGCTACGGACTCTCTGAGGTGGGCTGGAACAAGTATTCGTATATCAACATCGAATTTGACAACCAGATAATCTGCCGTAAAGGCAAAGCAGAGCAAGCCAGACATATAGCTGAGCCAACATCTGTTAAAACTGACGGACAGAACGCTACAACAGCTACGCCCAACAGTCCTTCAGAAGCAACAACCGCAACTGACGGAACGTCAACGACAGAAAGCAACAATGCGACAAGTGCCGACAACAAGGCAAAAAACGATGCGAAAAAGAACGACTTATCGGTTAACAAGACAGCAAAAACAGAGAAAGCTGGCAAAAAGACCGATAATTCTACAGAAAAGAAAAAGACTGGCAAGCAGGCTTCAAAAGTAAAGGTTGCCCCACAGACTACAAAAACAAAGGCCAAAAACAAACCTACAGTCTCAAAGACGGGAAAAGCGACCGAAAACAAAAAGAAAAAGTCAAGTAATTAATTGTAATAATATAAATAACGTATGGCAAAGGATTTTATAGTAGCTATTGAGCTCGGTTCATCTAAGATGACCGGCATTGCAGGGAGAAAAAATCCCGATGGCAGCATTACTGTTCTTGCTGTTGCTTCAGAAGACTCCACCTCGTACATACGCAAAGGTGTTGTCTACAACATCGACAAGACCGCACAAGGATTGAGCAACATTATCTCAAAACTCAAGAATACACTACAATCAGACATAACACAGGTATACGTAGGAATAGGTGGACAAAGCATACGCAGTGTCAAGAATGTCATAATCAAAGACCTTCCGCTCGATGCAATAGTATCGCAAGATATGGTCAACGAGCTTATGGACGCCAACCGCAATATGACTTATCCCGACTACGAGATACAGGATGCGATAACCGAGGAATACAAGGTTGACTCACAATATCAGAACGACCCTGTAGGTATCCAGGCCATACGTCTTGAGGGCAACTTCCTCAACATACTGTGGCGCCGCTCGTTCTATCGTAGCCTCAACAAGAGTTTCGACAATGCAGGAATTGCCATAGCTGAAACTTATCTTGCACCGGTGGTAATGGGCGAATACGTTCTTACTGAAGCCGAAAAGCGAGCAGGCTGTGTACTTGTCGATCTTGGTGCAGAAACGACAACCGTATCTATATACTATCGCGACAAGTTGCGCAACATTGCCGTAATTCCTCTTGGCAACAACAATATTACAAAGGATCTGGAATCGTTGCAGATGGATGAAGTAGAGGCAGAGACAATGAAACGCAAATACGGTTCGGCATACACCGAAATCCAAGACATTGACCCCAATATGGTATGGTCGATTGATGGAAGCCGTTCGGTTAGCAGCCGTAAGTTTATCGAAGTAGTAGAAGCGCGTATGCTCGAGATTATCGAGAATGTCCGCAATCTCATTCCGTCAGAATACATGGACAAGCTACTCGGTGGCATTGTGCTAACTGGAGGTGGCTCTAATATGCGCAATATAGACAAGGCTTTCCGTAAAGCCATCAATATCGAAAAGATACGCATAGCCAAATCTGTAAACCTCAACATAAACACCAAGGACTCAAAACCCACCATTGCCAACAACGGTACTATGAACACAATACTGAGTCTGATGGCCAAAGGCGACATGAATTGCGCAGGCAATGCCTTTAACAATTCACTGTTCAATGACGAACAGCTTGCACAAGCCCCTCAAGCAGCAACTACAGCCGCTCAGATTGCAGCCGAACAAGAAAAGGCAGCTGAGGAAGAACGCATACGCAAGGAAAAGGAAGCAGCCGAGGAAGAACGCAAACGCAAAGAGAAGGAAGCTGAAGAAGAGAGACTAGCTGCCGAGAAGAAGGAGAAGTCTGTCATGCATCGAATCTTCGGATCACTCAAGCAGTTCGGACGTTCGCTTGTTGAGCCAGAACCAGGTTCTAATGATTAAAACTTAAAAAACTGATAACACATATGCCAGACAACAATATCAATCCGATGGTGGACTTCTGTACACCAGACAAAGAGACAAAAAACACTATCATCAAGGTGATAGGTGTAGGCGGCGGTGGCGGCAATGCCGTCAACCATATGTATCGTGAGGGCATACACGACGTGTCGTTTGTGCTCTGCAACACAGACAACCAGGCGCTCAACGATTCGCCCGTACCTGTACTCTTACAGCTCGGTACTGAAGGACTTGGAGCCGGCAACAAGCCAGCCAAGGCGCGTCAGGCAGCCGAGGAGAGCCTCGACTCAATCAAGCAGATGCTGAGCGACGGCACCAAGATGACATTTATCACAGCAGGTATGGGTGGAGGAACAGGTACAGGTGCTGCTCCAGTTATTGCCCGTGTCAGCAAGGAATTGGGCATCCTCACAGTAGGTATCGTCACTATTCCTTTCCGTTTTGAAGGCAAGCGTAAAATCGACCAGGCTCTTGACGGTGTCGAGGAAATGGCAAAGCACGTCGATGCATTGCTCGTTATCAATAACGAGCGTCTGCGCGAGATATACCCCGAACTTACCGTACTCGACGCATTCGGCAAAGCCGACGACACCCTTAGCGTTGCGGCCAAATCAATCGCCGAAATCATCACCAACCACGGACTCATCAATCTTGACTTCAACGATGTCAAGACCGTATTGAAGGATGGTGGCGTAGCCATTATGTCTACAGGCTATGGCGAAGGCGAGAGCCGTGTGAAGCAAGCCATTGAAGATGCGCTCAACTCACCGTTGCTCAACGACAACGACGTGTTCAACGCCAAGAAGATTCTTCTCAGCATCAACTTCTGCAAAGACAGTAGTACTAGCGACAATGGCAACAACGGCTTGATGATGGAAGAAATGAACGAGGTGAACGACTTCATGGAGCGTTTCGGTTCCGATTTCGAGATAAAGTGGGGTATTGGACTAGACCCCGACCTTGGCAAGAAGGTCAAGGTGACAATTCTCGCTACCGGTTTCGGCATCGAGAACGTCGACGGAATGAACATCCATATCAAGAAGCAGACACAGGACGACCTCGACCGTCAGGCCCGCGAGCAGGAACACGCTGACGATTTGGCAGTACGCCGTGGCAAGTACTATCCTGAAGACAAGAATCAAGTACTCACCAAGCGCCGTCCGCAAGTGTTTATCTTCCGTCCCGAAGACCTCGACAACGAGGAAGTAATACTCGCCGTTGAGAACACACCTACTTATAAGCGTACACAGCAAATGGTCAGGGAACTGCGCCGCCGTATTGTCGACGAAAGCGAGTCTACCAAGCCCAAGGAAGAAGACAACAACGTGAATGGTATAATATCATTCGCCTAACAGGGCAACTTCAAGGCGACACATCTGCAATAGAATGACACATTCTACACCGTCAGTATCTAATCAGCAGAACAGCTCTTTCAGCACTGGCAGCGACTTCATATCAGGAAAGTCGGGCAGGTGTAGCCTATAATAATAAAGTATAACATCCACAATGCGGTTGCGTTCGCTGCGAGTCAGCGATAGCAGCCGCATTGTTGTATAGTTGAGTCGCATAAGAAGCTGAATCATCCCCGCCTCATCGGGCTTAAGAAAGTCACCATGTGCCGGAGCATACGGCATGAAGCATCCGCCACGCAAGTCGAAGTAAGGGCAATCCTGTTGGTCATCGGTATTAGGGAAGAAGCCCACAAACCGCGTCATGTGCAACATGAAGACAATATGGAAGTTAGCAAAACCACTCACACAGGTGTCAAGCCACATCACACTATTCTCCACAAACAAAAACAGTTCACGATTCTGCTGCTCCGAACGAGTAGCATAAGTAACAAACTCTGCCATAAACAGAGCTATGCCGAGTTTATGAGCATCAAACGGAATAGAACTAAAGGGCCATATAATTGAAGCATTCTTCAATCGCTGCAACTTCTGGCTTTGTCTATAGTCGAATTCCACGTCAAGAATAGTAAGCGGCTGAAACAATTGCTTGCTGATACCCGACCGGGACGACCTTGGAATACGCTGCATAAAAGACACACGCCCCACGTCTTCTGTGAGCAGGTCGACGATAATCTGTGACTCGCCGTATTTCAACGAGTTAAGTACGATAGCCTTGGTTTTTACATGCATTTTCCTCTACTTTTAGTAATTTAATGGCAAAATTACTGAAAAAAGAGCCGTTTTAATAAAAAAAACCAAGGAAAATTTGTCCGTATTAAAATAAAGTCGTACCTTTGCATCCGCAAAAATAAAGCACTTTGGTCCCTTCGTCTATCGGTTAGGACGAGAGATTTTCATTCTCTAAAGAGGAGTTCGACTCTCCTAGGGACTACAATAAAAAAATAAAAACTGAAAAAACAAGATGGCAAACCACAAATCATCACTCAAGAGAATCCGTCAGGACAAGGTTAAGGCTTTGCACAACAGATACTACGCAAAGACTATGCGTAATGCAGTTCGTAAGCTGCGCGCAATGACGGACAAGGAAGAGGCTGTAAAGCTCTATCCTTCTGTTCAGAAAATGCTGGACAAGTTGGCAAAGACTAACATTATCCACAAGAACAAGGCTGCAAACTTGAAGTCAAGCTTGTGTCTGCATATCAGCAAGCTCGCCTAAGTAGTTTGTTGGCAACCCATACTGAGGTCATGATCCTTTCGGATTATGACCTCTTTTTTTGTTCATTCACCTACCTACGCTGCCCATTCAACGTTCCTTTTTAGACGTTTTTTAATACTCAAAATTTCCCTAATTCGCATAATTTTAGTACTTTTGTAATCTAAACATAGAAAAATCAAAATGGCAGAAATACAGAACACCGAGAGCAATTACTCGGCCAGTAACATTCAGGTTCTTGAAGGACTTGAAGCCGTACGCAAGCGTCCGGCAATGTATATCGGAGACATCAGTGAGAAAGGTCTTCACCATCTTGTCAACGAAACCGTCGACAACTCTATCGACGAAGCCATGGCTGGCTACTGCACCCACATTGAGGTTACAATCAACGAAGACGAATCAATCACAGTTCAAGACAACGGTCGCGGTATCCCCGTCGACATGCACGAGAAGCTGCACAAATCAGCCCTTGAGGTCGTTATGACTGTGCTCCACGCCGGAGGCAAGTTCGACAAAGGCTCATACAAAGTCAGCGGCGGTTTGCACGGTGTAGGTGTAAGTTGCGTTAATGCGCTCTCTACACATATGAAGTCGCAGGTGTTCCGCAACGGTAAAATCTACCAGCAGGAATACGAGAAGGGCAAGCCACTCTACCCCGTCAAGGTAGTAGGCGAGACCGAACTCCGCGGTACACGTCAGCAGTTCTGGCCAGATCCGACTATATTTACCACTACCCACTACCAGTGGGACATCATAGCACGCCGTATGCGTGAGCTTGCGTTCCTCAATGCAGGCATCAAGATTACGTTGCGCGACATGCGCCCCAACGAAGAGGGCAAGACACGCGAGGAAGTATTCCACGCCAAGGACGGACTCAAGGAATTCGTTCGCTACGTCGACCGTCACCGCACCCACCTCTTCGACGACGTCATCTATCTGAAGACCGAGAAGCAGGGCATACCTATCGAAGTGGCAGTGATGTACAACACCGACTATTCGGAGAACATCCACTCATACGTCAACAACATCAACACCATCGAGGGCGGTACACACCTCACCGGTTTCCGTACTGCGCTGACACGTACACTCAAGGCATACGCCGATGCCGACCCAGCCATTGCAAAGCAGATTGAGAAGGCAAAGATAGAGATCGCAGGCGAGGACTTCCGCGAAGGACTCACAGCCGTAATCGCCATCAAGGTAGCCGAGCCACAGTTTGAGGGCCAGACCAAGACCAAGCTCGGCAACAGCGAAGTGGCAGGAGCCGTACAGCAGGCCGTAGGCGAGGCTTTGGCCAACTATCTTGAGGAGAACCCCAAGGAGGCCAAGATGATATGCGACAAGGTGATTCTTGCAGCCACAGCACGTATCGCAGCACGCAAGGCACGTGAAAGCGTACAGCGCAAGAACCCGATGACTGGTGGTGGACTCCCAGGCAAACTTGCCGACTGCTCTAACCGCGACCCAAAGAAGTGTGAGATATTCCTCGTCGAGGGTGACTCGGCCGGCGGTTCTGCCAAGCAGGGACGCGACCGCTACACTCAAGCCATCCTGCCTCTGCGCGGTAAGATTCTCAATGTCGAGAAGGTAATGTGGCACAAGGTGTTCGAGTCGGAGTCGGTTATGAACATCATCCAGAGCATCGGCGTACGCTTCGGCGTTGACGGCGAGGAGGACAAGGAAGCCAACATCGACAAGCTGCGATACGACAAGATTATCATCATGACCGATGCCGACGTCGATGGTTCGCACATCGACACGCTCATTATGACACTCTTTTATCGTTTCATGCCTAAGGTTATACAGGAGGGTCACCTCTACATCGCCAACCCGCCGCTCTATCTCTGCACCTACAAGAACAAGGTGAAGGAGTATTGCTACACCGAGCAGCAGCGCCAGGCATTCCTCGACAAGTATGCCGGTGGTGTTGAGGACGGCAAGTCAGTTCACACACAGCGCTATAAAGGTCTTGGTGAGATGAACCCCGAGCAGCTTTGGGAGACAACAATGGACCCACAGACACGACTGCTCAAGCAGGTTACCATCGAAAATGCAGCCGAAGCCGACGAGATATTCTCTATGCTTATGGGCGACGATGTAGAGCCACGTCGTAAATTTATCGAAGAACACGCTACCTACGCCAATATCGATGCGTAGTATTTGTATAAGTTGAGAGTTGAAAATTGAAAGTTGAAAGTTATGATATGCATTGACTGTAATGCATTAATATTTGACGTTTATCGTCAGTAATCATAACTCTCAACTCTCAATTTTCAACTCTCATTTTTCTTTCAACTCTCAACTTCAACTCTCAACTTCAACTCTCAACTCTCAATTTTCAACTCTCAACTCCCCCCACTCCATGCGCCTACTCCATACATTCATTCTTCTTCTGTTATCTCTTACAGCTGCCCATGCGCAGCAGTTCGGCACAGAGTGGATGACATCGCCATCATCTACAGACTCGTCGTGTGTATGGTTTCGTCGCACATTCATTGCCCGTAATCCTCCAAAACACGCCTCTGTGTGCGTTGCATCCGACTCACGCTTCATTCTTTATGTCAACAGTCGCAACGTGTCTACAGCGCTTTATATGCCCCGCCACGTCGATACAGACCATCCTACCGTGTCCTTTACATTCGATGTGACACGATTTCTTCGTACCGACTCCAATACTATAGCCCTGCTTCTTGCTCCCACAGCCACTATGCGTGCGCCAAAACTCTCAGTATGTTTCTACGGAAAAAAAAGCAACGGCCTTCCGTTTGCTTCTTGCAATATTGACGGATGGACATGCTTGGCAGCCTCAACGCGCCTTACAGCCGATGGCGAACTAACAGACAAGAGCCTCCAGCAGGCTTCATTTCCATTCTACAGAGACATTATCACCCCAATGTGGCAATCAGTAGCAGCAACAGAAACAAGCCGTCACAGCGTAAATAAAGACTACGGAACAACTGCTGAAAGCATATATGGCTACAACCACCTATTATATAATGTATTGAGCGATGACGCCGTGCGGGTGCGCAGAATTATCAGTCCGCGATTCTTCGACCGCACCGACCATTCCGTCACCTACGACTTCTCGCCCGGATTCTACGGCTTTGTGCGTGTAACGTTGCGTGGTTGCCGACGTGGCGAACACATATATATTAATGGTATGGAATATATATGCAGCGGCGAGATGGACGAGCAGGCTTATTGCCGCTTCACTGCCCGATACATGCGTCGCATTACAATAACTGGCGACCGCCACTTCATTCCCGAACAAGTGCAGGAAGTAGAGGCCGTCGGACTGTAGTCGTATGACTACAATATTTGCATTTTTCATTCGTACAACCAACAAAAAAGGTCTGTCTCCCATTGACGGGAAACAGACCTTTTTTATTTTGTCTTTATCTTCGTCTGAAAGATTAGAGCTGAGGACCAGCAGCTACAAGAGCCTTACCAGCCTCGTTGTTTGTGTACTTAGCGAAGTTCTTGATGAAGCGAG
>ENA-ORSA01000287-ORSA01000287.1-human-gut-metagenome-genome-assembly--contig:-NODE-287-length-59424-cov-39.142869_pt1 | contig 59424 bp, 50 predicted proteins | sample MGYA00242179_ERZ509142 | MGnify/ENA primary metagenome ERZ509142 (study PRJEB26280, sample SAMEA2338659) | human gut metagenome | biome: human gut; feature: human-associated habitat; material: faeces... | reverse complement strand
CACGGTCATGCACTATCTGCCGTCGCAGCTTGTGGGCATTTACTTCGAGGAGGTGCGAGAGTGAGAATTTGTATATCCGTGGGTCACGGAAAATCGGCGTGCGGCGGCTATGACAGCGGCGCGGTCGGCGGAGGCTTTCACGAGTTTCGCATAGCGCGAAAGATAGGCTTTTATATCGCCGAGGCACTCAAAAAATACGGCTGTGATACGATACTCATAAACTACGATGCCGATATGTATCTGACGGACAGGATAGCCTATGTCAACCGCGGAAACTTCGATCTGGCTGCCGAGATTCATCTGAATGCAGGCGGCGGAACGGGGAGCGAGGTCTATTATAAACACGCCGACGAGGGCGGCAAAAAGCTCGCCGCGAAGATAAGCGCGGGCATTGCGAAGACATTTTCACTGCGCGACAGGGGAGCTAAAACGAAGCTCAATTCCGCGGGCGGCGATTATTTCGGCTTCGTCCGCTCGGTCAGATGCCGCAGTCTGCTCATTGAGACCGTGTTCATAGACAGCTCTTCGGACAGAAAAAATGTCGAAACGGAAGCGGGACAGAAAAAGTGCGGCGAATCGATTGCCGCGTCGATAGCCGAATTTTACGGGCTTTGCGTGAAAAATGAGCCGCAAAAAGTCGCGCAGTCCGCCGATATCAGAGCGGGCGACCGCGTGAAAATTATAGGCAAAAACTATGCCACGGGTCAGCGCGTTCCGTCGTGGGTGAAGCTCAGAACGCATACCGTCGCAAAAGTCGAGCCGAGCCGCGCACTGCTCAAAGAGATAAACTCGTGGGTCAGGCTCTCTGACTTGAGACTCGCGGCGAGACCGTCCGTCTCGGTCGGGAGCGTTGTTTTTATAAAGCCCGGTGCGGTCTACGGCGGCTGCACCTCGGCGCGCGGAAAGCGCGTGCCCGATTCTCAGCTCTCGCCGAAAAAACACACCGTCACGAAAGTTCAGCAGAACCGCGGTACGCTCGAAGCCCTGCTCGGCGATATTTCGAGCTGGGTCGCGGTCGGCAGTCTCGAGGAGGTGTGATATGAACGCAGAAATAACTGTGGCACTGCTCTCGGCGGCGGGTACGCTCATCGGCTCGCTCGGCGGCATACTCGCGTCGAACAGGCTGACGAATTACCGCATCGCGCAGCTCGAAAAGCGGGTCGACAAGCACAATAATCTTGTCGAGCGCATGGCGGCGGCAGAGGATTCGATAAAATCCGCGCACAGGCGCATAGATGATATCACGCGCAGAAAATAAGGGGGATTTTCATGAAGAAGCTTTTTGAAAATATAACAAAAATATCGGTCGGCACGTGGGTCAGGGGTATTTTGTCTCTTGTGTCAATAGTCAATATGGCGCTGACCGCGTTCGGGAAAACACCGGTCAGCGTCGAATACAGCGAACTCTATACAATAATAAGCCTGATATTCACATTCATTGTCGGCGCTGCGAGCTATTGGAAGAACAACAGCTTCACTTCGGCCGCTATAGAAGCGGACAAATTCATGCACGAACAGCGCATAGCGGAGGGCGAAGATGATAACGGCACTTCTCTATAATATAATGAATATCTTCGGGCTTTATCTCGCGGCGGTTTTAGCTGCGATATGCCGCATCTTAGAACTTCGCTGAAATAACACGAGCCGCCGCGGGGAAAACATCTCCGCGGCGGCTTTTTTGCTTCTTTTCTCTTCAAAAATGCTTGCAGATGCAACACTCTTGCGGTATACTGTTACATATTATATAAGTCAAATGTCCGCACAGCGGAAAAATATATTTTGGAGAGAAGAATATGCTGGATTTAAAACAGACCGACAGAATGCTCAGAAAGCTTGAGCGCTTTGTCGATATCATCGAGCCGATGATTTTTGAAAAAGTCGGCGAGCCGGGCCCCGTGAGCGCGTTCGCAACCCTCGAACGCTTCCACTGCATCCCGGAGGACAGTCTTTTTGACCCCATCGAAAAGGGCTACAAATGGGGCGAGGAGTTCGGCTATTGCTGGTTCAAGACCGATTTTGTCGTCCCCGACGGACTCGGCGGAAAAGATATTTTCATCCGCCCGCATATCTCTGGCTATGAGGGAACCCTCTGGGTTGACGGAGTGCCCTACGGCAACTTCAGCACGAAGATAGTTTTCACCGGCCACGGCAACCACTACTGCGACCTGCTCAAAAAGGACGCAAAGGCGGGCGAGAAGATAGCCATCGACCTCGAATATTACGCGGGTCATTCCTATAAGGGCTGCCACCCGACCGAGAACAACCCTCTGCTCACCTATGATTTCTCGTACGAGGGCATCGATATCTGCGTCAAGAACTATGCTATCCAGGAGTTCTATTTCGATCTGCGCACCCTCGTTCAGCTCGTCAAGAACCTGCCGGAGAGCTCTTTCAGACGCGCTTCCGTTATAAACGAGCTTGAAAAAGTGTTCAAAGAGATATATCAGTCACCCGACGATGTTGACCGTGACGAGTTCATGGCGGCTCTCGAGAGAGCGAAGCCCTATCTTAAAAAAGCACTCTCCGTCAAAAACGGCGACGATGCACCGAAGGCTGCGCTCATCGGACATTCGCATATGGACACCGCGTGGCTCTGGCATGTCGGCGAGACAGTCAAGAAGTGCGCGCGCACCTATGCAAACCAGCTCGCGCTCATGGACGAGTATCCGGAATATAAGTTCATCCAGAGCTCCTCGTGCCACAGCGACTTCCTGCGCCGCAAATATCCCGACCTCTTCGCGCGCATTCAGCAGAAGGTCAAAGAGGGTAGATACGAGCCCAACGGCGGCGTGTGGGTCGAGTGCGACTGCAACATAACCTCCGGCGAGTCGATGGTCAGACAGTTCCTCTGGGGTCAGAGATTCACGAGAAAATATTTCGATTTCACCTCGAACTGCTTCTGGCTGCCCGATACTTTCGGCTACAGCGCGGCTATCCCGCAGATAATGAAAGGCTGCTGCGTCGATTATTTCCTGACAACTAAAATTGACTGGAACGACACCAACACTTTCCCGCTTGATACTTTCTATTGGGAGGGTATCGACGGCACAAAGGTGTTCACCCATTTCAACCGCACCCACATCTGGCCCGATGCTGAGGATCTCATGACCTATGTCGCGGGCACTCCCTCGAATGACCATTCCTGCATCAAAGATAAGCGTGTTACCGACACCCGCGTTATCTCCTACGGCTACGGAGACGGCGGTGGCGGACCGCAGTTTGAGATGATCGAGGCGGCAAAACGCTGCGCCGATCTCAATGGCTGCCCGAAGTCCGAGCACAAGCTTGTCGGCGAGGCGATGAAAGAGATTGAGAGAGACGCGGTCGAGCCCGATACATACGCAGGCGAGCTCTATCTTGAGCTGCACCGCGGTACGCTCACAAACCAGCATGTTATAAAGCGCAACAACCGTAAGGCTGAGTTCGCGCTCAGAGATCTTGAAATATTCACGGTAACCGACGCGGTGAAGAACAATAAGACGGCGGACAGCGCGGATATCGCTCCGCTCTATGAGAAGCTGCTCGTCAACCAGTTCCACGATATCCTCCCCGGCACCTGCATCCCGCGCGCCCATGAGGAGTCCCGCGCCATGACCACCGCGCTCATAACCCGCGCCCGCGATCTTGTCAAAGAGCTCGCTCAGAGCGACAAGGAGGACTGCGTGACCGTCACGAACACCCTTTCTTTTGACCGCTCCGATGTCATTGTTCTCGACTACAGCGGCAAGATAGTTGACGGCGGCTACAGACAGCAGGTCTACACCGATGTCAGAGGCAACAAAAAGCTCATGGTCGGCGGCGTGACCGTCCCGGCATTTTCGAGCATCACCCTCAAGCTTGTCGACGGCAAGCTCGAAGAAAACAGCGTGTTCAGCCTCGATGATAACAGCCTTGAGACTCCGTTCGCGTCCGTCAAGTTTGCGGATAACGGCACGATTTCTTCCTTTGTCGATAAGCGCGCCGACCGCGAGATCTGCGGCGATGGATATAACCTCAACACCTTCATCATGGCGGAAGATTTCCCGTCCGAGTGGGATAACTGGGATGTTGACGCCGATATCGAGATGAAGTTCGAGGATGTCTCGAAGCTTGTCAGCCGCGAAATAATTTCCGACGGCTCCGTCGCGCTCGTTATCCGCAGCAAGTATGCGATAAGCGGCAAGTCGACCGTTACGCAGGATATGATATTCTTTGCGGACAGCGCCGAGGTGCGCTTCGACACCGTCATGGATTGGCAGGATAACCACCGCTTCCTCAAGACTGCGTTCGATACTTCTGTCAGGCAGGAGTTCGCCCGCTTCGATGTCCAGTTTGGCAATGTCAAGCGCCCGACCACCCGCAACAACAGCGTTGAAAAGGCGAAGTTCGAGGTGCTCAACCATAAATATACCGACCTCTCCGAGACCCGCTTCGGTGTCGCTGTTCTTAACGACAGCAAGTACGGCATCAGTGTCAACGGTGGCAAGCTGCGCCTGTCCCTGCACAAGGGCGGCCTGCGCCCCGATTTCAAGGGCGACAGAGGCGTTCACCACTGCGTCTATTCGTTCCTGCCGCATGACAGTGGCTTTGATGCCGAGAATGTTATCCGCCCGGCATATGAGCTCAATGTTCCCGCCGCAGTGACTGCCGGCGAATATTCGGCTCAGAAGCTCATGAGCATCGACGCCGACAATATATTTGTCGAGGCTGTCAAGCCCTGCGAGGATGCTCAGCGTGCATTCATAGTTCGTATGTATGAGGCAGAGGGCACCTTCACCAACGCAAAGGTCACCTTCTTCGATGGCGCAAAGAGCGTGAAGATAACCAATATGCTCGAAGAGGAGCAGGGCGAAGTAGAGAGCATTGCGCCCGCGAAGCTTCAGTTCAGACCCTTCGAGATAAAGACCCTCAAGGTCACTTACTGAGGAGGAATATCATGACGGTTGAAAAGCTGGAACTCAAAAGCAATCCCGGAGCGACGCTCACCGCGTATCTGCTTGATACATCAAAAGAAATGCCGAATATGACCGACCGTCCGGCGGTTTTGGTCATACCCGGCGGCGGATACTATATGTGTTCCGACCGCGAGGCAGAGCCGATAGCCATGGCGTTCGCCGTGCACGGATATAACACTTTCGTCCTGCGCTATACCGTGGGCGAGGGCAAGGATTTCAAAATGCCCCTTGCCGATGCCGAAGAAGCGCTGACGCTTATACGCGAAAGGGCGGAGGAGTGGCATGTTATAAAAGACAAGATCGCCGCCATAGGCTTTTCCGCCGGCGCGCATCTTGCGGCGGCCCTCTCGACTCTCAGCAGCACAAGACCCAATGCGTGTATGCTCGGCTATCCGTGCATCCTCTCCGAGATAAGCCGTATTCTGGCGTTCCCCGTGCCGTCGCTCGAAGAACATGTGGATAGAAATACTCCACCCACATTCATCTTCGGAAGCGCGTCGGACAAAACCGTCCCGATAATAAACTCCATAAAATATGCCGAGGCGCTCACGAAAAATGAGGTGCCGTTCGAGATGCATATTTTCGCCAAGGGCTGGCACGGCTTCTCGCTGTGCACCCCGAGCGTCTGCGATAAACCAGAGTCAGTTATAGAAAATGCCCGCGCTTCCCAGTGGGTGAAGCTCTGCACCGATTGGCTCTCGGATACCTTCGCCCTCGGCGAGATGTAATAAAAATAAAATGAGTCTCCGTATATCGGAGGCTCATTTTTTATCTTAGCTCGCGGCCATCTCTTCAATTGAATTTCCGTGGATGACTCGCTCCGTCGTCTCTTCTTCGGGCTCTGTCGTCGCTTCGTATGGGGCTTCGCTCTTGAGATATGGGACATATAATGTCCTTATGGCCGGCCTCACCCAGCAAAATCGCTGCCCTTGCTCTGAATCTATCTGAGTTTTCGGTGTGCGTTCGGATATCCATAATATCGGTCTTTTGCGATGAATGTACGAGGCTCCGAGCTTTATGTCATCATATATCGGATATGGCGTGTCGGCGATGGTGAGGTCGGCGGTGTAGAAAATCCTCATCCCGGGTTTGCATTGGAATTCGACCTCGGAGATCGCCGTGTTCCCGAGCGCGTCGGTTTTTCTCTTGATATTCAGCGGCTTGTTTTTCAGCTCCTGACCGTCTTCTCGGGTCAGGATGAAAAACGAGTCGTTGTTTCTGTATACCTGATATGTCATCAGACTTTTGTTTGCGTCGCTTTTCTCGAATTCAAGGCAGTCGGCGTAATTTTTTATATCGTCCTTCTTGGCGGATTCTATGTCTTTCAGCTCAAAAGAACAGAGCAGCCGTTTCTTGCCGTCGTTATCCGTGACGCAGTATGTTAAATTTTCAAAATAATATGACGGATCGCCGGTAGTGCCCATCGTGTAGACTCCGGATTGAAGCTTGCCGTCGCTGTTCCTGCGGCTCTGATATTCCTTTGTGTATTTGATGCCCTGAAGAGACATGTCTGTCAGCTTGTCGATACTCGCCGTGTTGCGGAATCGCATAATCTCGCTGTTCGGCAGAAGCTTCAGAACCTCTCTGTCAACTCCGTAGTCCGCAAGGGTGTTTTCTATTCTCGCGCGCTCGTCTGCGTCCATTGCGATGTCCGCCGTGCTGTACGGCTCAATTTCGGCTTTTCTCGTCAGTCGGTATGCGTCGAAACCCGCGCATGCCGCGAGCACCAGCGCGAACGCGCAGAGCGTTACGGCGGCTTTCTTCAGCCCGGAGCTCTCCGCCTCATATTCGTGACCGCTCTCGTAGAGGAACTTATTTGCCCGCCGCAGAACGGCTATCGTGATTATCATGTTGAGTATAACCAGCGATATCGCGATAAGGAAGAAAACCGGCGCGTTTTCCGAGTTTAGGGATGCCGTTTTGGTGATGTACATATATATGTATGTCCCGCCGCTGAGCGCACTGAGAAGCACGTTCGACACAGCGCACAGCGGGAGATGCAGAGCCTCTGCGTCCTCGCGGCCTCTTGTGAGATCAATCAGCCCGCCGACGAAAAGAATCCAGAACGCCGCGCCGCATATCGCGCCGAGCAGCGAAAGAATGAAGATTGGGAGCGGGTGATCCTCCGCTATCGGAGTCAGCACCGTTGAAGCGCCCGAAAGAACATATTGTCCCATTATCGCGGCGAATGATAATCTGAGCTTCTTGTGTGCCTTGCGCAGGCAGAATATGCCCGCTATCATCAGCGATTGACCGAACAGCTTTATGAGTATGTCCATGCCGCTGAGCAGACTTATTTGGAACGATGCGAAAAAAAATCCGGCGATAACGAGCGCAAGCGCGCTCTTGAATCTGAGCTCCGGAAAGCTCGCGTGAACCTGACCGAGCTTTGTCTTGACATCGTTCTTGTCGCCCATGGAGTTTTCCGCCTCGATCGTCGCTTTTTCTTCGTCCATGCCCTGCGCGAGGTTGCATTCGTAGGTGCACATCAGATGGTCATAAAGTTCATTTCTGGCGTTTTCACGCTCGCGGTCTGAGATTATATCGCCGCAGACATAGTCGAGAAATTTGTCAAACCTCTGCTGCAAGCTTCGCACCTCCCAGTACCTTTGAAACGGCGCCTGAGAAGCTCTGCCACTCGCGTTTTTTGTCCGCGAGCTCGGCGAGCCCCGATTCGGTTATCTTATAATATTTGCGTTTTCTGCCCTCCGCTTCGCACCAATAAGATTCGAGCGAACCCTCTTTTTCGAGCGAGTGCAGAATGGGGTAGAGCGTGCCCTCGTTGAGACTGAACACGTTTTCGCTCATCACTTCGAGCGTCTTGATTATCTGGTAGCCGTACATATCGGTCTTTGATATGACGCTGAGCACCAACAGCCCCGTGCTGCCCTTTGCGAGTTCCTTGCTTATTTTCATACTATCACCTCGTATACAATTTTACTCAATGCATTGAGTATCTATGCATATATGCTATCATGTATTTTCGCCTTTGTCAACAGAAAAAAGAAATTTTTGCATTCTCCGCCCGCATTGAATATGCAATACAGTTGTGGTATAATCTACCTGTTATTCAGCTCGGAGGTGCATTTTATGGATAAAAAGATAGCGGTCCTGACCGGGGGAACGTCAGGCATAGGCATGCAGACCGCGCTCGCGCTCAAAAGTGCGGGCTATACCGTTTATGAACTCAGCCGCCGTGCGCAGGGTGTCGAGGGACTCAACCACCTCGTCGCCGATGTGACGGACGAAGCGGCAGTGAAAAAGGCGGTCGATGAGATAGTCGCTCGCGAGGGCAAGATAGATGTGCTCGTCAACAACGCGGGCTTCGGCATCTCGGGCGCAGTTGAGTTCACAAAGACCGAGGACGCCAAGCGCCTTTTTGACACGAACTTTTTCGGCATGGTGAATATGAACCGCGCCGTCGTTCCGGTTATGCGCGAAGCGGGGCAGGGGAGAATAGTCAATATCAGCTCCGTCGCCGGGCAGATTCCGATTCCGTTCCAGACCTATTATTCCGCAGCGAAAGCGGCGACAAATTCATATACCATGGCGCTTGCAAACGAGCTTCGCCCCTACGGTATCACGGTCTGCGCGGTTCAGCCGGGCGACATAAAAACGGGCTTTACAAAGGCGCGCGAAAAGACGGTCGACGGCGACGATGTCTACGGCGGACGCATCGGGCGCTCGGTTTCCCGCATGGAGCATGACGAGCAGACCGGCATGGATCCCGCAGTCGCAGGAAAATTTATTGCCAATGTCGCCATGAAGAAAAAGGTGAGCCCGATATACACCATCGGCGCGAGCTATTCGTTCCTGACCTTCCTCACCCGCCTCATGTCGTGGAAGACCATGAACAAGATAATCGGCGCGATATATGCAAAATAAGCGCAAAATTTGAATAGAGTCTCCGTTGCCGGGCGCGGCGGAGACTTTTTTAAGAAAAACTGAAAAAAATTGCAAATAAGGCTTGACAGAATGACGAATTTATAGTATATTAGTCTGCGTCGTCGGACGAAAAACCGATCGATCAGGGAGCATAGCTCAGCTGGGAGAGCACTTGCCTTACAAGCAAGGGGTCACAGGTTCGAGCCCTGTTGTTCCCACCAAAATGGCCCGGTAGCTCAGTTGGTTAGAGCGCTAGCCTGTCACGCTAGAGGTCGACGGTTCGAGACCGTTCCGGGTCGCCATTATTTCGCCGAAATCCGGCTATGCCGGTTTTCATATATTTGCCTCTGTAGCTCAGTTGGTAGAGCAGCGGACTGAAAATCCGCGTGTCGCTGGTTCGATTCCGGCCGGAGGCACCAACTGTGTGCGGATGTAGCTCATCCGGTAGAGCGCCACCTTGCCAAGGTGGAGGTAGCGAGTTCGAGCCTCGTCATCCGCTCCATTCTCTTAATGCCAATTAAATTTAATTGGCATTTTTTTGACAGAGAGAGCGTACAATTCAATACGGCGCCATAGCCAAGTGGTAAGGCAGAGGTCTGCAAAACCTCGATGCCCCAGTTCAAATCTGGGTGGCGCCTCCAAAAATCGACAAGACAACTTAGTCTTGTCGATTTTACTTATTACTTATTAGTTTTTCACTATTCACTTATGGCGCTGTTCGTGTCGATTTTTGGTAAGTAATAAGTAATAGTGAATAGTTAAAAAGTGCGGTGGAAAAATTATGGCGGAAAGTTTACTTATTGTGAAATCGAAAGCATTTGCGCTTGAAATTATCAAAGTTTGCAACGAAATTAAGCGCACCAAAAAAGAAAGTGTTCTGACAAACCAACTTATTCGTAGCGGGACAAGTGTCGGTGCAAATATTCGTGAAGCTTTTTATGCTCATAGCAGAGCGGATTTTATCGCGAGGCTTCAAATCGCGCTTAAGGAATGCAGCGAAAGTGAGTATTGGCTTGAGTTGCTTATCGAGAGTGGCTATTATGAAGACAAAAGCGCTCTTGAAATGTGTGCTGAACTCAAACGGCTCCTCATCTCCTCTATCAACACCGCAAAGCAAAACTCGCAGTAAAACGAAAGGGTGATTCTATGACAACGGAATGGGAAAAATTATATGCCGCCGCGCTTGCTGTCGCAGTGCCGAAAGTGATATCGGAACAAATGTGTTCCGGCGGGGTGGGTGCCGCCGTGATGACCGATAAAGGGAATGTGTATACGGGCGTGTGTATCGACACCGATTGCTCGCTGGGTATGTGCGCGGAGCGAAACGCGCTGTCGACGATGATATCTTACGGGGAGTATGCCGCAAGAAAAGTCGTTGCAGTAACAAAAATGGGAGAGATTTTGCCCCCGTGCGGAGCTTGCCGTGAGTTTATGATGCAGCTCGGCAGCCCGGAGAATATAGAAATTCTTGTTGATTCCGATACCGCTGTGACTCTAAAAGACCTCGTGCCTTATCCGTATTAAAATAATCATAAAAAGCCTTGCCGCTTGCGGAGCTTTATGTTATAACAGCATCAAGGACTGACTGAGAAAGGAATAAAAATGAAAAAAGATAACACGCAGAAAGAGAGAAAGCTGATATTTCGCCCGTGGATTCTTTGGAGCATCGCAGCGTTTGAAAATATGCTCTCGAAAATGGAGGCGAACGGCTGGGCGTTGTATAAGGTTCATTTAGGCATTCTGTTTTGCTTTGCACGCTGTAAACCGCAGGATAATGTAGTCTATTATGTTATCTGCGAAGAGGGTCAAAAAACGTATGCTACTAGGGAGCCTTGGACTTACGGCAAAAAATCTCTGGTTGAAAATATAGATTACAGATGCTGTAAAAAGCATAAATATTTGTCGTTTGATTTGGATTGGTGGCCGCATTCCGAGGATGTTTTATCCTTTCTTCGCTATGATATATACAGATTTTCTCAACGATATTGCGATGATATTGCAAAAATAAGAGTTGGCAGAAAACCGAGGACTTTTCATTATGTATTGAAGTTAGCCGCAGTATGGTGGATTTTCATTATGACGCAGGTGGGCCTTCTGGTTTGTCTTCGTTTAGTTTTGACCTGAGTACTACGTTTTATATTTTCGTAAATTTTAACCCCCTCCGCAGTTTTTCCTGCGAAGGGGGCTTATCATTTTATTTATCCTCTTTTGCCTTGCTCTCTTCAAGCAGCCTGTCGATGTCTGCGGGCGTGAACACATATTTCTTGTCGCAGAACTGGCAGCAGACCTCGGTCTTTTCGTCCTCCTTGAGCTTTTCGAGTTCATCTCTGCCCATACTTATCAGCGCGCGGGAGACGCGCTCGCGCGAGCAGTCGCATCTGTACTCCGGCTCCGAGGTGTCGAGCACGTCGAGCTTGAAAGCGGGGAGCACGGTGCGGCAGATGGTCTCGGGGGAGAGCCCCTTGTCGAGCATTGTCGTCACAGGCTCAATGTCGCTGATGCACTTCTCGACCTTGTCTATAATTGTGTCGTCGGCGGTCGGAAGCAGCTGGATTATGAATCCTCCCGCTTTTCTTATCGTGAGATCGGGGTTGACGAGCACGCCCAGCGCGCAGACGGTCGGTATCTGCTCGCTCGTTGCGAAATAGTTCGTGATGTCTTCCGCAATTTCGCCGCTGACTATCGGTACCTGACCGACATAGGGCTCCTTGAGCCCGAGGTCTTTGATAACAGTCAGAAAGCCGTCCTTGCCGACTGCGCCGGAAACATCCAACTTGCCCTTGTCGTTGAGCGGCAGCTCAACAACGGAGTTCACAGCGTATCCTCTGACGTTGCCGTGGCTGTCCGAAGCCGCGAGCACGGTGCCCGCAGGGCCGTTTCCGTTTATCCTGAGCGTGACGGAATCGTCCGCCCCTTTGAGCGCGCTGCCCATGAGGCTCGCCGCCGTCAGCAGCCTGCCGAGAGCCGCCGAAACAACGGCGGATGTGCCGTGAATCTCCTGCGCCCTGTTTACTATATCCGTTGTGTCGGCAGCCATAACGGTCAGCGTGCCGTCCTCGGAAATGCAGCGTATAAGCTTGCCCATATTTTTGTCCTCCTGTTATTTCCTGCGCCTCGCGGCAATCACCGCGCGCTCGGAATCTTCTCTGACGGGTTCATCTGTCATGCCGTCATATATGTTTTCAATGTCAAATCCCGCGTCGCCGAGCCATTTTGAAAGTTCGTCGAGACTATATGCGCGCTCGCTGAAATCTTCGCTCGTGCGCTCGTATGTCCCGTCCTCGTTTTCCTCGAAAAAGTCGAGCATGATGTCCACCGTGTCCGTCTCCTCGTCGAGACTGTTCTGCCAGACGCAGAAAACATCCGGGTATTCATAGACGAACGAGTTGTCTGCGAGAATCTCGCGGTGCTTGTATACCGTGTTCACATCGAATATGAACATCCCGCCCGGGCGGATGAATGTGCCGAGTCGGCGGAATGTCTCTCTGACATCATCGGGCTCGGTCAGATGATTGATGCTGTCGAGCGTGCAGAGCGCGGCGTCGATTTTTCCGAAAAGGTCGAGAACCTGCATCTGCTGGCATAGAAACAGAATATTCTGCCCCTCTTCAAAAGCTCTGTTCTGCGCCTGGGAAAGCATATCGGGGCTTGAGTCAACGCCGATCATGTCGTATCCGCGCGCGGATATCAGCGAAGTCAGGGTGCCCGTGCCGCAGGCGAGGTCGAGAACCGTTCCGCTTTTTATCCCATATGAAAGCAGAAGAGCAGAAAAATGCTCTGCTCTTCTCTCATAATCAACATTTTGCGTCAGCTCGTCATAAAAACGGGCAAAGAATGAATATTCGCTCATTATCAGTCTTTCTTCTCGGCCTCTGCGGCGTCGATGCGCTCGAATATCTTCTCGTATCCGTCGCAGCCGTAGTTGAGCGAGCGGTTGACGCGGCTTATCGTGGCGGTGCTTGCGCCGGTCTTGCTGACTATCTCGCTGTAAACCTGCTTGTCGCTGAGCATCTTCGCAACAACTATGCGCTGCGAAAGAGCCTTGAGCTCGGTCACGGTGCAGAGATCCTCAAAAAAATCATAGCACTCGTCGATGTTCTCGAGGGCGAGAACCGCTTTGAACAGAAAATCAACGTTGCTGTCTTTCAGCTTGCCGTTCATCAAAGTTACTCCTTTTCGCGGTCATATTGGGTTTGACTCCGCGTACATGTATATATTTTAGCACACTAAAATTTGAAAGTAAAGAGCAAAAATCAAAGCGTCTGAGTTTCGACGGAATTTATAACGACATCCTCGAGCGGCTTGTCCGAAGAATCGCGGTCAACCGAGGCTATCGCGTCGACAACGTCCATGCCCTCGAACACCTGACCGAACACGGTGTGTCTGAAATCGAGCCACGGAGTTCCGCCGACTGCCTTGTAGTCCTCAATAGACTCGTCCGTGAACATATCGGGCAGGCGTTCCATCTGCGGGATAAAACGCTCGTCAACCGACGGCGCCTGAACGATAAAGAACTGGCTGCCGTTCGTGTTCGGACCTGCGTTCGCCATGCACAGTGCGCCTCTGAGGTTGTGGTAGTCGCGGCTGAACTCGTCCTTGAACGGTCTGCCCCAGATGCTCTCGCCGCCGATACCCTTGCCGAGCGGGTCGCCGCCCTGGATCATGAAATCCGGGATAACGCGGTGGAAGATAACCCCGTCATAGTAGCCGTTGTCCGCATGGGTTGTGAAGTTTTCGACCGCCTTGGGCGCGGCGTCGGGGAAGAGAACCACTTTTATGTCGCCCTTGTTTGTCTTTATCGTTGCAACGGTGTCGCCCGCTGCAGGCTGTCTTAACTGCTTGCTCATTTTATTTCCTCCGTGGATTCGTTTTTCTGCGCGGGTTTATAGAGCTTGGCGAGTCCGCCCTCGCTCGTCTCGCGGTATATTTTTGAAAGATCCTTGCCCGTCTGATACATCGTCTCGACTATCAGATCGAACGATATCTTTCTTGTGTATGTCAAAAAGTTTGCAAGGCTCACTGCGTTTATCGCCCTCATCGCGGCGACTGCGTTGCGCTCGATGCAGGGCACCTGAACGAGTCCCATGACCGGGTCGCAGGTGAGCCCGAGATGGTGCTCCATCGCGACTTCTGCGGCGTATTCTATCTGATCCGTGTCCATGCCGTAGAGCTCCGCGAGCGCCGCCGACGCCATTGAACACGCCGAGCCTATCTCCGCCTGGCATCCGCACTCCGCGCCGCTTATCGAGGCGTTCGTCTTGATGACGTTGCCGATGATTCCGGCGGTCGCAATGGCTCTGCGTATTTCATTTTCGGAGAATCCGCGCCTGTCCGCCGTGTATCGCAGAACTGCGGGCAGAACTCCGCACGCGCCGCAGGTCGGGGCAGTTACTATCTCGCCGCAGGAGGCGTTCTCTTCGCTGACTGCGTAGGCGTAGGCGCAAACGAGACTGTTCTCGCGCGTCTCCGGGCTCTCGTCCATGTGGCGGCGGCTGTTGAGCATATGCGCCTTTCTCATTATGCCGAGCCCGCCGGGCAGCTCGCCCTCGGCGGCAAGTCCGCGCTTGATGCAGCTGTTCATGACGATCCACACGCGGTCGAGATAATGCCAGATCCCTTTGCCCTCGAATCTTTCAACCAAGTCGGGAATACGGATATTTTCTTTCTTGCAGTATTCTTTTATCTCCGCAAAATTCTTGAATGGGTAGACTTCGGGCGGCTCTGCGTCCTTTCTGCCCTCTATCTCTATCGCACCGCCGCCGACGCTGCAGACTCTGCGCTTGCCGATGGCGTTTCCGTCCTTGTCAAACGCCGTGAAGTCGAGCGTGTTGGGGTGGGGGATGTCGGTCGTCGTCATGTCGAATTTTATGTCGAGCACGCGGGGCGCGAAGGTCTCGCGCAGAACTCTGTCCGTGCCGTGCCCTTTTCCTGTCTTTGCGAGCGAACCATATAGAACCGCCTCGTACCTGCCAGCCGACGGGAACTCGTTTATAAACATTTTGGCGGCGGACTCGGGTCCCATGGTGTGCGAGCTTGACGGGCCGCGTCCGATTCTGTAAATTTCTTTGATAGATTTCATTTGCCTCTCCTGTAAGCCGTTGAAATATGTTGCCTCATACATTGTTAAGTATATCACATAATATTTCCAAACTCAACAAGTTGCGGCAAAAAGACCGTTGACAAAAAATAACCGGGTGTTATAATTGCTTCATCACGGGTTGGGAGAGAGTCATGGAACAGCGCAAGGACAAAGAAAAAACGCTTTCGGCGGGCACGCTGCTTTTTGTTGCCTGCTGGGCGGCTTATTGTGCCTCGTATCTCGGCAGAATAAACTATACCGCCGCGCTCACCGCGATAGTCGCGGACGGCGTGTTTTCAAAGTCCCACGCCGGGTTTATCGGTACTGTCTACTTCTTCTGCTACGGAGCGGGTCAGATATTCAGCGGAATCCTCGGCGACCGTGTGTCTCCCTATAAAATGATAGGCGCGGGGCTCGCCGGGACGGTGTGCGCCAATATTATAATGCCGCTGTGTTCGTCGAGCTATATCACCATGAGCATTATCTGGGGACTTAACGGAATAGTTCAGTCCATGCTCTGGACACCCGTGCTCTATATAATAGCCACCGTCCTGCCGGAGGAGCAGCGCAGCCGTGCGTGTCTGCACATAGCGTCGTCGTTCCCGATAGGCAGCCTGCTCTCCTATGTGATATCTGCGGCGGCGATAAAATTCGCGTCGTGGCATTTTGCGTTCTATATCCCCGCCGGAATAATAACCTGCGTGCTGGTCTTTTGGTGCATATGCGCGAAAAAGACCTCGAAAATCCTCGGAAAAGGGGAGAAGCCGTCGCTTCCCGTCCATGAGAATACTGGTGAAAAAATCTCTCTCGGCAAGCTCTTTATGATTTCCGGCGCGTCGGTCATATGCGTCGGCGTGCTCGTCCAGGGTATGCTGAAGGACGGAGTCAGCTCGTGGGTGCCCACGCTTATTACCGAAAAATATGACGTCTCCGCCTCGTTTTCGCTGCTGCTGTCGGCGATTATGCCGATAATCAATCTCAGCGGCGCGTGGATAGGAACGAAGCTTTATGAGAAGGTGTTCAGGCTCAACGAGGCCGCAACGTCGGCGTTCGGCTTCGCCATGACGCTGATACCGCTGACGGGCATAGTCTTTGTCGGCAAATATCCTATCGCCATTTGCGTGATACTCCTGGCGCTGTTTACTACAATAATAGCCGCCATGAACCATCTGCTTATGACGCTCATACCGGTGCACTTTGCGAAATTCGGGCGCGCATCGACGGTCGGCGGAATATTCAACTGCTGCACATATATAGGCAGCGCGATATCGACCTACGGCTTCGGCGCGGTGTCCGAAAAATTCGGTTGGACGGCGACGGTTGTTTTTTGGATTATTCTCGGCGTGATAGGCGTCGCGGCGTGGGCTCTGCCGATGCGCCGCTACGCAAGATTTGCCAACGGAAGCGATAAGGCGTAAGTCAACAGCTTTTCTTGATAAAAAATCACAATATCCTATAAAGCGTGTCAAAAAACAGCACGAAGCGCAAAAAAATTAAAATTAGGTATTGCAAAACCCGGAATCTTATGTTATTATAATGTGCGTTCGGTGAGAGCCGACAAATTGGCCCGGTAGCTCAGTTGGTTAGAGCGCTAGCCTGTCACGCTAGAGGTCGACGGTTCGAGACCGTTCCGGGTCGCCATTCGCTGCTATGGCTCAGGTGGCAGAGCACATCCTTGGTAAGGATGAGGTCACCAGTTCGAATCTGGTTAGCAGCTCCATAAAAAGCCTTGAAACTTGATTGTTTCAAGGCTTTTTACTTTTGCTATAAAAACGCATATATAAAAAATAAGCTCCGCGCCAAACGGCGTTCGGAGCTTATTTGCTTTTGTCGGGCTCGTCCGGAACATGGTGCATTATGCCGTCGACATCGCAGTTCAAAATATTGCACAGGTCATTTAACGTCACGGTGCTTATCGGCTTGTTATGCTTGAGACGGTCTATGAGACTGCGGCTGATGTTGAAATCCCTTATCAGCTTGTATGTTGTCATCCCTCTGTCTTTCATGGTTTTGTAAAACGGCTCATAAGTAATCACAAAATCACCTCAACGCCATTTTAATTTATGCTCAATATGTTGACAATTGTCGATATATAGAGTATAAATATATACGACACCGAAAGTATATGAAACGCCGATCGACAGCGAATAATATTGAAATAAAGAATTTAAGACGGTTATTTATCCTCAAAACCCGTCAATTATACTAAGTATATTGTGTTTTTCTGACAGAGTGCTAATATATGATTGAGAGAATTCTGCCAAAGAGGCATAAAACACAGCCGAGGCATAAAACGGCACTGCCGTAAAAAATAATGCGTAAAAACAAAACGGAGGTAAAAAACAATGAAAACAAAGCGAAAAAATATTTTCAAATCGCTTTTGGCGCTGACCCTTGCACTCATCATGGTGCTCGGCGTCGCGCCATTGAGCGAGTTTGCCGGCGTTGATTGGGCAAGACTTTTCGCACCCAAAGCCGAGGCGGCGGAAAAAACATACAAGGTTGGCGACATAGTCTCATTCGGCTCTTATCCACAGTCTCGCGTCACGGACAGCGCCACAGTTTCCGCCCTCGATAAAATCTCAAAAAACTGGGTCAGCTACGGCTATTACAGCGGCAACAGCGGCGGCAACGAAGGCTCCATGAAGCCGGGCGACTGGATGCAGTATGCCGATATTTCGCTCGGTGGCACAAAGTACCGTGCGGTGAGGTTCACGCAGTATAGACCGCTTTTTACTACTTTTCCTTCTTCCTCCGACGATTCATATCAGGACGATAACGGCTACACGGTAAACAATGTATACTATTTCAAATACGAGCCGCTGAAGTGGCGGGTGCTCGACCCGAAGACGGGGCTTGTGCTGAGCGAGAGCATAATCGATTCCCAGGCTTACAGCAATACAATATATCAATACGTTACCGACCCGTATGGCGATGCACCCTATTGGAATGACGCCGAACACACTCACTATGCCAATGATTACGCCACGAGCAGCATTCGCAAATGGCTGAATGAGGATTTCTATAATACCGCCTTCACCTCAGCTCAGCAGGCGAATATCCTCACCACCGAATTGGATAATAAAGCATATTCGACCTACTACAGCAAGTTTGACAGCGAGACCACCTACGACAAGGTCTTTCTTCTCTCATACAGTGAAGCTCAAAACGCCTCCTACGGCTTCACAAGCAGCGCATCTCGCAAAGCGAAGGGGACGGACTATGCAAAATGCCAGGGACTTGGGGTCAACTCGTCAAACGAATGTTCCTTCTGGCGTTTGCGCTCTGCCGGCTATTATTACGACTATGACTGCCATGTCAACCACGACGGCGTTGTTGACCACCACCATGTCTACGATACCAGTAAAGGCGTTCGTCCCGCTTTAAAAATTTCTAATCTGGACTCTGCAATCTCCGAATCAGGAGATTCCGACCCCAGTGGCTCCGCCCCCTTCAATCAGCCGACCTACATCGCCGATATCTGGAGCGGAAACAGAAAAGAAAAAACTCCCGAACATGAGCAGCTTTCATGGTATTACAACGGTTATAAGCCCATAACGAGAACTATAGTCGAAGAGATGGGCGATACGGCTTTTAAATTTTGGGACGGCGTTAAATGCGTTTCCAATCCCGCGAATGGGGCTGAAATTGCGCTCAAAAAGGAAAAGCAGCGCGAGCTGATTATCTTTGACGCAATAAGGGATGTTCTCGGCAGCCCGGAGTTCAGTGATATTATTTCGACTTCTGCCGCGAGCGATCTTGTGGGCTGGACTAAATCTCTCAACAGCGCGGCAAAAAAGATATACGGCGCAGAGGGCATAAAAACCTTTGAAGATTTTTACAATAAGTACGGCAAGGATAATTCGAGCGGAAAGAAAAAGACAAAGGCACTTGTTGAGGCAGCATATGCGGATTACCGGCAGGATGTCGGTGCGGTAAACTGTCTTAGCGATCTTCTGACATGCGTCGATTCGGTGTTGAAAATTGCAAAGTCGTCGAAAGAAGTAATAAATGCTTTTGTCAACTGCATGATGGTCGCGAGAATGCGCGAAAGTTTGAAAGCCGTTATTGATGAGATGTACGCTCAGTCGACCGATTCGGATATGCGCACGGCGCTCAGCAATGTCAAAAATTATTGTGTGAGCGAGATGGATGCACTTGCCGGCACTATGGTAAGATCGGTGGCGGGAATCGGTGTGACCGTTCTGAAAGAGTTTGTAGGCGATTTTTGGGACGATCTGGCGGATATGGTTCCGATAGCCGGACCGATTATCAAAGGAGTTAAAATCGGTGCGGCGGTAGGCGAGGGCATCTGTAATATGCTTTTCTCAACCGGAAACACGCGCGACAATTACTATCTTGCCAAGAGCACGGTCGAGTTTGTTGATATAGCGAGAAAAGCGTCGCTGTCCCTCCAGAAAAAGTATTCGGCAAACAGAACCACAGAGGCGGCAAACGCATATATCGATTCCGTCAGACTCTATATCTCTGTTCTTAATCTCGATGCCGAAAACGGTCGCAAGTTCTGCAAAACCGCTTGCAACGACGGACTCATAAACGGCGTTGCAAACTGGATCAACGGCGGAAATGCGAAGTATGACGAGATAGAACGCTGCACCAACAGCATACAGAAGACCAACAATGACTTTGTAGATCTTATCTCGATATCCTGGATTTTTGCGGACAATTATCTGAAAACCGATTATCCGGAGATGTATGATACACTCTGTCAGAACATTTTGACCAGCCCGAAATATGCCAGCACGATAACGCAGGTAAAAATCGATTTAAGCGGCAAAGCTACAGTGTACTTCGATGTTCCTTCGTATGCGGCAGGGTTTAAGCCGGTCAGCGGTGTTCAGGTTCAGTATAAGAAAAACAACGGCAGCTACAGTATGCTTGCCGATTTGGCAAATCCGTATGCAAAGTCCGCTTCGCACTCGATAACTCTCAGCAACAGCGATACATATACCTACAGGGTCAGAACATATGCAAAGCTGACGACCGGAAAGATAGAATATTCCGATTGGAGCGAAGAGTATACCACTTTGGCGAATCCCGCCGAAACGCCTGAGATATATTGCAAGGTCGGCGCAATCGGAGTGGATGTGAGAGTTAAGAATAACTACTTCTTGAGCACCGGATTCAATGAATCGCAAAGCGGCGTAGTGACCACTGTTGAGATATACAGACGCAGACAGGGTGAGAGCGGAAAGAAACTGATAGGGACTATTTCAGATGTTGACAGAGTAAACCTGTTTACCGATAAAAATCCCGGAACAACAAAGTGCTATTATTCTGCAAGAACTGTTGTCAGATACAACGGAAAAACATATTACAGTAAGTATTCTCAGGAAGTATGCACGATAATGTCCGGCAATATCCCGAAAGATCCGAGGCTTGATATCAACATCAGAGCCAACAGCAGCTCGCCGAAGACCAGAGCGGTTACTTACGCAGATGCTGCGAACGGCTTCAGTATAGAACTGGCTTGGGATAAAATAGACGGAATTTCGACATATGAGGTGTACAGAAAACTCGATGAAGCAAAATTATATGTTTATATCGGAAAAACCGATTCCGGTAACACTTCGTTTGTTGACAACACTGTTTCGGAAGCCGGAAGATACGACTATATTATTAAGTTCTATCAGGATATAGGTGGCGAAAAGGTACTTTGCGGAGAGAGCCAAAGCGCGTCGGTTCTCGTTGAGCGTGTAGCGCAGCAGACCGAGACGGTGGAAATCAAGAAAGGAAAAACTGCGACGATCTCAATCAATTCCGGCAACCTTTCCGACGGCTCGACCGTTTCGTGGTCGACTTCATCCGACTGTATCACTCTCACTCCGTCCGAAGACGGAACGTCATGTGAAGTTAAGGCTAATTCCAAGGGCAGCGCAACTGTAACCGTTACGATAACGCACGCTGACGGTTCAACTGTTTCCGATACTTTTGAAATTGAGGCAAAGAGCAAGGGCATTTTTGCAACAATCTTTGATATCATCCTCGCTCCCTTCCGCGCGATAATCAACCTTTTCAAAAAGCTCTTCGGTAAATAATCCCCCATCCCCGCCAAGCAGACCATCCCTTTCAAAATTTAAGTTAACTTCCCGGCGGGGAATTCGCGGGGCGGCGTCCGGTCTGTGCGCCGCTCCTTTTGATACCGAAAACTGCACATTTCTTATAGCTGCCGTCGGACTCCCGTCCGGCGGTTCGCTTTTTGTCTGCATTTATGACCTAACTCGCCGCCGCATTTCTGCAATTTTTGAGCACCTTGCCCTTTTTTCAAAATCTATGGATTTAACTTCCGCTTTGTGTTAAAATGCCTTTTGTGTTGTGTTTGAAAATCCAAATGGTTAATGAGATAAGCGCGGCACCTGTGTGCAATTCTCTGTTGGGGGAACGAAAATGAAAAGGATAGGATATAAACATACCGTCGCGGCGAGCTTTACGGCGTTCGTCGTTCAGGCGGTCGTCAACAATTTCGCGCCGCTGCTGTTTTTGACCTTTCAGGCGCAGTACGGCATAGAGCTCTCGAAAATAACCGTTTTAATCACCGCGAACTTCTTTATTCAGATATTTGTTGATCTGACCGCCGTGCTGTTCGTCGACCGCATCGGCTACCGCGCTTCAACGGTGCTCGCCCATGCGATGTGCGCGACGGGTCTTATTTTCATGACGATTCTGCCGGAGATACTGCCCTCGGCTTTCGCTGGACTGCTCATCTCCGTGTTCTGCTACGCGGTCGGAGCGGGTCTTTTGGATATCACGATAAATCCGATAGTCAACTCCTGCCCGTCAACAAATTCCAATCAGCTGCTCTGCCTGCTCCATTCGTTCTATTGCTGGGGCAGCGTCGCGGCGGTCGGCATATCCACCCTGTTCTTCGCCCTGTTCTCGACGGATAATTGGAAGATAATGTCGCTGATATGGGCAATTCTCCCGATAGTCAACGCCGTTATGTTCACCCGCGTGCCTATAGCGACCGTCGTCGGCGAGGACGAGGAGAAGCTCTCGATAAAGGATATGCTCAAAACAAAGGCGTTTTGGATATTCATGGTGCTCATACTCTGCGCCGGTTCGAGCGAGCAGGCGGTCAGCCAGTGGGCTTCAACTTTCGCTGAAAAGGCGCTCGGACTCACAAAGACCGTCGGCGATCTGGCGGGTCCCATGCTCTTCTCGATTCTTATGGGCGTGTCGCGCTTTATGTACGGCAAGTTCGGCAACAGAATAAATCTCGATTCAATGATGCTCCTGAGCGGCTGCGTCTGCACGGCTTCTTATTTCCTTATTTCGCTGACCTCTTCGCCCATTCTCGGGCTTGTCGGCGTCGCCGTGTGCGGACTGTCTGCGGGTATACTTTGGCCGGGCACGATAGGCAAGATGTCCTCCGCACTCCACGGCGGCGGAACGGCGATGTATGCTATTCTCTGCCTCGGCGGCGATATCGGCTGCTCGGCGGGTCCGACCTTTGCCGGAATGATGGCGAGCGCGTTCGGCGATGACCTCAAAAAGGGCATACTCTGCGCCGTCATATTCCCGCTGACTCTGTCGGTGATAATGCTCGTGCGCGAGTTCATTATTCCGCGCCGCAGAAAGAAGGCGGCTTCATGAAGAAAAATTATAAATCGACCGTCAACGCCTGCTTTGCGGGCTATGTCGTCCAGGCGATAGTCAACAACTTTGTGCCCCTGCTGTTTTTGACTTTTAATAAGAGCTACGGCATCGAGCTTTCAAAGATAACCGCGCTGATAACAGTCAATTTTATTCTCCAGCTCATAATCGACCTGCTCTCCGCGTTCTTTATCGATAAGATAGGCTACCGCGCGGCGGCAATTATGGCTCATGTGTTCGCGGCGGCGGGACTTGTTTCTCTGACCGTCCTGCCGGATATCATGCCCTCACCGTTTGTCGGTCTGCTCATTTCCGTTGTACTCTACGCGGTCGGCGGCGGACTGCTCGAAGTTATAGTCAGCCCGATAGTCGAGGCGTGCCCGACGGATAATAAAGAGAAGATGATGAGTCTGCTCCACTCGTTCTATTGCTGGGGCAGCGTCGCCGTCGTCGGCATTTCAACGCTCTATTTCTCGATATTCACAACGGCTAACTGGAAGTATCTCGCCCTTATCTGGGCGGTTGTCCCGGCTGTAAATGCCCTGAATTTCGTCCGCGTCCCGATAGCTCCGCTTATCGAAGAAGGGGAGACGGGTCTCTCTTTTAAACAGCTGCTCGGCAACAGGATGTTCTGGATATTCATGCTTCTGATACTCTGCTCCGGCGCGAGCGAGCAGGCGGTCAGCCAGTGGGCTTCGACCTTTGCGGAAAAGGGTCTCGGCGTCTCAAAGACCGTCGGCGACCTCGCGGGTCCCATGCTCTTCTCCGTGCTCATGGGTGTGTCGCGCGTGATATACGGCAAATTCGGCGACAAAATCGACCTCGACGGCATGATGATTTTCAGCGGCGCGCTGTGCATGGCGTCTTATCTGCTCATTGCGCTCAGCTCCTCCGCTGTGCTCGGGCTTGTCGGAGTCGCGATGTGCGGCTTCTCGGTCGGCATCATGTGGCCGGGAACGTTCAGCAAGGCGTCCGCGGGGATAAAGGGCGGCGGAACGGCGATGTTTGCTCTTCTGGCGCTCGGCGGCGATCTCGGCTGCTCTTCCGGCCCCACTTTTGCCGGAATGATGGCGAGCGCATTCGGCGACGATCTCAAAAAAGGCATACTCTGCGCCATATTTTTCCCGGCGCTTTTAACCGTGCTGACAATTTTTACAAAACGCAGAAAAGCGAAAAATTGATATCAAAAAGCGGCAGAATACGGATGATAAACCCGTGTTCCGCCGCTTTAATTTTATTTTTGCGGTTTACATTTGCAGGAATAGCTGATAAGATATATATGTGAGATTTTGGCTTTCTTTGAGTCTCATTAACAGGAAATCACAGGAAAATGAAAATGGACAGGAAAACTGAAATAAGGGGACTGAAATATGAGCGTAGCTAATATTCTGTCGATGGCGGGCGGACTCGGTCTGTTCCTATTCGGCATCAGGACGATGGGCGACGGACTCGAAAACGCGGCCGGCGCCAAGCTCAAGAGAATGCTCGAAGTGCTTACCGGAAACCGCTTCCTCGCAGTGCTCGTCGGCTTTGTCGTCACGGCGATAATCCAGTCGTCAACCGCAACGACTGTCATGGTCGTCGGCTTCGTCAATGCTGGCATGATGTCGCTCGCGCAGGCGGTCGGCGTCATAATGGGCGCGAATATCGGTACTACCGTCACCTCGCTGCTCATCGCGCTGAACTTTTCGAGCGTAGCGGCGGCGTCGGTGCTTGTCGGCGTTATACTCATGCTCGCGTCGAAAAAGACCGTTGTCAAGAACCTCGGCGCAATATTCACGGGCTTCGGTCTGCTCTTCCTCGGCATCGATATGATGTCCGATTCCATGGCTCCGCTCAGAGAGAGCGCAGGCTTCATGAACTTTATCGTCACCGTCTCGGAGTCGCCGCTGCGCCCGCTGTTCGGTATTATCCTCGGCATAGTCATGACCGCCGTGCTCCAGAGTTCTTCGGCGTCCGTCGGCGTGCTCCAGACTCTCGCCATGCAGGGACTCGTACCGCTCAAATTTTCCGTTTTCGTCCTCTTCGGTCAGAATATCGGAACCTGCCTCACGGCGCTCTTCTCGACCGTCGGCGCGAAGAAAAATTCAAAGCGTGCCGCAGTTATCCACCTGCTCTTCAATCTTATCGGCACGGGCATATTTATTCTTATCGCCCTGCTCACTCCCTATGTCGAGTGGATAGAGAAACTGTCGCCCGACCCGATGGCGCAGATAGCCATATCGCATATCGTATTCAATATCGTCTCGACCGTTGTTATGTTCCCGTTCGCGAAAGTTCTCGTCAAGCTCTCCTGCCTGCTCGTTCCCGGCAAGGACGACAGCGAGAGTGAGATGCACTGCAAGTTCATCGACGACCGCCTGCTCAATACGCCCCCCTTCGCTGTCATGCAGGTCAGCAAGGAGGTCGCCCGCATGGCGAAGCTCGCGCGCGATAACTTTGAGACAAGCGCCCACGCGCTCATAAACCGCAGCGACAAAGATCTCGACAAGGTCATGGAAAACGAAGAGATCATAAACTACCTCAACCATCATATAACCTCGTATCTCGTCAAGCTCAACGCTCTTGATATAACCGACAGCGACTCGGATTATATCGCCCGCGTCTTCCACGCGATAAACGATATCGAGCGCGTCGGCGACCATGCGATTAACCTCGCCGAAGCGGCTCAGCACAATATCGGCGAGGGGCTCAAGTTTTCCGACCCCGCGAGGGAGGAGCTCAACCAGCTCTGCGGCAGTGTTGTTACATTGCTTGAGCGTTCGATGGCGGCGTTTGATAACCAGTCGCTCAGCGACAACGAGGCAAAGGAACTCTCAGACCTCGAAGAGCATATCGACGACCTGACCCTCGAATGCCAGGATTCGCATATCTTCCGCCTCAACCGCAAGGAGTGCAACACCGAAGCTGGTATGCTCTATCTCAACACCATAACCGACTTCGAGCGTGTCGGCGACCACGCCATAAACATCGCTTTTCTTGCAAGATCAAAATAATTTTCAAAATACCCTTGCATTTTGCAGGGGTATGATGTAGAATAAGAACAGAACATTTGTGCGAACAAAATTTCAGCTCTCCGAAAGGACGGAACAGTATGGCAGATAAACAGAAAGCGCTTGAAACTGCGATATCGCAGATAGAGAAAAATTTCGGCAAAGGCTCGATAATGAGACTCGGCCAGAATACGGCAATGAATGTCGAGGCTATCTCGACCGGCTCCGTTACCCTCGACGCCGCCACCGGCATCGGCGGACTTCCGCGCGGCAGAATAATCGAGATATACGGCCCCGAGTCGTCCGGTAAAACCACTCTCGCGCTCCATGTTGTCGCCGAGGCTCAGAGAATGGGCGGCGAGGCTGCGTTTATCGATGCCGAGCACGCGCTCGATCCCGTATATGCCGCGAATCTCGGCGTTGATGTCGATTCTCTTCTCGTCTCTCAGCCGGACAACGGCGAGCAGGCGCTCGAGATAACCGAAGCCCTGACCCGTTCGGGTGCTATCGATGTTATAGTCGTCGACTCCGTTGCGGCTCTTGTTCCGCGTTCGGAGATTGAGGGCGATATGGGCGACTCCCATGTCGGTCTCCACGCGCGCCTTATGTCGCAGGCTCTCAGAAAGCTTGCGGGCGCGATTTCAAAGTCGAATACTATTATAATTTTCATAAACCAGCTGCGTGAAAAGGTCGGCGTTGTCTATGGCAACCCCGAGGTCACAACCGGCGGACGTGCGCTGAAGTTCTATGCTTCTATCCGTATCGATGTCCGCAAGATAGAGCAGCTCAAAGGCCCCGGCAACGAGTTCATCGGCTCGCGCACAAGGGCTAAGATAGTCAAGAATAAGGTCGCTCCGCCCTTCAAAGAGGCTGAGTTCGATATCATGTACGGCAAGGGCATATCCAAGGTCGGCGAAATACTCGACCTCGCCGTCAAATATGATATTATCCATAAGAGCGGCGCGTGGTTCTCTTATAACGAGAACCGCCTCGGCCAGGGCAGAGACAACGTCAAGAATTATATCAGCGAGCATCCCGACTTTATGGCGGAGCTTGAAGCACAGGTCCGCGAGCGTCTTATGGCGGAGAACAACGCCGCAAGAGCCGCCGCAAAGCCTGCGGAGAAGCCCGCGCCTGCCGCCGCGCCTGCACCCGCTGCGATGCCCAAGAAGCCCACGAGCCGTTCCGGCGCAAAGGCGAAGCTTGACATCGTTGTTGATGACGACGATTGATGAAGATAACGGCACAGCAGGGCAGGGGACAAAAAATACATATACTTGTCGACGGGGAATACCGTCTGACCGTTACCCGGGATTTCTGGGCGAGTCAGAATATACGCTCCGGCGATGAAATTGACGATGCGGAGTTTGCCGCCTTTTGCGAGGCGGCAGGCTCCTGCCGTGCATTTAACGCGGCTGTCGATATTCTCTCGCGGCGCGACCATTCGTCAAAGGAGCTTCAGCGAAAGGTTGCCCGCCGCTCCGGCGCGGAGTTTGCGCGCGAAGCGGTCGAACGCCTTGAAGAGATGGGCTATGTCAACGACGAGCGCTACGCCCACACCTTGGCGCAGGAGCTGTATGAGCGGCGCGGCATGGGTAAAAAACGCATTGAACAGGAGCTAAGACAGCGCGGAATATCTCGCGAGACGGCGAGCGAATGCGCCGAAGAGCTCGACGGCGACGATGTTGAGCGGATAAAAAATCTGCTTGAGACCAAATTCGCCGGCAAATTTTCCGATGAAAAGGGCAGGCGGCGCACCTTCAACGCCCTGACCCGCCTCGGCTACGGCTATTCCGATATCCGTTCGGCAATGCGCTCTGTGGACGAGGAATATGCAGATACGGACGATCAATTTTCCTGTTAGAAGATAAGAAAAGGAAAAAATAGTGTATAATTTCTGTTATCAAGCGAAAGGAAGAACTGTTTGATGAAGAAAAGAAGAGTTTTATTCGTGTCGCTCGGCTGCCCGAAGAATCAGGTCGACGGTGAGCTGATGCTCGCAAAGCTTCAGAACGCCGGATTTGAAAATGCGGATAATTTCGAGCGCCTCGACGCAGTTATAGTCAACACCTGCGCGTTTATCGACTCCGCCAAGCAGGAGGCTATCGACACAATTCTGGAGATGGTCGGCCTCAAAAAAGACGGACTTGTCCGCGCGGTCATTGTCACCGGATGCCTCGCCGAGCGCTATCGCGACGAGATACTTCAGGAGATCCCCGAGGTTGATGCGGTCGTCGGCATCGGCGCAAACGGCGATATCGACAAGATAGTTGACGAAGTTCTCGACGGCAAGCAGACCAATGTTTTCCCCGACAAAAAAGAGCTCCCCATGTGCGGCGAGCGCGTGCTCACCACTCCCGATTACTGGGCGTATCTCAAGATAGCCGAGGGCTGCTCGAACTGCTGCACCTATTGCGCCATCCCGTCCATCCGCGGACCCTTCCGCAGCCGCGACGAGGAGAGCATAGTCGAAGAGGCGAAGACCCTTGCGAATGGGGGTGTCAAAGAACTCGTGCTTATTGCGCAGGATGTCTCGTCCTACGGCATTGATATCTACGGCGAATACAGGCTCGCTCATCTGCTTGATTTGCTCTGTGAGATTGACGGCATCGAGTGGATACGCCTGCTCTATTGCTATCCCGATAAGATAACCGACGAGCTTATCGACACCATGGCTTCCCAGCCCAAGGTGCTCCATTATATAGACCTGCCGCTCCAGCACGCGGACGATAAAATCCTCAAGGCGATGAACCGCCACAGCACCGCGGAAGAGACCCGCGATGTCATAAGAAAACTGCGCGAGCGTATGCCGGATATTGCTATCCGCACGACGTTTATAGTCGGTTTCCCCGGCGAGGACGACGACGAGTTTGAGACGCTCGCCGAGTTCGTCAACGAGGAGGAGTTCGAGCGCCTCGGATGCTTTGAATATTCCCCGCAGGAGGGTACTCCTGCCGCGAAGATGGAGAATCAGGTTGACGACGATGTCAAATCCCGCCGCGCCGAGGTCATCATGCAGGATCAGTATGAGATAATGACCGAAAAGAACAACAATATGATCGGCAAGACCCTGCGCGTGCTCACCGAGAGCTACGATGATTATACCGACAGCTACTCGGGTCGCTCATATATGGACGCGCCCGATATCGACGGCAAGATAATCTTCACTTCGCCCGATTTCATAAAAGAAGGCGAATTCGTCGATGTCGAGATACTCGGCGTTAACGAATATGACCTGTTCGGAAGAACAGTAAAATAAACCCGGAAAGGGGAATTGAAATGCAGAAGCTGAATCTGCCCAATAAACTGACGCTCATAAGAATGTTCCTCGCGCCTATTTATCTCGCGCTGATGCTTATTGAGTTCCCTTATCATTACATAGTCGCGCTCGCCGTTTTTGCAGTCGCGTCACTGACCGATATGCTCGACGGCAAGATTGCACGAAAAAATAATCTCATCACCGTTTTCGGCAAGCTTCTCGATCCGCTCGCCGATAAAATGCTCACCACCGCCGCTCTGCTCGCATTCATGCGCGAGGGCTGGTGCAGCATCTGGATCGTCATGATAGTCCTCACCCGCGAGTTCGCCGTCGCAGGCGTTCGCCTTATCGCCACGGCACAGGGTATTGTTATCCCCGCAAATTATTGGGGCAAGGCAAAGACCGTCAGCCAGATGGTGTTCACTATTGTTATCATGCTCCTTGCCGAGCTTGACGCGACGTTTGATATTTTCGCAAACGCCGGCTGGTTCACTCTCGCGAGAGTGTCGAATATCATGCTCTGGATAACCGCCGTTCTGACGGTCGTTTCGGGCATCACATATTTTGTGGACAGCAAAAAACTTATTGACTTTTCCAAGTGATTTCAATATAATGATTAGTAGATATGCGAGTCGTATCGGCTGACAAAAACCAAAAAATAACATGCGTTTACCGGGAGAAGTAGCCGGATATTCGCGGCAAAAGAGAGGGAGCCCGAAGCTGAGAAAGCTCCTTGCCGTATGAAGGCGAAATGCACCCGTCAGCACGCAGGGGGAACAACAGTATCCCTGCGCGGAAGGCACCGTTATCGGCCGGGCGCGTATTTGCGCGCAGAGATATAAACAGGAGTGGAACCGCGCTCAAGCGCCTCCGTTGTCCGTAAGGATAACGGAGGCTTTTTGTATGTTATCGCGCGAACAGACTTTTTATTGGCGCCCCTGTAAGGGGAGCTGGCTCGGCGCAAGCCGAGACTGAGGGGGTTGTTTCGCCGATGATAAAAGCTATGAGTAAAAGTGAATAGTGAAGAGGTGAAATTTTGAACTCGTAGGGTGCGGCGACCCGACGCACCGTTGCCGCCTTCGGCGGCACAAAACGCATATCCGTCCCCACCGAAGACCTCTTCATACCTCATATTTCCTACATCCCGATTTCTCGGCATGAGCCGGGACAAAGGAACTTGTTTCACCTCACACGCCGCATCGCGGCAGCAATTTTATCCGAGCTCAAGGAGTTGATATTTATGTTTGACAGGCTCAGGGAGGATATAAGCACCTTCAAACGGCGCGACCCCGCCGCGAGAAGCGCGCTCGAAATCTTCTTCCTCTATCCGGGTCTTAAAGCTATAAGAATGCACCGCAGAGCCAATTGGTGCTATCGCCGCAGGATGTTCTTCCTCGCACGCTGGATATCGCAGCGGGCGGCGCGTAAAACCGGGATAGAGATACACCCGGCGGCGACCATCGGCAGGCGCTTTTTCATCGACCACGGCACCGGCGTCGTTATCGGCGAGACCGCCGTTATCGGCGACGATGTTATGATATATCAGGGCGTAACCCTCGGCGGTACCGGCAAGGATACCGGCAAACGCCATCCGACTATCGGCAACAATGTCATGATCGGCGCGGGCGCAAAGGTGCTCGGCCCGTTCAAAGTCGGCGATAACTCGAATATCGCCGCGGGCGCGGTGGTTCTCGATGAGATTCCGCCAGACTGTACCGCCGTCGGCGTTCCGGCTCATATCGTTCGCCGCAACGGAGTCAGGGTCGACGATCTCGACCAGGTGCATATACCCGACCCGGTCGCGCAGGAGCTCTGCAGGCTCGAGCATCAGGTCTCCCAGCTGAGAAAACAGCTTGAGGAGCAGGAAAACACACAGGAAATTGACTGAAAGGAAGATATAAATGAAAGTCTATAACACTCTCACAAGAAAAAAGGAAGAGCTCGTCCCGATAACTCCGGGCGAGATCAAGATGTACGCCTGCGGCCCGACCGTGTATAACTATATCCACATCGGCAACGCCCGCCCGCTGTGCATCTTCGATATCCTGCGCCGCTATCTCGAATATCGCGGCTACAATGTGAAGTTCGTTCAGAATTTCACGGATATCGACGATAAAATAATCAGACGCGCAAACGAGGAGCATGTTGATTTCTCCGAGATTTCCGAGCGCTATATAAAAGAGTTCTGGACCGATGCCGACGGACTCAATGTCCGCCACGCAACGATAAATCCGAAGGCTACCGAGAATATCGACGTCATCATTCAGATAATCTCGACCCTTATCGAAAAGGGCTACGCCTATGAGGCGCAGGGCGACGTTTATTTCAGCACCGAGAAGTTCAAGGATTACGGCAAGCTCTCGCATCAGCCGCTCGAGGATCTTGAGGCGGGCGCGCGTATAATGGTCGGCGAGGTCAAGCGCGAGCCGATGGACTTCGCCGTCTGGAAAGCCGCGAAGCCCGGCGAGCCCGCATGGGATTCCCCGTGGGGCAAGGGCAGACCCGGCTGGCATATCGAGTGCTCCGCGATGAACTGGCGCTATCTCGGCGACACCATTGACATTCACTGCGGCGGTCAGGATCTCATCTTCCCGCACCATGAGAATGAGATAGCCCAGAGCGAGTGCTTCACAGGCAAGCCGTTCGCCCACTATTGGATGCACAACGGCTACATCAACGTTGACAATGTGAAGATGTCGAAGTCTCTCGGCAATTTCTTCACCGTGCGCGATGTTGCCGAAAAATACGGCTATGAGCCGATCCGCTATCTGCTCATCTCCGCCCAGTACAGAAGCCCGATAAACTACAGCACCGATATCATCGAGCAGTGCATCGCCGCGCTCAACAGGCTCTATACCTGCCGCGATTCGCTCGATTTCGAGCTCAAGAACGCCGTTGATGCAGAGCATGACGGCGATAAGGCGATTATCGACGGATTTGATAAGTACAGAGAGCAGTTCATCGCTGCCATGGATGACGATCTCAACACCGCCGACGCCATCGCTTCGATATTCGAGCTTGTCCGCGATATCAATACAAATGTTGTCGGCAAGACCCCATCGAAGGCACTCGTCGAAGGCGCGATAGCCATGTTCGATGAGCTGACCGGCGTGCTCGGACTCGTCTATAACCGCAAAACCGAGACTCTCGACAGCGATGTCGAAGCCCTTATCGAGGCGCGCACGAACGCCCGCAAGGAGAAAAACTGGGCCGAGGCGGACAGAATCAGAGATCAGCTCAAGGAAATGGGCATCGTCCTCGAGGATACCGCCCAGGGCGTGAAGTGGCACAGAGAATAAATCTATAGACAAAACGCATAAATTAATGTATAATACTATGTGACTTTTTAATTAAATTGCGGAGGTTGAGTAAGTGAACGATCTGAAAACCCGATTCTTTGACGATGTGGACAAAAACTGTCCTCTTCCGGAGTATCCCCGCCCACAGCTTGTGCGCGAGGATTGGATGTGTCTCAACGGCGAGTGCGATTATGAGATAACCCCGGCGGGCGACGCCTGCCCGAAAGATTTCAGCGGCAAGATAATCCTGCCTTTCGCCATCGAGAGCCAGCTCTCCGGCGTTCAGCGCGCGCTTCAGCCAGACGAGCGCCTTTGGTACAGAAAGAGGTTCACTCTCGACAGCCGCTTTGATAATAAGCGCTGCATTTTGCATTTCGGCGCTGTCGATTGGCAGTGCGAGGTGTTTGTCAACGGCGTCTCCGTCGGCACTCATACCGGCGGCTATTGCCCGTTCTCTTTTGATATAACAGACGAACTTGTCGACGGCGAAAACGAACTTGTTGTCAAGGTCTATGACCCGACCGATAAGGGCTGGCAGAACCGCGGCAAGCAGGTTCTCAAATCCGTCGGCTTCTGGTATACCGGAACCTCCGGAATCTGGCAGACTGTGTGGCTTGAGCCCGTGGCTCAGAGCCATATCACCTGCGTGCGCCTGACCCCCGATATCGACGCGGGCGAGATAATCGTCTCCTGCACCGGCGAGGGACTTGACGGCTGCACGATAGAGGCTGAGATTTCGCTCGGCGGCGAGCAGGTGTATTCCGGCGAGATGAAGCTCAACGCGCATCTTCCCGTGCCCGATGCGAAACTCTGGAGCCCCGAGAGCCCGACTCTCTATGACCTTGTACTCACCGTGAAGAAAAACGGCGAGGCTGTCGATACCGTCAAGAGCTATTTCGGCATGAGAAAGTTCAGCATCGGCAAGGATAAGCAGGGTCTGCCGCGCCTTATGCTCAATAACGAGCCCTATTTCCAGCGCGGCCTGCTCGATCAGGGCTATTGGAGCGACGGCGGTCTGACTCCGCCCAACGACGAAGCGATGATATTCGATATCGCCGAGATGAAGCGCCTCGGCTTTAATATGCTCAGAAAGCATATCAAGGCCGAGCCCCTGCGCTGGTACTATCACTGCGACAGACTCGGCATGATAGTCTGGCAGGATATGGTCAGCGGCGGCGAGTATATCGGAAATATCCTTGCGGGTGTTCTGCCGAATATCGGCATCGGCGTCAAGGATAATAAATATAACTGGTTCAGTCGCGGCGAAAAGGAGTGGCGCGATGACTACCGCCGCGAGCTGTTCGAGATGATAGACAATCTCTATAATTGCACCTGCATCGGCTGCTGGGTGCCCTTCAATGAGGGCTGGGGTCAGTTCGACGCGAAGGAGATCGGCGATGCCGTCAAGGCATACGATCCCTCGAGAATCGTTGACCACGCGAGCGGCTGGTACGATCAGAAGGGCTGCGACCTCAAGAGCATGCACAAATATATCCTGCCGATTCATATGCCGAAGCTTGACGGCAGACCGTTCGTCATAAGCGAATACGGCGGATACAGCATGATTCTCGACGGCCACGTCTGGAACAAGCAGAAGAGCTTCGGCTATATCATGTTCAGGTCGAAGGAGAAGCTCTCCGCGGCTTATAAGAAGCTGCACGAGAAACAGGTCATCCCGCTGATAAAGAAAGGACTTTGCGCCACTGTTTATACTCAGGTCAGCGACGTCGAGTTCGAGGTCAACGGAATGTATACATATGACCGCAAGGTGTTGAAGCTCGACGAAAAGACCGTGCAGGAAGTTAACTCCAAGCTGCATTTTTAAGGAAGAAAGCGACAGATGAAGTCACTGCTTATAAGACTGATAAAAAAACTCGGCGATATGCGCCGCCACCTGCTCTATTACCGCATTTGGCCTGCGGTCTACAGGCGCGCGGCGAAAAAGCCGATAGACGAAAAAAAGGTGCTCCTCGCATCGAACAGCAAAACGCTTCCGGACAACCTGTCCTGCATGAAGCGCGAGCTTGAGGCGCGCGGGATGCACTGCACCGAGATGCTCATCCCCGCGGGAGCGGGCAGTATAAGCGCGAGGGCGGCGGAGTTCAGGCAGAATATCCGCTTCCAGCGCGAGTATGCGACGAGCAAACTCGTCTTTGTTGAGGATGCGTTCTTCCCGCTGTTCGCGAATCATCCGCGAAAGGGCACCGAGGTCATTCAGCTTTGGCATGCGTGCGGCGCGTTCAAAAAATGGGGCTATTCGACCGCCGACCTCAAGTGGGGCGCGGACAGAAAGAGCCTCGAACGCTATCCGATCCACAACACCTATACTGCAGTCACCGTGTCGGCGCGCAATATTATTCCGTATTATGCCGAGGCGTTCAACTGCCCGGAGCGCATAATCAGACCGCTCGGTGTGCCAAGGACGGATATTTATTTCAATCCCGATTTCGTCTCGTCCGCCCGTGAGGAAATGCTCAAAAAATTCCCGCAGATAGGGGACAGGAAGATAATCCTCTATGCCCCGACATTTCGCGGCAACTCGATTCTCAAGTCCTATATGGATCTGAAGCTCGATATCGAGCGCATGAATGCGGAACTGTCCGACGATTTCGTCCTGCTGTATAAGCTCCATCCGCAGACGGCGAAACGCTTTTCGCTCAGCGCCGAAGAGCGCGAAAAATATGAGAATTTCGTGTTCGATATCTCAAAAGATGTGCGAATCGACCTCACAATGTGCGCGGCTGATATGCTGATAAGCGATTATTCGTCCGTAATCTTTGAATATTCGCTGCTCAGCCGTCCGATGATATTCTTTGCCTACGATCTCGAAGAATATGACCGCGACCGCAGTTTCTATAACAAATATGAGGACTTCGTTCCCGGTCCTATAGTCCGGGATACCGAGGGCATTATTTCCGCCGTCAGGCAGGCGCAGTCCGGCTTCGACAGCGCGGAAATTGAAAACTTCAGAAACTATTTTATGGACGCCTGCGACGGGCACAGCACCGCGCGCATCGCCGAAGCGTTCATGGAAAAATAAGGTGTATCATATGAAAAAGACATTCAAAGCCACAGCAGCATTCCTGCTCATCCTGGCAGTCGCCATAGGTATGTGCGCGTGCTCGGGCGGAGCCGGAGGCAAAGCGCCCGGCAAAAAGATCGCCATAGTCACAGCGACCCTGTCGCAGAACCCCGAGGAATATCAGCGTGCGGCTCAGCTTGCGAGCGAATATTCCTATGTCGAGCATGTTGTCTATACCGACACGCGCGTCGGCACTTCGGGCATTCTCGATTTCTATAAGCGCGTTAACGATATCGCCTCCGATGCGAGCTACGGCGCGATAGTTATCGCGAGAGCGAATCTCGGAGCCGTAGCGGCAGTCAGAGCGGCAAAGGCAAAGAACCCCGATAAGCTCATCGTCTGCACTGCACCCGAGGAGAATATCCAGACTCTTGCGAAGTCCGCCGATGCCATTCTTGCGATAGATACCGCCAAGGACGCGGCGATGATGGTCGAAGAGGCGCACGGACGCGGCGCGCAGGTCTTTGTCTATTACGCCACCGGCGTTCAGCAGAGCACCCCGAGCATCAAGGAGTCGCGCGAAGCGGCTGAGAAGAAGTGCGAGGAGCTCGGCATGACATATAAATTTGTCAACTGCTACGATGTCTCGCAGGCTCTCGGCATAAAGGGCGCGCAGAGTTTCATGAAAGAGGATATCGCCCGCCAGCTCAAGAATTTCGAGGGCAAGAAGATTGCGGCTTATTGCGCCGATATATCTTCTCAGGCGGAGCTTATAAAGAACGCCTGCCCGAACGGCATAATCGTTGCGGGCACAAGCTTCCCGAGCATCTATGACGGATACACCGCCGCTTTTGATATCGAGGTCGGCAAGAAGTGGGACAACAAGTCCAAGGTGTTCAGCAAGGTCAGAGCCGCGATAAGAGCGAACGGCGGCACGAAGAACCAGTTCATCGTGTGGGACGATCTGACCGCATCTTCAATGACCGAGGCAGCGTTTGAATATGCAAGAGCCACCCTCTGCGGCGAGCAGATAGACATGGCAAAAGCAGTCAAATCGAGCTTCCCGTCGAAGATAAAAGTGTCTGACAAACAGCTCGACAAATGCACCTTCATTTACACGGAGGACTACCGCGTATTATGAGAGGAAAATTTATTGTAGTCGAGGGACTTGACGGCTCCGGCAAGGGCACCCAGACGGCTCTGCTTTGCGCTTATCTTAAGTCGCAGGGCAGAAATGTGTATCCGACCGCCGAGCCCACCGAGTCGGTGACCGGCGGTATGATAAGAGATGTGCTCAGCGGCGCAAGGCAGCGCACATCCTCGGAGCTCGCTGCGCTCTTCCTCGCGGACCGCGTGGCGCACAATATGAACCCCGTCAACGGCATAGAAAAGACGCTTGAAGCGGGAATCGATGTCGTGTGCGACAGATATTACTATTCGTCCATCGCCTATCAGGCGGTGGGGGAGGACAGGCAGTGGGTCATAGATATGAACCTCAACTGCCCTGGCATACTCAAGCCGGATATCTGCATCTTTTTCGATGTCGACCCGGAGAGCTGCCATGAGAGAATAGAAAACGGGCGCGTGTATCTCGAAATTTTCGAGCGCGACCCGGAGCAGATAAACGCCATCCGCGAGCGGTATTACAGCGCGTTTGAACTGCTCAAGGACAGAGATAATATCGTCGTCATCGACGCCGCGCGTGATATAGATTCCGTCGCCGCCGATGTCAGAAAAGCGATTGATACGGTTATAAAATAACTAATCCGCCCAATTCCGGGCGGATTTTTTCGCTTTGACTCAGGCGATGATGGAATTTAAATTAGAGAAAGCCATGCAAATTGGGGATTATAACAAAATCTGTACAAATTTATTGGCGTGCAATTTGTGTGGTGCGGCGACTCGACTCACCGATGCCTCGTAAGCGGCATAAAATCTTCGGAAAAGCTCGTTTTACAGACCGTAGGGGCGAACTTTGTTCGCCTGCTTTTAAAATCTATAATAGCGGTAAGTGACTAAGTGATTACTTCACTCGCATCATCCACAAAACGCCGTGACGCTCGCGCGTCAAAGGGTCGTCGGGTCGCCGACCCCTACAACTCACCCTCCTGAGATTTCACACCGCGGCACTTAGCTTGCGGCTCTCAATTAGTTGCTCGGCACATTCGCCCGCAAACGCGCCGGAGTTTGAACTAGTGTGCAACATCACCTAAGCGTCGCCGGTGGCGGATGAAGCGAGGCGCGATGTTGGCGAAAAACAAGGAGCATAGCGCCCGCTCCAAGGGCGATAGGCGACTATGTTTTGAGAGTCGCTCGTGCGGCTTGCTTCGCAAGCCGTTCCCTCGCCTATCTCAGTTAGACTTCAAACACTGCGGCGCGGCTGTTGAAAGCTTGATTATAAAAATTGGCTGAAACACTTGCTTTTACTTTGCTGTGGCTCGAGTGATGGACAAATCTCAATTTTGCAATACCAAAAAATCAAGCCGCCCGGTTGCCCGAGCGGCTCAAATTATTTATTCAGCTTTGGATTAATACATTCCGCCGCCGGCCTGTGCAGCCATCGCTGCGGCGTTTGCCGCGTCTGCTGCCGGGTCGGGCTTGTCGGTGACAAGGCTCTCTGTGGTCAGAACCATTGCCGCAACGGAAGCGGCGTTCTGCAGAGCGGAGCGGGTGACCTTTGTCGGGTCAACAACGCCTGCCTCGAACATGTCAACATATCCGTCGGAAGCGAAGTTGTAGCCGTAGCCGATTTTGCCGGACTCAACGATGTGGTTGATGATAACCGAACCCTCAAGTCCCGCGTTGGAAGCAATCTGGCGAACGGGCTCTTCAAGAGCCTTGAGAACGATCTTCACGCCTGTCTTCTCGTCGGAATCCTCGGTGCTGTCGAGCAGAGCCTTGACTGCGGGGATAGCGTTGAGCAGTGCGACGCCGCCGCCTGCAACGGAACCCTCTTCAACAGCTGCCTTGGTTGCTGCGAGAGCATCCTCGATGCGGAGCTTCTTCTCCTTCATCTCGGTCTCGGTAGCTGCGCCGACCTTGATGACCGCTACGCCGCCTGCAAGTTTTGCAAGGCGCTCCTGAAGCTTCTCTCTGTCATAGTCGGAAGCGGTGTTCTCAATCTGGGTGCGGATCTGGTTGACTCTGGACTTGATAGCGTCCTTGTCGCCTGCGCCGTCAACAATGATGGTGTTCTCCTTGGAGACCTTGACCTGGCGTGCGCGGCCGAGATCGGAAATCTGGGTGTCCTTGAGCTCAAGACCGAGCTCGGAGGTGATGACCTTGCCGCCGGTGAGGATAGCGATATCCTGGAGCATCTCCTTGCGTCTGTCGCCGAAGCCGGGAGCCTTGATGCCCACGCAGGTGAACACGCCGCGAAGCTTGTTGACAAGGATGGTCGAAAGAGCCTCGCCCTCGATGTCCTCAGCGATGATGATAAGCTTTCCGCCTGCGTGCATGATCTGCTCGAGCAGGGGAAGAAGATCCTGAATGCTTGCAATCTTCTTGTCTGTGATAAGAATGAGAGCGTCGTCGATGACGGCTTCCATCTTGTCGGTGTCGGTTACCATGTAGGGGGAGATGTAGCCTCTGTCGAACTGCATGCCCTCGACAACCTCTGCCTCGGTCTGTGCAATCTTCGACTCCTCAACGGTGATAACGCCGTCGGAGGTGACCTTCTCCATAGCGTCGGCAATGATTCTGCCGATGTCCTCGTCAGCGGAGGAAATAGTAGCTATTCTTGCGATGTCCTCGGTGCCCTTAACAGGCTGAGAGTGGGACTTGACAGCCTCGATAGCGGCATCAACAGCCTTCTGGATGCCCTTTTTGATGACCATCGGGTTTGCGCCTGCAACAACGTTCTTCATGCCCTCGCGGACGAGTGCCTGAGCGAGCAGGGTAGCGGTGGTGGTGCCGTCGCCGGCGACATCGTTCGTCTTTGTGGCGACTTCCTTTATAAGCTGAGCGCCCATGTTCTCAAAGGGATCTTCGAGCTCAACATCCTTGGCGATGGTGACACCGTCGTTGGTGATGAGGGGAGCGCCGTACTTCTTGTCGAGCACAACGTTTCTGCCCTTGGGGCCGAGCGTGATTTTAACTGTGTTAGCGAGCTTATCGATACCGGCCTGGAGAGCCTTGCGGGCTTCCTCGCCGTAAATGATCTGTTTTGCCATGATGAATTACCTCCGATTATTCTACGATAGCGAGAATGTCGCTCTGACGGACTATGGTGTATTCCTCTTTGTTGAGCTTGACCTCAGTGCCGGAATATTTGCCGGTTATGACTCTGTCGCCGACCTTGACGTACATCTCAACTTCCTTGCCGTCAACGAGTCCGCCGGGACCCACTGCAACGACCTCAGCGACCTGGGGCTTCTCCTGTGCGGAAGCGGCGAGGATAATGCCGCTGCTCGTAGTTTCTTCAACCTCGACAGGCTTGACAACAACTCTGTCTGCAAGCGGTTTAATGTTCATATCGATTCCTCCTGAATTATAAAAAATGCAAGCTTAAAAATCTTTTGGCACTCTACATCCCCGAGTGCTAATTCATATTCTAAACCCATTTGTACCAAAAATCAATACCTTTTTCCAAAGTTTACAATTATGTCATAAACTTTGTCAGCAGTTTGAAAAGACGGCATAATATATAATAGTATTACGCCCGCCCGAAAAGATGCCGGAGCGTGAATATAAAAAGGCAAAAAAATTACGGCACCGTTTAAAACAGTGCCGTGAATATCTGTTCGGTCATCAGACAGCGCGTGTAACTTTGCCGGAACGAAGGCAACGAGTACATGCATAAACTCTCTTGGGAGAGCCGTTCACTATAGCCTTGACCCTTTTAATGTTGGGCTTCCAGGTTCTGTTTGAACGTCTGTGAGAATGGGAAACCTTGATGCCGAAAGACACATCCTTACCGCAATATTCGCATTTTGCCATGTGTCGCACCTCCTTCTTTACTCGGTAACAGATGATATGATAACAGATAACTTGCAAAAAAGCAAGCTTTTTTTTATTTTTTGTAGCTCCGGACGCGAAAAACTTGAAAATAATTATTATCCCTGATATAATATAGCAGTCGAAAGCCGCGCAGACATTCAGCGGACGGCACATATGCGGATATGGCGGAATTGGCAGACGCGCCGGATTTAGGATCCGGTGGGCAACCATGCAGGTTCGATCCCTGTTATCCGCACCAAAAATCGGCAAGTATCGTCAGATATTTGCCGATTTTTACTTTTTCACTTTTCACTCTCCACTCTTCACTCTTCACTTGCCACTCACCACTATCCACTTTTCACTCTCCGCTCGCCAGTTCTATTATCATTCTTTCAAGTTCTTTTGCAGCCACGCTCAGCGGCTGCTCTTTTCTTTTTATAAGGCAGATGCTGCGCTCGGGTATCTCTTCTTCGAGGTCGATTATCCGCACGTTGTCGGAAGGATTTACGAACTCCTCGGGCACGAATCCGACTCCGAGATCCGCCTGCGCCATCGGGAGAATCTGATCTGCCGTTGCCGCTTCGATGTCAGGGCTGTACGGCAGACCGTGCTCGGTGAAGAACGCCGAATAAAACTCGAATGATTTTGTGCTCGTGCCGAGAGATATCAGCGGATAGTTACCGAGAGCGGCGAGGCTTATCTTTCTGCCGAGCAGCTCTTTGAATGCCGGCGAGCATATCGCCACCTCGCGCACGGAGCGAAGCGGGGTTTCGCTCAGCGAGGCGGAGCGGACGGTCGGAGTCGTGACGATTGCGATATCCGCCGTTCCGTCCTTGAGCGCGGCTATTGCCTGCGGGGTCGAGTGGTTGCTGATGCGTATGCGAACCCCGGGATAGAGCATACGAAATTTTTTGAGCACTGGCAGAAGCAGGCAGCGCAGGGCGACCTCGCTCGCCGCGACGAAAACCGTGCCCGTCTGCAAATTCTTGCTCTCGGTTATCTCTTCTTCGCCCGCCTCGATGTGCTCGATGGCGACCTTGATGTGCTCATACAGCTTCTGACCCTCCGGCGTCAGGCGCATGCCGCGGTTTGTGCGCGAAAACAGGGGGCAGCCGAGCTCGCTTTCGAGGTTCTTTATCGTCCTTGTCAGATTGGGCTGGTTGTTCAAAAGCAGCTTCGCGGCCTGTGAGATGTTGCCGTATTTGGCGACGAAGTAAAAGATTCGGTAGTAGTCGTAGTTTATGTTCATGATAAGCCTCCGCTGATATATGTTTTAGATATCGTTGATATATGTATTATAGATTTTACACATATCGGCAACTGGATTATAATACACTTGTCAAAAAAAGTAAAGCCCGGAAAGAAGAATTACTTTGAATTATCTGAAAGCAAGCAGCGAAGAGCTGGCAGCAGAAAAAGAGAAAGCTACGAAAGAGCTACAAAAACTTCTAAAAAACGGCGTGACGCTCAATCTGTCGCGCGGAAAGCCGTCGGCGGAGCAGCTGGATTTGTCGCTCGGTATGCTCGATGTTATCGACAGCCGCAGCATCCTCGACTCCGAGAGCGGGCAGGATTGCCGCAACTACGGCGGACTTGACGGAATCCCGGAGGCAAAGCGCCTGCTCGCGCATATGATGGGCACGCACTCGTCGCATACGCTTGTCGGCGGGAACAGCAGCCTTACTATGATGTATCAGATAGTCAGCCACGGCATGACCGACGGAATCTGCGGAGCGAAGCCATGGCAGGAGGTTGAAGGGCGCAAGTTCCTCTGCCCCGTCCCCGGATATGACCGCCATTTTGCAATAACCGAGCATTTCGGCTTCGAGCTTGTCCCCGTGCCGATGCTGCCGACGGGTCCCGATATGGACGAGATCGAAAAATTGATAAAGGACGAAAAGGTGAAAGGTATCTGGTGCGTGCCGAAATACCAGAACCCAACGGGAATTGTGTTCAGCGACGAGACAGTCAGACGTTTCGCCGCATTGAAGCCGGCGGCGGAGGATTTCCGTATCTTCTGGGACAATGCCTACTGTGTCCACGCCTTTGACGGCGACAATGCGCAGATACCGGATATAATCGAGGAATGCGAAAAAGCCGGCAGCGCCGATATGGTCTATGAGTTTTGCTCCACGAGCAAGATAACCTTCCCGGGCGCGGGCGTTGCGGCGGTCGCGGCGAGCCCAGCCAATCTGATAGATATAAAGAGCTTTTTGAAATTCGCGACAATCGGACCGGATAAGATGAACCAGCTGATGCACGCGAGATATTTCAAAAACAGCGCCGGACTTAAAGCACATATGAAAAAGCACGCCGCCATTTTGAAGCCGAAGTTCGATTCGGTATATAAAGTGCTGGACGAAGAACTGGGCGGCTTAGGCATCGCAGAGTGGACAACGCCCAAGGGCGGATATTTCCTCTCGTTTGACACCATGCCGGGCTGCGCCGGAAAGGTCGTGAAGATGTGCGGCGACTGCGGCGTTACGTTCACTCCCGCCGGGGCAACTTATCCGCATGGACTCGACCCGGAGGATAAAAATATAAGGCTCGCCCCGTCGTTTGCAACGGTCGAAGAGATAACTCTCGCGGTGCGCGTGCTCGCACTCTGCACGAAGCTTGTCAGCATAGACAGGCTGACTGCCGATAAATCCAAGGGTCGTGTGTCTGCATGAAGCTCAAAAACGGATTTCACGGACAGATGTCGGACAAATTCCGCGCGGCGGTGTTCATAATACTCTCCGGCGGATTTCAGGATGCCTATACTTATTGCTGCCGCGGCTCGGTCTTTGCAAATGCGCAGACGGGAAATATCGTACTCATGAGCACTGCCCTTGTCGACGCGGACAGAAGCAGGGTCATCAAATATCTCATCCCCGTTGTGTCGTTTATCATCGGCATCGCGATAGCGGAAGTGGTGCATATGCGGTTCAAAAACTACGAGAAAATCCACTGGCGGCAGCTGATTCTTATCGATGAAATAGTTCTGCTGTTTGCGGTCGGATTCATGCCGCAGAAGCTCGATTCGCTCGCGAATGCGCTCGTCTCGTTCGTCTGCGCGCTTCAGGTGCAGACATTCCATAAGGTGCGCGGCCATGCCTATGCCAGCACGATGTGCATCGGCAATATGCGAAGCGGCACTGAGGCTCTCTGCGCCTATTTTCGCACAAAGGATAAGGCGATACTCAAAAAGGCGCTTACATATTTCGCGGTCATATTGGTCTTTGCCGTCGGCGCGGGTGTCGGCAGCTTTGTTACCGGGAGACTCGGCGAGAAGTCGATCTGGATATCCTGCGGACTGCTTTTGATAAGCTTCGGCATGATGTTCATCCGCGAAGAGGAAGAGCTTATCCTCAGCGCGGAAAACGGCGCAAAACACAGCGAAAACTGAAATCACGCCTCATGGCGGCAAGTCAAACGAAAGAAGGAGCAATCATTATGTTATCAGCGATAGTCGGTGTCAACTGGGGCGACGAGGGCAAGGGACGCATCGTCGATTATCTTTCGCAGGATTTTGATATAGTTTCGCGCTATCAGGGCGGAAACAATGCGGGTCACACCGTCGTCAACGAAAAGGGCACGTTTATTCTCAATCTGCTTCCCTCCGGCATTCTGCGCGACGGCACAGTGAATGTCATGGGCGCGGGAATGGTTATTGATATCGAGCACCTCGTCGGCGAGATCGGCAGGCTGCGCGAAAAGGGGATAGAGATATCCCCGGAAAACTTGAAAATCAGCGACCGCGCAACTATCTGCATGCCATATCACAGGATACAGGACTGCCTCGAAGAGGACAGACTCTCCGATAAAAAATTCGGCTCGACCCGCCGCGGAATCGCGCCCGTCTATGCGGACAAATATATGAAAAAGACCATTCGTATGGGTGATCTGCGCGACGTAGACGGCGTCGCCGATCATCTCAGGGATATCGTCGAGTGGAAAAACCTGCTCATCGAGGGCGGATATCACCACGAGCCTATCGACGCCGAAAAAATGCTCACCTGGCTTCGCACCTACGGCAAGCCGCTGCTCCCGTATATCTGCGACACGTCGGAATATCTGAGCAAAGCGGCTGACGAGGGCAAAAAGATACTCTTTGAAGCTCAGCTCGGCGCACTCAGGGATATTGATTACGGCATTTATCCGTATACCTCGTCGTCAAACAGCATCGCCGCATTTTCGACTATCGGCGCGGGCATTCCGCAGTTACATCTTGACGAGAGCATAGGCGTTATGAAAGCCTACTCGACCTGCGTTGGCGAGGGTCCGTTCGTGTGCGAGCTGTTCGGTGAAGAGGGCGAAATACTTCGCCGGGCGGGCAACGAATATGGCGCGGCTACCGGCAGACCGAGAAGGGTCGGCGGCTTCGATGTCGTGGCCTCGCGCTACGGAGCGCTTGTCCAGGGCGCAACCGCAATCGCGCTGACAAAGCTTGACATTCTCTCTTATTTCGATAAAATCCCCGTCTGCGTCGCATATGAAATAGACGGAAAGCGCGTCGATACTTTCCCGACCGGCAGCGCGCTCAATAACGCAAAGCCCGTCTATGAGTATTTTGACGGCTGGAAAGAGGATATCTCAGACTGCCGCTCGTTCGATGAACTGCCCGAAGCGGCGAAAAAATATATCGACTTCATAGAAACGCGGATCGGCGTGCAGATAAAATATATTTCTGTTGGAGCTGAAAGGGATTCCATCATTACCCGCTGACGCTCCCGCCGCGTGCTTCGCGGGTCACGACCATATGAACAACTATTCCGCCGAATATCACGGGATAAGGCTCAGCTACGGTCTATCGTGCGACCATAATATCTATGTCGTGCCTTTCAGGGGCGGCCAGCTTATAAATATCAAAAACGACGGCACATTCACCGTCCAAAGGCTCATTCGCCACAGGGGACAGAGCACCGTGACGATTGGAAAAGAAAAATAAACAAAAAGCCGTTCCTTAATGGGGCGGCTCAATTTATATACTAAAAACACAAAAGCCATCCCTTTTTCAGAGATGGCTTTTGTGTTTACTCTTCTGCCGCTTCGCTGTATCTTCTCAGTGATATCCTGCCTGCCGTCAGCATGACGCCCTCAAGCATCAGCGCGGCGCAAAGCGGAGCGCATATCCTCGGATAGCCGAAGATGAGCACCGCCGTCATGGCTGCGAATGTAAGCGTAACGCGGATTATCGACCGTTCGCGGTAGCGAATTTTCTCCGCGTCGTCGAGCGGCTTCTCTTTCGCCGCCGCAGGGGAGAGGATACATATTATAATGTATGCCACTGCCGATGCGAGCGCACCGGATTTCAGAACCGCGGACTCGCGCAGGGCGAAGAAAACAAAGCATATCGACAAAAGTATTTCTATCGTCGAAAGTATCATGCATCTGCCCTCGGTCGAGGCGTGGAATCCGCCGCCGTATTTCTTGATGAACAGGAACACGGCGTAGAAAATCATGCTCTCGAGCGGAATCGAAAAAATCAGCCCCAGTATCAGGCAGATGACCGCGTACATCAGCTTCGATAACAACGAAAAGAGACCGTAGGCCACGATCTCTTCCTCGCTGTCCGGCAGATACCCGCGCTTCTCAAGGCGAGAAGTCAGGCGAACTGACAGATCATAAATCATTTGTTCTTGTAGATCTCCGCGCTCTTGGGCATACGGGGCTGATAGGTCCAGGGCGAACCGGTCGAGTTGATGTCGTCCTTGACGTTCTTCTTGGCGAGAGTGATAACAGACTCTGCCGCTTTCTTTGCTATGTTTTTCATTTTGTCCACCTGCTGCCGGTTCCATTTAAGTCCGGCATTTCCTTTCTTTGGTATTTTTGGGACAACTACATGATAACATGTCAACAATAAAATTCAATATAACAAACAATACTGCATATTTTTGCGTCAAAACTGCACAAATCCTTAATATTATTTAACAACGGCATAAAATAACAGCGTATTACAAATATAATTGTGTTAGTAAATGGCAGTTTGTTCCAATTAAAAGCGGCAAATGGTAACATTTTCCATGGGTGATGAAAGTGAATGATGAAAAGAAGAATGCCGTTATTGGGGCGCGGATAATGCAGCGCAGGAAGCTGCTCGGAATGAAACAGTCCGAGCTGGCGGAGCTTATAGGAGTCTCTGATAATCAGATATCCAATATAGAGAACGGCAGGAGCTATCCGAAGCTCAACAGCTTTATGCTCATCTGCAAGGCTCTCGACTGCAACGCGGACTATTTCTTCTCCGGCGTGATAAGCGATTCTCTTCCCGAGCAGATAGGGGAGATGCTCTCGTCGCTTTCCGTCGAGGAGCAGAGGATGGTCTGGCGCCTTGTTGACTGTTACATACATCAGAAAGATGACTCAACGATTTAACGATTTAAACTATTTGACTTGAGTTTTCTCATATGGTATAATTGTCAACGAGGAGTGGCATTTCGTGAAGATCGCAATTTGTGATGACGACAGTGCTTATGTAAAAAAGATCGAATCGGTGGTTCGCACGACCCTTGCGGAGAAGAATATCGATGCGCGGTTCGATCTCATATCTGACAGTGCGCAACTGCATGACAGCGCGGAAACATATGATATGGCTTTTCTCGATATCGGGATGACCCCGTATAACGGGCTTGAGATTGCCGCAAGGCTGAAGAAGAGAAACCGCAATATCATTATATTTTTTATCACATCGTATGATGACTATATCGACGATGCCATGGATCTGCACGTTTTCAGATATATATCCAAACCGCTCGACGCAAGGCGGCTCAGAGCGGGGGTCGAAAAAGCGCTGAAGCTCATCGACAGGGCGCGCATAAGCTTTCTTGTGAAAGAGAGCGGAAAAGCCGTGTGTGTCTTCTCAAAAGATATTGTTTTTGTTGAGATAGCCGGACGCTCCACGCGGGTCGTGACGACCCAGGGGGAGTACAATTCGGAAAACGGCATTGACTTCTGGGATTCAAAGCTCGCTGCGCCGTCATTCTTCCGCGTGCATAAGAGCTATATAGTCAATGTCCATTATGCAACGGATTACACCCGCGCGACCGTTGTGCTCTGCGGCAAGTACGAAATACCCATAGCCTATAGAAAACAGGCGGAGTTCCGTCACTTTTTTCTCAACTATTTCGGGGGACGATGATCTGAAAAATGGAGTTATTATCTGCACTTTCACATGCTATAGAGCTTTTTATTGTCTTTCAGTTCTTCAACGATCTGTTTGCCAATAAGGGCAGGAAAACCGTTGCAGCGGCGGTCGGCATTGCTTTCTATGCCGTGGCATATGCGGCGTTTTTGCTGTTTAATTCAACGGTCGTCAACATTTTGCTCTGCTTTGTTATCGATTCCGTGTTTGCAAAGCTCTTCTTTGAATGCAATATCAAAGGCGCAACGCTCGGCGCGCTGTTCATAGCGGTGTCGAACACTGCGTCGGAATTTATAGTCATGAGCGTGCTCGGCATAGTCGGCGGAGATATAAAGACCTATCGGTCGAGCCTGTATATTTATCTGCTTATGGTGCTCCTGAGCAAGTCCGTCCTCTTCGTTCTGACGAAAGCGGCTGTTTATGCGGGACTGTATCTGCGCGGTCAGAAGGGCGTGCGCATCCCCGCGTTCCTGCTGATTTATCCTATAGCGTCGATAGTTATCCTCTATACTTTCTGGATGATCTTCGTGCGCTACGATTTGTCGAAGAATATAAGTGTTATAATTTCCGTCGCGTCAATCGCTATAATCGCATCGGCGTTTCTGACTTTCGTCTTTTACGGGCGCACTTCGTGCAAGATGGACGAGCTCTATAAGACCCAGCGCGAGGCGGAGCGACTGCGCACCGACCAGACTTATTACGCCCTGCTCGATCAGCAAAACGAGATGCTCAAGACTATAACGCACGACGAGAAAAATCATCTTATCGCCATAAAAGCACTCGCGGACGATCCCGCAGTCAGCGAATATATCGAGAATATCTACGGCGATATAAAATACCATTCGATGTTTGGCAACACAAAGAACAAGTTCCTCGATTTGCTGCTCAACAAATATAAATCGATCTGCGATTCGAGCGGGATAAGCTTCGAATACAATATAAGAACGGCGAACCTCTCGTTTATGGATGCGCCGGATCTGATAACGCTTCTGAGCGATATCCTCGACAATGCGGTCGAGGCGGCGAGCGTTTCCGAAAAGAAAACGATAGAGCTTTCGATAAACAGGGTCAATGAATTCGATATGCTTTCCTGCGTCAATTCCAGCGACCGCAAGCCGCAGTCCGTTGGCAAATCGCTCAGGACTTCAAAGAATTCCGGCGGTTTCCACGGTCTTGGAACAAAGAGTATCAAGGCGATGGCGGGAAAATATAACGGCGAGTTCGATTGGGCATACAGCGAGGCTGATAGGGAGTTCACGGTCAATATCGCGTTCTTCCATACAGATAAGGAGAGAGTAACAAAATAATATTTTTTCGCGGAGCACAGTTTTTTTACTGCGCTCCGTTTGCTGTAATATTCATATATTGTCATGCTCCTTTGCTGTGCTCAAATATCACATCTGAAATTTATATGGCAAAATCAATCTCAGGCTAACGCGGCAAAGCTGTAATTCGGTGCTCTGATACATTATTGAAGCAAAGCGAATAAATTTTGCAAAACGGCTTGACAGCGCGCTTTCGGGAATCTTTGCGCCGCGTTTGCACAAAAAATGAATATCGCGGACACCGAGATATAAAGCCGCCGAAAATTTTGACGGCATTCCGGGGTATTTGACAATAAATTCAATCTGTATAAGCTTGCATTTTCGGCTGTATTATGTTAATATGTCCTATATTAAGCAGTCATAAATAGTTGTAATTCAACACTTTTAGTTGTTTGTGGTGCTTTTTCTACGGGGCGGAGCACAATTTTTGCCCCGATACTTTGACGACAGGGAGTTGGCATACTTGGCGAAGTATATCATCAAGCGTGTTGCAATGGGTCTGCTGTGCATATTCATTGTTGCAACACTGACTTTTCTTCTGATGAATCTGGTACCGGGCGGTCCGTTCACGGCTGAGAAGTCTATGAGTGAGGCGGCGCAGAGAGCGCTTGAAGCAAAATTCGGACTGGACAAGCCCCTAGGGCAGCGTTATTTGACATATATGTCCGATCTTCTCAAGGGAGATATGGGCCCGAGCCTTAAACAGCGCGGACGTTCGGTCAACGAAATAATTTCCTCGAAATTTCCGATTTCGGCGCGTCTTGCGGGCGTCGCCGTGCTCGTATCGCTGCTCGTCGGTATCCCGCTGGGCTGTGTCTCGGCCTATAACAGAGGAAAATTCGCCGATAATATTATTATCGTGCTTGCGACCTGCGGAATAGCCATACCGAGCTTTATAAGCAGCGTTATTCTGCTATATACGTTCGGAAGCAAGCTGAACATATTGCCGACGATAGGACTAAACTCGTTGGCATCATATATAATGCCCGTCACGGCTCTTTCGATTTATCCGACGGCTTATATAACCCGCCTTATGCGTTCGAGCCTGCTCGATGTCATGGGTCAGGACTATATCCGCACCGCGAGGGCAAAGGGTCTGTCGAACTTCAAGGTTCTCTTCAAGCACGCCCTGCGAAACGCCATCCTTCCCGTTGTTACTTATGTCGGCCCCATGCTGGCGGGTCTTATGACCGGATCGTTCGTCGTGGAGAAGATATTCACCATTCCCGGTCTCGGCCGCGATTTCGTCTCGGCGATAAACCAAAAAGACTATACGCTGATAATGGGAACTACAATAGTTCTTGCCACTCTTATAATTGCGGCGAATGTTATAGTTGATATCCTCTATAAGATCATAGACCCCCGTATTAAACTCAAGTAAGGGAGCGGCAGGAGAGAAACGATGAAGAAAAAATTTCCGAGTCTGCACCTGAATGCAGATGATTTTATCCCGGCAACAAACGATGAAAAAGAGAGCCTCGTCGTCATGCGCGACAGCGTCAACTTCTGGGCGGACGGTATGCGCCGCCTGCGCAAGAACAAGATAGCGATGATAAGCCTCATTTTCATCCTTATAATAATGTTTTTCGCTTATGTTATGCCTGCTTTTTGGCCGTATAGCTACGAGCAGCAGATTAAGTACAGCGAGAATCTCAAGCCCTTTGAATACAGCCAGACCGAGCAGGCGCGTATAGACGCGGGCGAAAAGGTGTTCCCGCATATCTGCGGCACGGACAAGCTCGGCAGAGACTTTGCCGTTCGCCTTATGATGGGCACGCGCATAAGCCTTACCGTCGGTCTTATCTGCGCGGCGCTCGTCCTGATAGTCGGCTCGATTTTCGGCGCCGTCGCCGGATTTGCCGGCGGCTGGGTCGATATAATAATGATGAGAATCACCGATATTCTCTATACAATACCTGATGTTCTTTTGATAATAGTGCTCTCGCTCGCCTTGAAACCGAGGCTTGAGGATCTCGCCGAACAGCCCGGATTTGGCTGGATGAACACGGTCGGACCGAACCTTATCGCGATATTCCTCGTGTTCGTTCTGCTCTATTGGGTCGGCATGGCGCGTATTACGCGCTCGCAGATTCTTGTGCTCAAGGAGTCCGAATATGTTACGGCGGCGCGCGCTCTCGGCGCAAGCAGCTCGCGCATAATCAGAAAGCACCTGCTCACAAACTGCATCGGCACCCTTATCGTTACCACAACTCTTCAGATCCCCTCGGCTATATTCACCGAGAGCTATCTGAGCTTCCTCGGACTCGGCGTTGCGGCTCCCATGCCGTCGCTCGGCTCCCTCGCGACCGATGCGGTCAAGGGCATGAACACTTATCCGCATCTGCTGTTTTTGCCGGCAATACTTATCAGCGTCATCATTCTCGCATTCAACCTCTTCGGCGACGGACTGCGCGATGCGTTTGATCCGAAGCTGAAAAACTGACAAGGAGGGCGAGAATTTTGAGCGAAAAACTTCTGGAAATAAAAGACGAAAACCTCTCGTTCTTCACCCCCGCGGGCGAGGTCAAGGCGCTTAACGGCGTGTCCTTCTCCATGAACGAGGGCGAGGTGCTCGGCATAGTCGGCGAGTCCGGCTCGGGCAAATCCGTCACGGCTTATTCAATAATGGGTCTTACCGCCTATCCCGGCAAGCTCATCGGCGGTACGATATATTTCAACGGTCATCAGATCGAAAAGATGAGCGAAAAAGAAATGCGCAAAATCAGGGGCAACGAGGTCTCGATAATCTTCCAGGATCCCATGACGAGCCTCAACCCTGTCTATACTATCGGCAACCAGATAACCGAGGTTATCCGCCTGCATACGGGCAAGAGCAAAAAAGAGGCATATGACCGCGCGAAGGAGCTGCTCGAGCTTGTCGGCATCAACGAGCCCACAAAGCGCCTCAAGCAGTATCCCCATGAGCTCTCCGGCGGTATGCGTCAGCGAGTCATGATAGCAATAGCCCTCGCGTGCGAGCCCAAACTGCTCATAGCCGACGAGCCCACAACGGCTCTCGACGTTACCATTCAGGCTCAGATACTCGAGCTTATGCAGGAACTCAGACAGAAGCTCGGCATGAGCATCATAATGATAACCCATGACCTCGGCGTCGTCGCCAGCATGTGCGAAAGAATCGCCGTCATGTATGCCGGTCACATTGTTGAGTACGGCACGGCGGATGAGATATTCTATGAGCCCAAGCATGAATACACAAAGGGACTCATCAATTCTATTCCCAAGCTCAGCGCTCAGGAGATAGAGCGCCTTGTGCCTATCGAGGGTCAGCCGGTCGACCTGCTGAATCCTCCCGCAGGCTGCCCGTTCGCGCCGCGCTGCGCAAACTGCATGAAGATATGCCTGCGCGAGATGCCGCCCAAGACGGAGCTTAGCGATACGCACTACAGCCACTGCTGGCTGCTTCAGAAAGAAGAATTTGAAAAGGGGGAGATAAGCTGTGAGTGAGAATGAAAAGCTCGTTGAAGTGCAGCACCTGCAGCAGTATTTCCCGGCAGGCGGCAGAGGAAAGCACAAAAAATTCGTCCAGGCAGTCGATGATGTCTCGTTCTTTATCAATAAGGGAGAGACGCTCGGTCTCGTCGGCGAGTCCGGCTGCGGCAAAACCACCGTCGGTCGTACTCTGCTCAGACTCTATGAGCCCACGGACGGCAAGATAATCTACGACGGAAATGTTATTTTTGATAAGGAAAACAAAGTGGCGGTCAATATGCTGCCCTTCAGGCGCAAAATGCAGATGGTCTTCCAGGATCCTTATGCGAGCCTTGACCCGCGCATGACGATAGGCGATATCGTAGGTGAGCCCATCGATATCCACCATCTCGCCGCCAACAAGGCGGAGAGAAGAGAGAAGATAATCTCCCTTCTTGAGCGCGTCGGACTCAACAGCGAGCACGCAAACCGCTATCCGCATGAGTTCTCCGGCGGTCAGCGCCAGCGAGTCGGTATCGCGAGAGCGCTTGCGGTCGATCCCGAGTTCATCGTTTGCGATGAGCCGGTCTCCGCGCTCGATGTCTCCATTCAGGCACAGGTCGTCAATATGTTCGAGGATCTTCAGAAAGAGCTCGGACTGACCTATCTGTTTATCGCCCATGACCTGAGCGTCGTTCGCCATATCTCGAACCGCATCGGCGTCATGTATCTCGGCAAACTCGTGGAGCTTGCGGACAGCTTCGAGTTGATTGCGCACAGCGTCCATCCCTATACCAGAAGCCTTATCTCGGCTATCCCCGAGGCGGATCCCAAGACGGCGCACGCCGCAAAGCGCATTCCGCTCGAGGGCGATGTCCCGAGCCCGCTGAATCCTCCGAGCGGCTGCCGCTTCCGCACCCGCTGCCCCTATGCGGACGAGCAGTGCGCCAACGAGTGCCCGCAGCTCAAAGAGGTCAGCCCCGGTCATTTCGCCGCGTGCCATCATCTTGACAAGGTCGCGGACTGAAAATAACGGTGTTTGTTGCGCCGAAGAGCGCAATGGATATAAAGCGGCAAAGCCGCAAAAATTTGTAGAGGAGATGTATCAATGAAGATCAAGAGAATCGTATCTCTGTTCCTTGCTCTGGTGCTCGCACTTTCTGCTGTCGCAGTTCTGGGCTCCTGCAAGAAGTCAGAGAAGGGAATCACTGTTCAGATCGGTCCCAACCCTGAAACTCTCGATCCGGCACTCAACAGTGCAGTCGATGGCGGCAACATGCTCATCACTCTGTTTGAGACACTGCTTATCATCGACCAGGACAACAAGGTTCAGCCCGGACAGGCTGAGTCCTACACCGTCAGCCCTGACGGTCTTACTTGGACCTTCACCATGCGTGACGGTCTGAAGTGGTCCGACGGCACCGAGCTCAACGCCAAGGACTTTGAGTACACCATGAAGAGAATTGCCAATCCCGATGTCGGCGCACCCTACGGCGAGACTGTTGTCGGCATGATCGAAGGCTATCAGGATGCTATCGGCAATCCCGATAAGAACGGCAAGAAGACCACAAAGCCCGACATTGACAAGCTCAACGTCAAGGCGAGCGAGGATGGCAAGACCCTTACCATCAAGCTTGCATATCCCTGCTCTTATTTCGATAAGATCGTTGCTTTCGGCACCATGAGCCCCGTTCAGAAGGCTACCGTTGAAAAGAACGGCGACAAATGGGCAACCAAGCCCGAGACCTATGTCTGCAACGGCCCCTACATGATCTCCGAGTGGACTCCCGGCGAGAAGATCATATGCAAGAAGAACCCCAACTATAAGGGTGGCTGGGACAACAGCAAGATCGTTACCGAGCAGCTTACTTTCCTCCTTCTCGAGGATTCTGCCGCTTCTTATGCCGCTTATACCAGCGGCCAGGCTCTCATGATAAAGGATGTTCCCACCGAGGAAATCCCGAGCCTCAAGAAGTCAACCGACGGCGGCGACTTCTATGTCGATCCGATCCTCGGCACTTATTACCTCAGCATGAATCTTAATAAGGCTCCCTTCAACAATGTCAATGTCCGTAAGGCTCTCAGCCTTGCTATTGACCGTGAGTATGTTGCCAACACCATCATGCAGGGTACCTACAGCCCGGCTTACAACTATGTCGGACCCAGCATCGTTGACAGCGGCGACGGCATGTTCCTTGACAACGCTATCGCAGCAAACGGCGGCAGCACCTATATCAGCAAGGACTATCAGGCTAACCTCGCCGAGGCTAAGAAGGCTCTCGCAGAGGCAGGCTATCCCGACGGTAAGGGCTTCCCGACCATCACTTATTCGACCAATGATACCGGTTACCACAAGGCTGTTGCTGAGTATCTTCAGCAGGTCTACAAGAAGGAGCTTGGCATCACCATGAAGATCGATGTTGTTGACTGGTCGTCCTTCACTCCTCAGCGCCGCGCCGGTAACTACGAGATGGCCCGTAACGGTTGGGTCATGGACTACAACGACGCTTCCAATATGATCGAGCTGTTCTATTCGTCCAACGGCAACAACGACGGCAAGTACAACAGCAAGGCATTCGACGCCGCTATTGATAAGTCCAAGGTTGCCGATTCCAAGGCTCACTTTGATGCTCTCCACGAGGCTGAGAAGATCATGTCCGAGGATTATGCTTGCATCCCCGTTGCATACTACAACGACTTCTGGCTGCAGAGCCCGACCCTCAAGGGTACATGGCACAGCCCCTATGGCTACTGGTACTTCCAGTATGCTTATGTTGAGGGTTAAGTCATAATCCAAAGCTCAAAGCATAATTGAACGCTGCCCGTGTCACGCAAGTGGCACGGGCAGTTTTCGCTTTGCCTGTTTTTGGGTATCAGTTTTTCTGTATTTGGAGTGACTATGTGAATGCGATGCAGTAGGGCGGATATCGTTTGACGGCAAAATACATGCAGCTTGTAGGGTGCGGCGACCTCGACGCACCGATGCCGCATAGGTGGCACATAATATTCACGAATATTTAATTTAATACCGTAGGGACAGCCCTTGCGGCTGTCCGCTGTCGGCGCAGCCGATACAAAATCACATCGGCTTTACGATTGAAATTTCACGCCCCAAAACACACCGATATTCCTCCAATTTTCACCGCTCTGTTGCCAAATTCCGCCGATTGTGCTATCATTGAACCGACAAAAAAACGGAGATGATAAAAATGACCGTTACCGAAAGATTTCTGAAATATGTTACCTTTGAAACCACTTCCGACGAGTCGAGTGATAGCGTGCCCTCGACCGCGACCCAGCTCGTCCTTGCCGATTATCTCGTCGAGGAGCTTCGCGGCGCGGGAGTCACCGATGCAATGCGCGACGAAATGGGCTATGTCTATGGGCATATCCCGGCTTCCGAGGGCTGCGAAAATTGCCCGAAGATAGGGCTTGTCTCGCATATGGATACTTCGCCCGATGTCAGCGGCGCGAATGTCAAGCCGCAGATAATCAAATTTGACGGCACGAACGCCCCGATGGTCGGCGATGAATATATCGGGCGCGAGCTTATAGTTACCGATCATACCACTCTGCTCGGCGCGGACGACAAAGCCGGCGTTGCCGAGATAGTCGCCCTGTGCGCCGAAATCAACGCGAACAAAAACATCCGCCACGGTGCGCTGAGTATCTGTTTCACTCCCGACGAGGAGATAGGCTGCGGTGCGGATCACTTCGATTTTGCGCGCTTCAACGCCGATTTTGCCTATACTGTCGACGGCGGCGAGGTCGGCGGCATCGAGTGCGAAAACTTCAACGCCGCAGCCGCTGATATCACGGTTCACGGAGTGAATACCCATCCCGGAACCGCCAAGAACAAGATGAAAAATGCCGCGCTGTATCTCGCGGAGTTTGTCAATATGCTCCCCGCGTGGGAGACCCCGGCGCATACTGAGGGACGCGAGGGTTTCTATCATTTGGCGCGTATCGCTGGCAACGAGACCGAGGCGAGCGCGCATATGATAATCCGCGACCACGACAAGAGCCTTTTTGAGCGCCGCAAGAAGTTCGTCGCCGATACCGTCGGTTTCCTGAACGAAAAGTATGGCGAGGGCACTTTCGAGCTGAATATAAAAGACAGCTATTATAATATGTTAGAGATAATCGAGAAGCATATGGACATCGTCGAGCGCGCCGAAAAAGCTATGCGAGACGCGGGCGTTGAGCCTGAAATAGTGCCGATACGCGGCGGAACGGACGGCGCACGTCTCTCGTTTGAGGGTCTGCCTTGCCCGAACCTCTCGACCGGCGGCATGAATTTCCACAGCATCTATGAGGCGATACCTGTCGATGCATTGCCGAAGATGGTCGAGGTGCTGATAAATATCGTGTCCGTGACCGACTGAATAAAATAAATAAAAACGCCGGAGACAGGGAATCTTCCCGCCTCCGGCGCTTTTATCAATATGGCTCAATGTTGAATTTGAGATTCTTTGTAGGGGTTGGCGACTCGACGACCCTATGCCGCCGTCGGCGGCACTGTTTGGAAAGCAGAAAAAAGCAAGGTCAAAACTACGCTTGACCTTGCTTTTTGTTTTATCAGTATTGTTTGCCCTCGCCGATGCGGCTGAACGCAAGTATGATGCAGTCGATGCCGAACAGCACGAGGTATGCGCCGACGATGTAAGCAACCGCCGCAACCGAGATGTTCGGGCTGAATATCATCACAATGCCGAGCACAAGCCCGATGATGTTGACAATCATCGTGAACCAGTAGACGAAATTGCCCGCGATGAACCGAATCGTGTTCAGGTGCGAGAGCCTCGAGAGACAGTGCGCGATGAACCATATCGGGAACAGGAGTGAGAGCACCCATTTGCCCGCGTTGGGATAGACGAGCAGCATGGCGCCCGCCATGACGCTGAGTATGCCCGAAATGAGTGACACAGTCGGACCGAAGCCGAGATGCTTGTCAACGCGAACATAGAGCACAACATCCGCAATGCCGGTTATTATGGCGATTATGCCGTAGATAATAACGAGGGTTGTCACTGCATTATCGGGATAGACAAAAGTGAATATTCCGAGCGCCGCGAGCGCAATGCCGATTATAAGCTCCATCCATCCGAAGCCGGAACGCCTTTTCATTCCTCTTCGCCTCCTTTGTTGAGAATGGACATGAATTCTTCGCCGGTTATGGTCTCTTTTTCATAGAGATATTTTGCCAGCTCGTCGAGCTTTCCGCGGTTGTCCGCGAGGATTTTCGAAGCCTTCTCATGCTGGCGCTTTACGAGTTCAACAACCTTGCGGTCTATTTCATTCTGCGTATCGGCGGAGCAGGCGAGTGAGGCGTCGCCGCCGAGATACTGGTTCGATACCGTTTCGAGAGCAACCATGTCAAAATCTTCGCTCATGCCGTAGCGGGTTATCATCGCGCGGGCAAGCTTTGTCGCCTGCTCGATGTCGTTCGATGCGCCTGTCGTTATCTCGCCGAAAACGAGCTCTTCAGCGGCGCGTCCGCCCGTAAATGTCGCAATCTTGTTTTCAAGCTCCTGCTTTGTCAGCAGGTATTTGTCGCCCTGATCGACCTGCATCGTGTAGCCGAGCGCGCCGGAGGTGCGGGGGATTATCGTTATCTTCTGCACGGGCGCCGAGTGCGACTGCATCGCCGCAACGAGCGCGTGACCTATCTCGTGATAAGCGACAACTTTCTTTTCGCTGTCCGAGAGCACCGCGTTCTTCTTCTGATATCCCGCGATGACCGTCTCGATGCTTTCTTCGAGGTCGGATTCGTTGACGACGGTTCGGTTGTTCCTGACCGCGCGCAGCGCCGCCTCATTTATAATATTGGCAAGCTCCGCGCCCGATGCGCCGGATGCCATTCTCGCTATCGTGTGGAAGTTAACGTCATCCGCAGTCTTTATCTTCTTTGCATGGACTTTCAGTATCGCTTCGCGTCCTGCAAGGTCGGGCAGCTCAACGGGTATGCGCCTGTCGAAACGGCCGGGGCGGGTGAGCGCGGGATCGAGCGTCTCCGGGCGGTTTGTCGCCGCGAGAATGATAACGCCGATATTTTCCTGGAAACCGTCCATTTCTGTGAGCAGCTGGTTGAGCGTCTGCTCGCGCTCGTCGTTGGAGCTGAACTGACCGTCGCGCTTCTTGCCGATGGCATCGATCTCATCGATGAACACTATGCAGGGGGCTTTCTCTTTTGCCTGGCTGAAAAGATCCCTGACCTTTGAAGCACCCATGCCGACGAACATCTCGACGAATTCCGAACCGGACATCGAGAAAAACGGCACATTCGCTTCGCCCGCAACAGCCTTTGCGAGCATTGTTTTACCCGTTCCGGGAGGGCCGACGAGCAGAACGCCCTTGGGCATCGACGCGCCGACGTCGGAATATTTCTTCGGATTGTGGAGATAGTCAACTATCTCCGAAAGGCTCTCTTTCGCCTCGTCTTCACCCGCAACGTCGCTGAAATGTATGCCCTGGGTCGACGGGACATAGACCTTCGCGTTGCTCTTGCCGAAGCCGAACGCCATGGAGTTTTTGCCGCCCGCCTGTTCCATCAGCTTCTTGCCCATATACTGGCCGAGTCCGATGAAGATTATCAGCGGGAGCACAAAAGTCAGCAGGAAACTCACCAACGGCGAAGTCGTCGTCTCAATATCCTTTGAGAACTTCGCGCCGGAGTCGTAGAGCCGCTGAGTCAGCGTCGGGTCGTTCATCGCGCCGGTCTTGTAGATTTTCTTCGCGTCGTCCTTGTCGGTGAAGATTATCTGATCGTCATCGACCTCGACATTGCCGATTTTTTTCTGCTCAATCATGCTCATGAATGTGCCGTAGTCGACTTCCGTCACCCGCGCCTTGACGAGCAGGGGAGACACAATCACATTGAACAGCACAATGACGAGCAGAGCAATGCCGTAGTAGAATATCAGAGGCTTCTTTGGGGATTTCACTTCTTTCATTTTCCGCACCTTCCTTTTTTAGGATTGATGTTAATTGAAAATATATATTAATTATACTCTTGCGTCAATATAAGTTCAATACAATTAAAGAATAACAGCAAAAAAGCAATGCTCGCGAATTTGCTTAATATAGTTTCAAAAAAGCGGTCATTTGCAAATTGGAATTTGCGGAACACTTGAATTATAGCAAAGCAAAAGCGGGCGACTCGACTAACACTTATAATCAGACTTACAATAGCCGCGCCGCAGTGTTTGATAGCTTTCTTTGAGAGGGCTGAACGGCTTGCAAAGCAAGACGCACGAGTCCGTATTGTTTGAGCGAAGCGAGTTTACGGGCGAATGTGCCGAGCTGCCCACTGAGAGCCGCAAACTATGTACTGCGGCGCGGCGTTGCGGGGGGCTCGGGGTGAAACCTCGAGTCTGCCTTTTCTTTGCAGGCGTTTCTTTTTTCAGACAGAAAAGAAATGCCGAAACGCGGGTAGTGTGAAAAGTTTGATTATAGTTGGACGCGAAGGTAATAGCCAATTATAAACAAATCAAAATTGTTGTATCGGCTTTTTTTTTTTTTTTT
>ENA-ORSA01000285-ORSA01000285.1-human-gut-metagenome-genome-assembly--contig:-NODE-285-length-60260-cov-5.037904_pt1 | contig 60260 bp, 63 predicted proteins | sample MGYA00242179_ERZ509142 | MGnify/ENA primary metagenome ERZ509142 (study PRJEB26280, sample SAMEA2338659) | human gut metagenome | biome: human gut; feature: human-associated habitat; material: faeces... | reverse complement strand
CCAGTCAGAATTACGGCGGAATGCCATTTTTGTGATCTCCTTTGAAGTTGGATTTGGTGGGAAGCCAAATCCGGAGATCACGGATATTTCGCTATATAGGGCTGCCAATATAAAATGCTCATCGGTTTCCTTTCCCGGAACCGATGAGCATATAAAGAAACCGCCTGATGCGCTGACAATACCACTTGGATAGACTTCTCCGTTGGAGAAATTGTCTACATCAAGCGGCATTTGGAAGTCAGCGCATCAAGCGGCTCCGTAGCACGATACTTGTGTTTCTTATTCTGTTGTTTTGAGCGGTTAGCTCCTTGCTAATCTGAAATGGATGGGCGGAAATACGATCTCCTCTCCGCAGTTGGGACATTTCATAAAGGTGTAGCCGTGGTCGCCCTTTGCCACATCATCTACTCTGTGATTGCAATAGGGGCATATCCTCGACACCCTCAATACGCCCTTACACTGCGCTTTCAGGGCTTCTTGCTGTTTCTTCACAGTCTCGTATTTCGCAGGATCATACGCCTGCGGTGAAAATCTGTTCGCCATATTTAATCTACCTCCACATCTAAAAGCCTGTATGGATTGTCGAGATAATCTTGCCCGATGCAGCCCATCTGCTTCATGCGGATCGCCAGAGCAGCCTTGGAACAGCCCAGCAACTCAGACATACATACAAACTTATCGTAATCTTCTTTGTAAAACAATCGGTTCAGTATCTTGATCCCGCTGCCGACTGCAAATAGAGCCATAGCCTGCTCCACAAGAAACCTGGGGAGCAGAACAAAGGACGCGAGTGTGTTGCTTTGCCATTCCTCCCAATCAGATATGGGGCGGTTCCTCATTGAGTTCGCCCTGTAAAAATGTAGTTGTGGAGCATGGGGTTTGGTCCCGTATTCTTTGGGATACACCATTTTGAGAATCTGATGGCTGGCTTCGTGGGCTATCGTGAAGTTTTTTCTTCCTGAAAGCTCAATGCTTTCTCTCAGATCGCTCTCTATCAGGACGGTTTTTCCGTCAAGATAGTAGACGCTATCGTCCTCATCGTCCCATGGCAGATCAACTCCAATCCCCTCAAAGGCGGTCAGGCCAAGGATAGAACCATCTTCCGAAAGATGCCGGTAATCAAGTTTCAGACCGAGCAGACGCTCACACAGCAGCTCTGGGTCTATTCGGAAGATCTGCTTGCCCTTGTTTTCAGGCAAGTCCATGTAAGCCTTTGTAACACGGTCGCCCAGCAACTCCAGATCCCTTCGTGATAAGCGCTTCAATGTTTTGCTCCTTTGTTCAACAGAACTTTGCCTCGACGAACCACTTTCCGTTTTGCTCGTCGAAAAGATGGGTTTCACTGCGCCCGATCCTGATGGTGTAGCGAATCCCACGACCACCAACCTCTGAGAAAGCTCGGCACACCTGAAGTACCCGGTCTATCTCGTATTCTGCTTCATCTGCCATCCGTATGGTTTTTGGACAACAAGAGCCATCGGGTTTATGCTCAGCTTTGACTGTCACATATACCTTTCGTCGTGCCATTCTTGACCCTCCTTTGCGGGGAATACTTGTAGATCACGAATTATTTTCGCAAACCCCTTGACAATTATCACAAGTTATTGTAGACTTTGCTTGCAATCCACAATCGGTTTGTGAATATGATTATATGAAATCAGATTGTGAATGTCAAGAGGCAAATCAGAAAATACACAAATAATTTGTGAATGAATGGAGGAAGCGAGTATGAGATTCGGTGAAAAGCTCCGTACTCTCCGCATGGAGCAGCAATTAACACAGAGAGAACTCGCACAAAAAGCCGGACTTGGGCTCAATACCATCAGTAACTACGAAAAGGGCAAGACCTATCCGCAGGACAGGAGTGTATATACTCGCCTTGCGGAAATCCTCGGCGTGTCCGTGGAGGCTCTCTACAATGAGGGTGACACTTTTATTTCTGAGGCGCAGTCTCGCTATGGATACAGCGGTAAAAAACAGGCTGAACAGCTTGTTGAGGAGATGGGTGGTCTTTTTGCCGGTGGCAGCCTCTCAGATGATGACCTTGATGGTGTAATGAGGACTTTGCAGGAGTATTACTGGAAGGCCAAAGAAGAAAACAAGAAGTACACTCCGAACAGGTATAAGAAGTAAGTCCGTTTTTTGGTACACACCATGTGATATATTATCATTGACCAATTTCCCACCGGGGAGGTGATCTCGTTGATTAACTCGCTTGACCTATACAAAAGAGCAAATAACCTTGTGCAGCATCATGGCACGAGGGACACACTGTTATTGGCTGAAGAAACGGGCGTAGATGTTGTCGCTACCGATAACTTCATCGACTTACTCGGTATGTATATCTACCGCTGGAAACATAGAGCGATGTTTCTGAACTCTAGCATGGACGAGTATCTGACCCAGATGGTAGCCGGTCATGAACTGGCGCATGACATTCTCCATCGTGACCAAGCCAAAGGCGAAGGCTTCAAAGAGTTTGAGCTTTTCAGAATGCAAAACAGGATGGAATATGAGGCAAACGCCTTTGCGTCTCATATCCTGATAGACACGGACGAATGCCTTGGATATGCAAGGGACGGTTATGATGTAGTCCAGATAGCAAAAATGATGAACACCGAGATCAACCTCATGCTAATAAAGTTGCAGGAGCTGAACCGACTTGGATATGACTTGAGGATTCCAATGGAGCCTCGAAGCGACTTCTTCAAAAACATAAAGCCAGACCTGAGCTGATTTCTTTGCCTGGAGGCATTAGCTATGAAAATCTATCATTGTGAGAACTGTCATTTCACCTTCCGTCGTGAAGGACAGGTCGATTCCTGCCCTGATTGCGGCAAGCCGAACATTCGCCCTGCAACCGAGCAGGAAATTGAGGAGTTCAAGAGCTACATCAACGACGGCTGGGACAAGAAATAGCCCATACTCAATCGAAGCAGGGAGGTGAACGCATGGCAGAGAAAACCTATATCGCTATTGACCTCAAGAGCTTTTACGCCAGCGTGGAATGCGCCGAGCGTGGCCTTGATCCGCTGGACGCCAACTTGGTGGTCGCTGATGAGAGCCGAACAGACAAGACGATCTGCCTTGCGGTCTCTCCATCACTCAAAGCGTATGGCATTCCTGGCAGAGCGAGGCTGTTTGAGGCAAAGCAGCGAATCAAAGAAGTCAATAGAGAGAGAAAAAGAAAAGCCCCCGAACACCAGTTCAGGGGTAAATCCATATATGGATCAGAGCTTGCAAGAGACCCATCTCTGGAGCTTGACCTTGTCGTTGCTCCGCCCAGAATGGCTTATTACATGGATTACAGTAAGAGCATTGTCGAAATCTATATGCGCTATGTCTCTTTCGATGATATTCTGGTCTATTCCATCGACGAGGTTTTTATTGACGCCACCCCGTATCTTTCTACCTACAAAATGACTGCTCATGACTTTGCGATGATGCTGATTCAGGAGGTGCTAAAGGAGACCCGAATCACCGCAACGGCAGGGATTGGCTCGAATCTTTACCTTGCCAAGATAGCGATGGACATCGTCGCAAAGCATATCCCCGCCGATAAAGATGGTGTCCGAATCGCTGAGTTGGACGAGATGAGCTATCGGGACAAATTGTGGACGCACAAGCCTTTAACGGACTTTTGGCGTGTTGGACACGGCATCGCCCGAAAGCTGGAGCAAAACGGTCTTTACACTATGGGCGATATTGCCCGGTGTTCTGAGGGCAAAGAAAGCGATTACTATAACGAAGATCTGCTCTATAAGCTATTTGGGGTGAATGCCGAGCTGCTCATAGATCATGCTTGGGGCTGGGAACCTACCGAAATAGCTGATTGCAAGGCGTACAAACCGGAGTCCAAAAGCCTCAGCCAAGGGCAGGTTCTATCCTGTCCATATACCGCCGAGCAAGGCAGGACGGTAGTCATGGAAATGGCAGATCAGCTCTCAATTGACCTTGTTCGTGCAGGTTTGTTCACCGATCAGGTGGTACTTGATGTGGGCTACGACATCGAAAACCTCACCGATTCCAAGCGAGCTGCCAAGTATAAGGGAGCCATTGTATCAGACCATTATGGGCGCCAAATCCCCAAAGCAGCACATGGGTCAAACAACCTGGGGCGATTCACATCGTCCACCAACAAAATCGTTGAGGCGACAGCAGTTCTTTATGACCGCATTGTAGATAAGAACCTCTTGGTCAGACGATTCACGGTTGCCGTTACTCACTTGGTATTGGAAAATGAAGCCGAACCTGCCACTCCCAAAATGGAGCAGCTTGACTTATTCACTGACTATGAGGCATTGGATAGAGAGCGAGAAGCTGAGGAGGACGAACTGGAGCGGGAACTGAAAATCCAAAAAGCTCTTATCAGCATACGAGACCGGTATGGCAAGAATGCCATCGTTAAGGGACTAAACATGAAAGAGGAATCAACCGCCATGGAGCGCAACAAGCAGATCGGCGGACATAAGGCGTGAGGTGATGAAAATGTCCAGTGGAAAAGAAGAATACAGCGATATCTTTGACCGTCCTCACCATGTTTCTACTAAGCGAGCGCCGATGTCCAGACTCAACCGTGCAGCGCAGTTCTCTCCTTTTGCTGCACTGACTGGCTATGACGATCTTGTGGCAGAGTCCGCAAGGGTGACGGACAGAAGATTGGAGCTAAGCGATGATGAACTGGAACAGCTAAACGAGCAACTATCCGATTTGCTGCGTCATATAGACGAACAGCCAGAGGTTACAATCCTCTACTTTGAACCTGATGCGAGAAAAGACGGAGGAGCTTACCGTGAATACTCCGGTAAAGTAAAGAGATTAAGGGAATACGAAGAAGTCGTTGAGATGGATTCGGGATTGGTTATTCCTTTCTCAGATATCGCTTCAATAACTAGAGGATATAATTAGACCGTCGTTTGCGAAAACGGCGGTCTTTTCTGTTAAGGTCTTTGTATGAGTACAAATTGTGAAAACAAATAGTGTAGCATTCATTATCCTCTTTGCCTTTTTCAGCACCTACATTACAGCGCAAGTCGGAGCTTGAACTTCCTTTCGTTTACTAAACGCCTGTGACTTTATTTAGTCGGTTTGGCCGCTGCCTCTATTGCCTCCAAACTCACATCCATATTGGTGGTCGTGACCATAGTACCAGCGGCCATAGCGGTAGCCATAGTGCGGCGGGCAGTTTGCGCAGTCTCCAGTGCATCGTCCGTTGTGGTGTTTTCCTTTCGAGCCTCCCGCCAAGCTGATGCCGGCGGCAAAAGCGAATAATGTTCCGAAGAAACCGGGCTTTTTTTGAGATGGTGCAACAAAGTCTCCGCCATCCTCCAGCTCTGAATCAGAATATTTCTCATCCTGCTCCTCATCGGCAAAAATGTCTATATTCTGCTTCTTGGAGATGCGTGTAAAAGAGGCATCATCAATCAGCATATAAATCTCTTCTAATTGCTCTCTATCAAAAGCAGGTTCAGCGGTTTCTGCCATTTGGCTTAGAACAGGCTTGTCAATAAGCAATGTCATTTCCAGCACATGGTCGGGAGAGAAATGGACTCCCCCATCCACCGATCTAGAAGCAAAACGGGTGGCGAAATATTTATCATAAAATGCAAATTCCGAGAGCACCTCAAACACTTCTTCGGCGTCCCCATAGTTGGTGAGCTTATAAGAATAACTCTTTTGCGTACTTAGCGACAAGTCATAGAAACGCTCGTAGTAATCATCCCATGTCAAATTATTCTCCCCCCACTGCATGGCATCATTCCTTGCAATCTACTCTATCACCTGAGCTCACGCTTTTTTGCATCTAAGGCATCCTGATAATCATCTGCGGTTTCATAGTCTTCTGGATAGATTCCATAAGCAGATCCATCCTCACAATGGTTGCGCCACCGATACTTGATTCCGCACTGTGAATGGTAACTTGCTTTTGAAGGCATCGGTTCAGCCGCAAGAGGATGTGAAGTCTCAGATTCTTTGGCTTGCTTAAGTGCATCTTCATAATCGTCTGCAGTAGCGAAATCTTCTGGATAGAGACCATACTTTGAACCATCTTCGCAGTGTTCCCGCCAAAGCCCCGTCTTGACCGGTTTTTTGATTGCTGGAGATGGCGGTTCAATAGGGCTAATATAGGGCCGATCATCATAGATATATGAGGGCATCTGTTGCCGCTTAAGATCTTTGAGTGCGCTATTTAATCCGATTAGTCCGCCAAGGTTTATTGTTCCTTGGCTTCCTCTGCGCATTGAACCCATGCCGGAAACCATGGCGGCCGCCTTTGACGATTCCTCACCACAGCCGTTTTCAAAATCTTTTTTTACTTTATGTTTCACATAAAGCCCTAGGGTGGCAGCGCCAGCAATGTCCAAGAGCGTATTAATTGGTTCAGGGCATTTGGATGATTTGCGTCTCTTGGCCATGCCATATTCCTCCCTTACTTTAGGATTTTGATTAATGCACCTGCAATGGAGCCAACATCATTGGCGGTGTTATTTTTCCCTAAGGATATCCTGATCGTGCCTTTGGCAAAACTCTCCTCGAGGCCTATCGCCTGTAAAACATGAGAAATCTGAGTTCTTGTGCTATCGCACGCTGACCCTGTGGAAACGCATATTCCCATCAAATCTAAACGATGCAAAAGAGCTTCACCGTCTTGCCCTGGAAACGATAAGCTGATATTGCCAGGAATGTGGATTCGACTTCCGTTTCGGCAGAATTCCACACCACCAGCATCCAGGGCAGCAATCAGTTGTTGTTCAAGAGAGAGAAGGTGGTCTTTTGTAGCATGAAGAAATTCGCAACTTTTTTTCAGAGCTACGGTCATTCCAACAATTGATGCAATGTTCTCTGTTCCGGCTCTCATGCCAAATTCTTGGGAGCCTCCACTGGCATAAGGTGTCATAGGAGTCCCTTTGCGAATATATAGGAAGCCAATACCCTTGGGTCCATTAAACTTGTGTGCAGAAGCCGACAGCATATCAACGCCAAGCACATTCACGTCTATATCCAGATGACCAACTGCTTGCACGGCGTCAGTGTGGAAAAGAGCTTTATGGGAATGAGCTATCTCAGATAGTGCCGCTATATCCTGAATTGAACCAATCTCGTTGTTGGCAAACATGATAGAAACCAGTCTTGTCTTTTCAGTAATCCACTCTGACAATAATTCAGGCTGAACTATTCCATTCACATCTACTGGCAAATATGCCACAGGATAACCTAACCGCTCAATGGACTCGCATGCCCTCAGAATCGCATGATGCTCAATCATAGATGTCAAAGTTGCTCGCTTATTTGCATCTGAGAATGCGCTACCCTTAATTGCCCAGTTATCACTTTCGGTGCCACCGGATGTAAAATAAATCTCTTCTGGAGCTGCACCAATGCATTGTGCGACAATTTCCCGGCTTTCCCTTAACGCTATTTTAGCAGCCCGCGAAAAGGAGTAGGGCTGTGAAGCATTACCATATTCACTTAACAGATATGGCTTCATTGCCTCAAACGCATCGCCATCCAATTGTGTTGTTGCCGCATTATCGGCGTAAATAAACTGCTTCACATTTCCTCACCTCACATAAACAACTTACAGCCTTCTTCCTTGAACTCTTCAATTTTGTCCAAGAGTTCTTGGACTGTACAACCCAAGTAATCTGCCAAACAATCCATGCAGTAGAAATTGTCAATGCCCTCACCAAGCATTTTTTTGTTAATTCCCACAGTATCCTTATCGAGGTTTTTCTTGCCACAGATAATACAATCAATTCTCATTTGGGATCTCCTTCAGTGAGAATGTCGGCACATCCTTCCCCTTAAACTCTTTGTCCAAAATGCCAAGCTGCCGCTTAATAATCTTGCGCATACGAACAGCAGGCCGCAGGCAGTATTGCTGGAACCGTTTTGGATTAATATCTTGTACAGTTCTAACATTGGGAAACAGTAACTTCAGGTATGCGGTAGCAATTCTTTTCACCGCTTCTGTATCACGGGTATCTGCTTTATCGGGAACGTCGACGATTTGATCAACAATGGCTCTATAGCTGACATCATTTCGAAGCTCATGCAGAATTGTACAGAAGTATTCCGAATTAAGTGCCCAGCCTGAAATTTTGAGGTCATCATTCATTCTCGGGATATCCCAGCCCTTAATAAATCCGTGAATTCGGTCGACCAATGCGCTTTCTTGGAATAGGGGGGGTAGCTCTGAAAACATATTCTGATACTCATCCATATTATCCTGGGCAATATTGCCCAGGAAGATGACACCGGCATCGGACTTTCCTTCATATCCTCCGATATTAAACTGCCCATATTCCATATAACCCTGCATGATGGATCGCATTTCGTTTACATCGCCAAATTGAACGAGTTTAACTTCGTCAATAGCTACAAAGTCATTGCCTGTGATGAATCCTGGCGTTTTTCGCGCCGTATCATAGAACATTTTTGCGCGTGTAACCTTGCCGCCGTCGGTTAGTAAACCATATTTGCTTACATGGCCAAACACATACGACTTTCCTGTCCCTTTAGGCGCTAACTCAATTAGATTTAGACGCTTTTCAACAAAAGGCAGGATGCGTGTTAGCATAGCAAGTTTCTGCTCCTCATTTTCATAGCCATCAGCATTATAGTCGATTGCTCCGAGCAAGACGTCAATCCACTCGGCTGTAGTAAATTCACTGCGAACATCCTTATAATAATCCAAATCAATGGTATAAGGGCAAAAGTTGGTAAAGCCAGTCAGTCTTATTTTGCCAGGAATTTTGGGCTTTGCTGACTCATCGGGAGGGCGATAGCCGAGCTCTACAACACCCCACACCTCCTGACCACTGACCAATTCTCCGCGATATTGCTCCCATGTAGAGTTATCAATCATGGTTTCTTTATTCGTTAACCCGAAATCCGGCAAGGAAAAAGAAATCTCACCCGTTTTAATGCTTATATCTACAGAAATTTTGGTGAGGATCTGGACACGCTCGTTATCGTTGATGATTCGATCTTTAATCTTAACCCATTCTTCTTTATTTGGAAGATAGGTGTGAATAAAATCGGTAAGCTCATCAATGTCAAGATTACCGTCTTCATCCGCAAATTTTTTCAAAAGCCAATCTCGCAAAAAGGAAGGGAGACCAAGAGCCGCGAAAAAGTTACTCTTTCGTAAATCCTTATAAACGACCATTTCATCGAAACAATCTCTCAGTTTCTCTATCACGTGGATCCCTCCTTAAAGGATACTTTTTTCGCTTCCGCTTTCCTTTTTCACACGCAGCGGAAGATCGGAAGCGACTCGATTGCCGCATGCATACACATTTACCGTATATAATTTGGCGCGACGGATTTCAGGCATGGCATCAACAATATAGAAGTTGTCATCAATAGCTTTTGCGTCATAGAACTGGCCATCAATTTCAATACTAACATCTACCAGCTTCTGTGTTGCAAAAAGCTTAATTGCTGCCATTTTGCGGAAGCTAACCAAGATTTCCGGCACACCTGAAAATGTTGAAGGTGCATCGACTGGCATGAGTTTAACTTCAACAGCAGAACGCAAGTAGGAGATCTCAATGATAGGGACTACTACTTCTTCTAGAGCTGCACCGCCGTGAACCTCCACATTAGCTTTTCTGCTTCCCTTAAAACGATCATAATTGGCAAGTGCCCAGAAATCGCCCGCATCTGTTGCGTTGTCCGGCTTGATGTCGGTATCGCTTTTGGGACAACACCTTCCAGAATGCTGACCCTGGGAGGCCATTTCTATGAGATTTTCAGTTTCGTGAATAACAGCCAGTCGGCTTGCCCCGTGATCTGAAATCAGAATAGCCTTATCATAACTTCCACTCGCAAGGTTCACCTTAATTTTTTCTATCAACTCGTCAATCAACTCTAACTCGCGAATCAAATGGAAGGGGAGTTTTCGATCAGCTCTACTGTAGTCATAGCCTTCTTCGCCATGATGCTTAATCTTATCAATTTTATCAAAAGTGATGATAGGACGCTGGTCGGAATTAAGTACATCCCAGAACTCCTTGTTTTTGCTGGTGATTGAGGGAAGCTCGCTGCGGCACACGGTAACCTTTGCCATAAGTTGCAGTTCCCTGCATCTGGACATAATGAACCCAAGATATTCTACGCCCATAGCATCCGTAAAGTAGGTCTGTGCTTGGGTGCAGTCAATGCCTTCAATAACAGAACTTCGAGGCTGTAGGATAGCATTATAGTCCCGGTCAATTGCTTGCTGTGCAACAACCTCCATAAATTCAGGCAGGATTTTGTTGATTACCTTTTGGTATTTGTAGTCCTGAAAATAGCTGTCAAGCAATGCGTTTTTGAAACGGTAGGGCAATAAGTAAGCATACAAATCCGGGTAGACTCGTTCTAAGACGGACAACAAGGTTTCCTTATCAAAATCGAGACCATACCTATCTAGGAGTTTAATCACAAGTTCTTTTTCTTGGATGGTATTATTCGTGAGATAATACAAGGCATCCTTTTCTTTGCTGAGAACAATTTTGCAGAAGTCAGCTACTTCATCAACTGGGTTGCCAACCGCATTCAGCAGCGTTTTGCGTCGCTCATAGATGTTAGCAAACTCTGGGTCCTGAACATCTATTTCCAAAATACAACGGTATAGATTGCGCAGAAACTCTTTGGGAGAGAAGGCGTTCAAAGCAGCTGTGTTTAAGCACCAATCGGTACCTGCACCAAAAAGTTTTACACCGATGAGGTAAAGCCATAGCCATTTCTTGTCACCGCAGTTGTGCTGGTAATTGGAAATGGCAAGGTCAAGGCTATGAACATTGCCGATTCTTGCAGACACTAGTTGCTCCCAAGATGGATGCGCTTGGAACTCGGACAGAACATACTGCCAATCATCATCGGTTCCCAAGGCCTCTGGGAGTAGGGAAGTAGAGCTGTCCTTGCTACACAACACTTCATAGGGCCGCTTCATTTCGTTGATAACATATAAAGAGTAAGGATAGGCTGTCTTCGTCTTTTCGGTTTCTACATAAATGACATCAGAAAGTCCCGATTCGACAGCGGCAGCTATTCTGTGAACACCTTGGATAACAGAATTATGCGTCCCCAAATTGACACCCTTTACAGTGAATATAAGTTGAGGAAGCGCTGTTTTTTCGCCTTCAACGATGCAAACTCGACCCTCGAGTCGCTTGTCGTTTTTGATTATCTGCTTTAGAATGTCCCCGCACTGGTATGTAACAATAATAGCGTGGCCGGCGATATTCAAGGAGAGCAATTCCATAAGCACCTGAATTAGTGCGTTTTCGCCCTTGAGTCGGTAAAACGATGCAATCTCACAGACAAAGAAGTTCTTTTTTTCCTTGGATAGCGCATTCAGAAGGGAGGCACTGGTCGGAAACTCATCAGGCTTGCAGAAATTGGGGTCAGAGACATAGATGATGGAGTTTTGCGGCAAATCATAGTATGTCACCAGTGAATCCAAATCCTTCTTGTTCTGCACATCTACAACTAGGGGCCCAATATTCTCTTTTTTCAGATACCTGTCTATTTTTTGGAAGACTGCATCGGTAGTCATATGGAACCTCCTTAGTTTCCTTTAATGATCTCCATGCCAACAATCATGTTATCTTTAATCAGATCTTTCAGATATTTTTTCACATCAGAAACATCCATTTCATCAATTTTTGCCAGAGCACGGGCACAACCACCTTGATTGTATTTTGCTTCTGCCATTTGCCGAAGCTTCTTGTCTATTTCAGGCAGGCCGAACCAATCAAAAGGTTCCGCAGTAATGTGAGAATCTAAGTAGTCCTTTACTTCTTGAATGTCTGTAAGCATAACAGCATAAGACTTCACGATTCCATCTCTAAAGGCCTTGTCCAAGGCTGTGTCGTCGGCAAGCAAATCAAAGAACTTTGCGGTTGCGAAATACTCCGAAGCCTTATCGATTGTTGCTTCATCTGACTTTGCTCTATTTACTGCTCCGAAAGCGGCTCTTGCCTTTGCAACTTCCGAATCGGGCACAAGGCACAAAATCGGCATTTTATTCTTCTTTGACCATGCCCGCGGGGTGTCTGTACCGGTCTTGTCGCGCCACATTTTTTTCAGTTTGGCGCTCTTGAGACCCTCCTTATAAGCTGTAACCTTTGCTTCTACCGTGCTGAGATAGTCGGATTTTTCATAAGTAAAGGACCCTGCCGGAATGGTGGTAAACACTTCTTTGATTTCCTCATCAGAAAGACCGTCCAGATAGTATCCGCAAATGCGCTTAAATAGATCGACCTGGTTGTTATAGAAACTGCGGAAATTATCGGAGTTAGAAATTAGCAAATTGAGGAACTCTTTTTTCTGAGAGTCAAGCAATGTTCCGGCCTTTTTGAGATTGTAGAGCATTCCTAAAAAAGCGCCAAGTTCATCGAGATAGTTCTTTGCGGCGGCATAGGAAATCTTGATGTATCCACATTTGTCACACCACTCGCGGATCGTTGCATCAAAAGAAACACTCTTGGATATCACCTTGTTGCTTTCAACAATAATGCTGTACTCCAAAATAACTTCTCGGATCTTCTGTTGTGCGGTTTCAAGGTTCCATACCCAATTTGCTGCATCTGCATCAAATTTATTGCGGAGTGCATTGATATATTGGCCACCGTCACCGATCAGATCTGCCAAAGCAATAAGCTTACCCCCTTCAAAATCCGTGAGATAGGCAGCCATACCCTGGGTACATTTTTCTTTGCTCAACAGGCTCTTCAAATCTTCTGCAGCACCAGAATTCTCAATGGCCAACTTACCAATTGCCATTGCGATGTCACTGTCAGATTTAGAAGCCCCCATGTTATTGCTGTTTGCAATTCCACAGTAAGAATCGATAATAGTTGCCAGAACCGCAGTATCTGTCTTAAGCTGCTCCTTTTCCAAGATTGACTTCAGTGTCCAAATGGGGAAAGAGTATTCTTTCATTTTATTTCGGATGCGCTCCCTGGTATTGGGGACAGAGGTGCACATGTTAATGGGAATACCAAATGCCGCCGAGGTAATTTCGTTGAATGCTTTTTCTTCATCGGTCATTGCAACGATATACTTATCCTTATAGCGGGGATTGGGCGTGATTTCAAGACGAATAACTTCGTCAATCATCTCTTTGAGTTTGTTGACATCCAGGATATCGTTGGTGAGACCATCGCTCCAGCTATAGGCGCCACTCGCATACTCCTTAAGAACAAAACCCATAATAAATGCAGACAGGTTGCAGGGCATAAATCCATAAGGAGGCACCTTTAGTGCATCATAAATTCGCTTAATGGTTACACGACCACTATTTTCGAACCCATCAGAAATAATGCCGTCCACATAGACTTTAATTTTGGAAATCAAAAGATGAGGTTTTGCTTTCCAATATTCATCGACTTTCCATGCCCCGTCGAGTGCAGTTTCCAGCTTTGTAACAGGGCTTCCCGATAAGAATGTACCGGCAGTTTTCTGGTTGCATCCACATTCAACACCCTGCTTCATGCTACTGGGTGTAAACATATTGGCAATGACTGTATAGGCTGCCTCCAGACACTCAGGGAATTTCTTTTTATTTACTTCGGCAAGAAGGCTATACAGTGCATCAATTGTTGTTGCGCGTTCACCATCAGGCTTTTCCGATGTGTGAACAATAAACTCACCTGCAGCAATTCGAGTTTTCCATTTTTTGAGTGAGTCCTTGGCGTTGTTAGCGTATTGCGTAGCCAGGCCGCCGTCTTTTCCTTGCTGGGACATGGAGAGTGCCATATCATGGCGATAAGTGCTATAGCCATCAGCACCAAAAGGCGTCCCGGTAGCATCAATAAATATCATATTGTATACGCCAGAAGCCAAAGCATCACGAATTTTCTTCCCAATGACAACACTCTCGGCATCATCTTTTGCGAAGCAGACCACAGCAACAATCTTATTTTCATATTTTTCTTCGGTATTGCGTAACTGCTTAATCGTGGAATCAAAATCTGAGGCAGAGACATAACGCAACTCATAGCGGAGTTTCAAAGCACCGCTTAGCATGATTGCGTCAATAATCCGAGTACGATCTGCAAGCTCTTCTGTAATAAACGCAGAGGTACTCTTCTTATCAATCTGATCCTCAAAAGGCTTTACATCAATTTCACCTTCATTGTTATAAGCAGCATACTGGAACTTGCCTCCGCCAAGAGATTTTGAGAACAACACCTTGTCACGGACAAGTTGATCCGCGCAACGCGCAGCAGATCCATCCATGTCCGTACCTTCAAAGGCATTGTTTATGTTCTTTTCATTGGGAATAAACAATTCAACAGAGTCACCGGCATACTGAGAAATTGCCTGAAGCAGTAGGACTGTTTTCAGAACACGCTTTTGGTCGGAGTCCAGCCGCTGATTCCCTGCGCGGTTGTAATAGTCCAAAATCGAGCGGATATCATGAGAAAGATATTCCTTTCCCTTATCATAGAAGAATTCCCATAGCATATCCACAGTGAGGAGCGGGTTATCATCTTCGGGACCGTAATTGTCGATGAACCACTGAAAACCCTTAATTTCGTCACCACGGTCATTTTTGATAAAATCAAACATACTGCGTTGGTTAGAATCAAATGCCGAGGAAATGTGCTTCAGAAGAAGCGCCGCATAAGGATGTATGGGCAGGATGCCCTTCATTTCCTCATCAGAAATCTTAGCAACAGTTTTTACCAGTTTTCTGGATTCCTTTGTTCTATCCTCTAAATCGTCAATGGCGAGATTCCAATCCTCAACGACTGTAGGATCGGTATTCTTTTCCATTGCTGCACCCATCAGCTGGAAAGCAATGTTTTCGGGCAGGCTAATCAAACTATGAGGACTGACAAACCGTCCATTCAGCTTAATAAAGTCCTGATCACGCTCATGGAACAAGCCCTGGGTAACATGGGTAACCAGGATGAAGTAGAACGAGTCGGTTTCGCTGATTTCACAGAGTTCTTGGAACCCTGTCAAATTTCGTGCGTTGTTATAGAAGTATTCAGTGAATTCATCCCAAATAAATACAATGGCCTTAAGTCCGTTGGCTTTAATTACTTCTCTGATCCATTTACAAAGCCCGGAAACACTAAGCGATAAAGCCTTGATTTGACGCTCATCTGCAACCTTGAAAATATTATCCATAACCTTAGCCAGGGCATCACCAGAGAAGCTGTTCAGCTTCTCCAAAACAGAATCAATATTATCGCCACCAAAAAGGTCGGAATAAGTGCCAGTAATCAGTCCATTGAAATAACGCTTGTTATCTGCATCGGAAAGCCATGTGACAGTCGCATCCCGTAGAGCGTTGCCGCCTTTTTTTTCGATACCAGCATCTTCTAGTGCTTTTTCAATGCTCTCCTGTACTGCAAAAACTAGGTTATGATCGCCACGAATCGTAGCAGACCCATAGCGATGGACGGTGAGAACACGACCACTTGTCTTGACCGCTTGAAAGCGGTTAAACAGATCGTTGTCTAAGTTATACTTGTTGAAATATTCTCGGGTATCGTTAGCATCTGCATCCAATAACTTCTTCAATGTCAGAACAGCGTGGGACTTTCCAGTACCATAGGCACCTTCCACCCAGAGGCACAGCTTTTGCTTGCGTTCCAGAACATCGACAGTATTTTTGATGAGTTTTAAGAAGGTCTCATGGGGGAAGAACTTCTTCCACATTTCGGGGTTATTTGTAATAACGGCTTCATTGACCGCAGGAAAATAATCCGGATCAATATCGAAATAATGGCGATACTTCTCTAACATCGGCATGGTTGAATCCTCCTTAGAACAGCTTCAGAACATCTTGTGATGTCTTTTCACTATTCAGTGTAATGTTGTCCAGATCCAAGGTAAAGCTGGCGTTGATGAAGTCAGGGTAATTTATGGACAGACCATTCAGGAGCTTTTCCATCTGGTCTCGATCCAGCCCGAAAATCTCAGTCGGACTGATGCCATCGCTATCAATGTCGTGGTTGAGAAGTCTGGACAGGGTGAACTGATGGTAATCTCCACAGGCTTCGGCGAACTTGAACAGAGAATATAGGATTACAAGTGGATCGGGGTTTTTCCATTCGCTGCGATAAAATGAATTCAGTGTTATAGTTTCCGTCCCGGAAGCACTAACCTTTTCGCTATAGTCAGTTATGCCAAGACCAATAGGATCGCCCAACGGCGTTTTAATAAGAATATTCTTAAAGGCATCTACTACATTTCTTTTTCCTAGTCCCTTTGTATCATTCTCCATTACTTCTTCCAGAAGCATTTTGAATGCATCGGTCGACAGAACTTCATATTTGGTGATGTTTTTGATAAACCAGTTAAATTCTGGCGTGTAGACCAAATTACAAAGCATCAGCGCCCATGCGGAAATAGAATCGCACCCCAGATCGAAAAGAGTAGTCGCAAACGCTGTAGGTATATTTTTGTCATATTTACTTCCTGCTATTGTCTTATCATAACTAACCATGCCCGCATCCTTCAGGAAGTTTAAAAATGCATCCTTTTTCTTGTTGGGGACCTCACCATGTCCATCGGTTTCCCAGAATTCGGAATTACCTCGATCTCTAAAATAGAGGCTCATCCAATTATCTCTGACTCCAAAGCTGAAATACCTATCTATTCCTTTCACTTTTCGGTCACCTCCTGGTGTATTTCGAATTGAGTTATATCTCAGACATGCTTCATAGATATCGTGGCACTGATGGCAATGGCAGCACTTGTCTGATATCTTTATTCCGTCACTCATATCAATGCATCCGACCGAGCAATTCGCTTCACATACTCCGCACTGCACGCAATAAATGCTTTTTACAATCACATTCCTAAACAGAGAAAAAAACTTTATATCTATCTTTTCCTTGTGACAATTTGGAAAAGAAAATAAGTATGCGTTATCACCGGTGGCAATTCGATTCACTTGATAGATCTTCCCAGAGAAATCAATGGTGAAGTTTTCATCATCAATCATTATGACATTGCCGATTGTCTTTGCCCATTCAGTCCAAGTGGGATTATCAACAAAAACTGTTATTGTTTTTTTGTCATTATCAATTATGTGTTGATCCAGGCCAAAATTTAGTTCTCGTCCACTTTTTCGAGTTCGCCAACCGCCATCATCTATAAATTTTGTCAGTTCAGCATCGGAATAATCGGTTTTTCCGCTGGTCTCCTTTATCCTGTTAATAAAAATGTCTGTTTGAGTTGGATAGCACTGGCGTTTCATATATTCATGCTTTCCGGCTGACATCGGGCATACCAAACAGCCTGCACGAGTATTCCCCTTTTTGTATGTGTCATTGATCAAAAGATCTTGCTCATAAATGTAAGAAAATAGCTCGGCAGAGTTCCATTCAAGGATTGGATGGCAACTGTATTGACCTCTAACCTTTTTCCCAAGACTTACATCCTCATACTCACTTCTTGATGCACTTTCATCACCGCGAATACCTGTAAACGCCATGCCCCTAAAATTACGATTCCCAAGGTATTCTCGGAGAAGAACCACCTGAGGGCTTGTTTTATGTACACTACAACACCAGCGATTTGTTACAGCGGGCGGGCCAAACAATTCCCACGAATCAGAAGGCGTTAGCTCCGATTTCGCACGGAGAAATTCAATATCTCTCTCTTCACATTGCTGCGCAATAGCCTTTACAACTTCATAGGTATCTGGAAATTCCATACCGGTATCCCCAAATAGAACTTTGAATTTATTATGAGGTAATGCTTTTTGTACTAAATCAAGTGCAACAACACTATCTTTGCCACCGCTAAATGCGACATAGAAGACATCAACCTTCCCCACATACTCAATATAGGTGTTGTAAATCTTCTTGATCGTTTCTGCTGCAAGTTTTTCCAAAAGATCATGATTCTTTGTAACCATAGCAGGGATATCAACAAAGCGTAGAGGCATTCCATTCAATTCCGGTTCATCGACAATAACAATCTCCGGTGCAGTACAAATACTGCCGCCCTTTGTCTTTGCCACAAGCCGACCTCTATAGAAATAATTATTAGCCTCTGCCCACATATAAGGGTATGTATCATTCTTAGCGTAGTTCCAATACTTATCAAACCCCAATATGTCTAATTCTTTGTAGTATACCGGTCGGGGCTCTTTACTGAATGACAAGGGGGAACTGTTCAACAATAGTCCGCCGGTCTCGGTATCCCAGCTATATGAGTACATATCAATCTGGCTCCTTCCTGTTTCTTTGTGCGTTTGCTTTGATGATGAGTGCCTCAATGTTACCGTATCTGCGCCTGGCAAGATACCCATGATCACTGAGGAACTGAAGGACAGGCGCCTTCTTCAACTCAACATCATTGTTCGCCAGAAGATCAACTATTAATTCTTCAAAGGTTTGAATTCCGGCACTTCGTTTTACAATGGCACCTGCACATTCTGTGCCGTTGTAGTTGCTGTGCAAAAGCATATACTTCTGGCTGTATTCAGCCACATAATGCTCAAGCAGATAGCTATTCCATGGGAACCCGGCATAGGGGAATGCCCCAAAGTTTGTGACGTCCTGGATTGAAACATAGTCTTCGGTGCATAACAGGTCAATGGCTGCGTCTGTATCAGCGATGGGAAATTGCGCATGGCTCTTGGAAACAAACTGTTCTCGACTAATCCGAAGGCAGTTTTCGTACACGGAGTCAAAATAGATTACCGTTGCCAACTCGGCTGCCATTGCTTGGAGCTCTGTCAAAGTAAAACTATCATGATGTTTTGCGTAATTTGCAAACACATCTGACATAGATAGTTCCTGCCCAGCTCGGCTGATAATATTTCCTTTAAATGAGAATCGTTCTCCCAGTTTATACTTTAGAGCATCTCTAAAACCATACACCGAGTATGCCTGATAACTCTCTATAATGTAGGGATACTTGGATTTGATTGCATCATAAAGCTCATTGCCGCCCATGAATTCCTTTTCCTCGATTGTATAGGCAATGATATCAGCAATATTGTCCAATTCTTCCTCCGAAAGGGCGATGGCACTTTCATGGAAGTATGCGCCGTGACCGTTATTCACGAACTCTCCATTGCTGGCAAGAATGAACTTAACCTTGTCCTGCGGTAAATGCGGTAACGCAGCAAAAAGTTCTTCATATTCCACAGGGCGACCATATCCTTGCAGACAGGATCGTATTTCTGACAATGGATCCAGCGTAACATTCACCTGTTTTGAAATATTGCTTCTGTTGATGTAGAAGCGACCGTCTGCAACATGTGCCAGGTAGGCCTTTAGCATTTCAGCATCGTAGATGTGATAATCCAGAAACTCCTCCGCAAACTCAGTGTAAATAGCCTGATAATAAATTGCTGTTTTGCCATTTGCAAAGCTTTCATCAATATAGCGCAGAAGCGATTCCTTTAATTCTTCGCTGAGCATGACCGTAGGCAAAAATGCTTTCCCGTCATAAATGATACACAGCCGCTTAATCGTCTCGGCGATTGTTTCGTCCGTATCTGTCAATTCTTCATTATGAAGAGCTGAATAATACCTCCTGAACTTACGGATTTCTAGGGGAGACTCCAGACGGAATCCTTTTTTAAAATTGTTCTCTAGCACAGCTTCGTAGGGCTTGTTCTGATAAGGGGTTTTTACGGGAGCAGGCTCATGAGAAGTGGAATAAGTCACATTGGGAGCAACGCCGCCACAAATAAACTGGACGAACTTTGCCAATGCTGCACTGAGCTGGTTGTGCCGGCTTCGATTTTTCTCAATAAATACAGCATCGTTTTTGAGTTGCCTGATAGTGGCTAAAGCCGTATTTGCATCTTTCAAATATAGATGCCAGTCGGCATATCCCTGTTCCTTTGCAATGGTTTCACAGACGCCAATTGAGGTAGCATAGTTATATGCTGTTCTTTCTGCCATTTGTAAGGTTTTGTGTAAATATACCAAGAATGCCTCGAAGGTAACTGCCCCGGCGGGAACAGCATCAGCTGGGCAACCTTGTGTTTGGATAGGCTCCGATTGCTTCGGGCGAAGATTGACATCCTTCTTCCTATATTTGATAACAAGGTTATCGAAATCAACACTGCACAAATCCAAAATGAATCTGATTTTGCCAACGATATCGCTTGTACTTAGATTGGTTTCAAGCATATAAGAGGTTCCAGGTACGGGTTTGGGCGAAATCATTGCATCAGCATCATTTGCTTCTAGCAAATCAACCCGCCCCTTGTTCTTAGAAAAAGACATACCGGAGCTGAAAATATGGGGGTAGTCTTCATGGATAGTCGCAAAAAAAGCCACGTAAAGATCTGCCCAGGAGCTAGTGACCTTTTCTTCATCGAAGTATGTAAAGCTCAATGGTTTGGTATAAGCTAAATCATTGGCTCCATTGAGGTTGACCTGTATAGTTTCTTCTTCTGAGTGTTCCGAAACCATATCCGCAGTATCTCCCCCAGTCTCGGTCTCAACATCAATTGCAATGCTGTGATCAACGATTTCCTTGGAGAAAATGTAGTTTCTTCCGTCCGTGTCTGCCCAACTAACATTATCCAAGATTTCTTCAATAACAGCCGGACGGCCTATCCGGTTAATATGGGTGTAAAGATCCGAAATTGATACACCTTGAGGATTGGTTTCTTTCAACTCAAGAAGTGAGGAAAAAAGACGCTTATAGACTATTGGATACTTTTGCAAGAGACGTTTGTCGGCGTCGGTTCTCTCGATAGGTATTTTCGAATCATCAGGAGCAACAGCAGCACAGTCAACGGCTTCATCAACAGAAGCTTCATTGGAGACATAGAAGTATCGTCCAAACTGAAATTTTGCCCACTCAGCACCGTCCAGGATAGCTTTGATTTTCACACGATCTCCACCAGAAATTTGACCTTGGAGAAAAGAAACGGTGGTGCCGTAGTTGTTTCGTTCCGTCTCTGTGCGGAGTGCTTCGCGTACCAGATCCTCAAGGGTGCGGCTTTTTGTCCCTGAAGTCGTTTCTGGCGAAGTGCTGCCGGTAGAAGTTTCAATGCTTTCTACAGCGGGCTGTTCTGCAACACTAGCTGTACTGGTGCCGGATGTAACTGACAGGTTGTTTTGCGCAGATTTGCTAAAAGCATCTGCAGATTCACCGTTTTCAAACAAACCTTCTCGCACATAGATGTAGTAATAACGGCAGGCTGTGACGATTTTTATATAATTCTTCTTGTGCGTAATTCTAAAAATCTTATTTTGCTCAATCGCTTTTTGAACCCTTTTGATGTTTTCAAATTCAGTGGTCTCAAACAACGGCTTTTTCAGTACATTCAGTTTCAAACAAAATGCCTCAATTTCTGGGTAATAAGAGGAAAGCTCTACAAACTGCGAAGGAGAGACCTGAGATGCAAGATAGTCCATAAACTTTTTTTCGTTATTCCCGTCTATCATCGCCCTGGCCTCCTTCCTAATTCTTTCATACTCGCTTGGGGAATTTCTATAAAGAGCGACTGTCTCAGCAAATAGCTTTGATGCTGGCTTCATCACGGTATATCCCAGATATGCTGACTCCATGCTTTTCATTTGAAATGTAATTCCGCTCCGGTTGCGGAAAACATCATCAATATTGTTGCCCTGATTAATCGCCATTGTTCTCAGATCATGAGAAACATGGTTAATCACCTCAGTACGAGGAGAATTGTTTAACTGTACATCCAAGAGCCCTTCCAGGAGAATAACGGCCTCATGTAGATTCCAGTATTTTTGACTTTCGGCCATATCAAAGAAGCTCCTGCAAAACAGACGCTAATTGAACCAACTCTTCTTCGGTTAGGGTTACGCCTTTTCCCATTTTTGAATGATCTGCTGACCAGGAACGGATATCATATTTAGGAGCATTCCCATTCCAGGAGACTAAATTGAGCTCCTTCGTCCAACCACCCTTCTCCTCAGATAGGCAGGCGATAGATTGCATAATTTCATATTTGATTTCAGCCATAGAGAAGCCTCCCATTATTCCTGTTGATGGCAGGTACTCTCGAAACGCCCGCCATGTTCCTCAGATGATTCTAAGGATAAGTATTTCTGAACAGAAACAGCCATTTTCGGAACGGAATTCCATGTTTTACATATACTGAATCGCTGGGGAGAGTTCGATTTACTGGTTTGCTTTGACATTCTCTTCTGTGGGGATGTATTCAACGACGTCATCTAAATTGCACTCTAGCGCTCTACAAATTTTACCAACTACCTCTGTGGATACTGCCTCATCTCTCCCCATCTTCTTTATTGTATAGGGGCTGAGTCCTGCAAGTTCTGCCAGTTCTTTCTTTTTCATGTCCCTATCCAAAAGGATATGCCAGAGTTTCTTGTAGCTAACAGCCATTGTTGTCTCCCCTTCAACTATCAACTTGAATGTATTATAGCATATCTTGGGCGAACTAACAACCTTATGGTCAGTATTTCGCCCTTATTAGGCGAAAAAGGGGGCTATATCATTTCCCGCAAGTCTCTTGGGTGCATAAGCCGCCCTTTATCGAATACAGCATGGGTATAATAATCGAGAGATATTGTAATTTCAAATCCAAAAATACCCGTGAAAATCGAAAGAGTAGTCCACTTCTATGCGATCATCTTTTCTTGAAATCTTAGTATCAAGCTCATATATCTCGGATGTCTCTATTGCGAGTTTTATGAACTCCTCCGACTTATTTATTCTTTCTGGGAGAAGAACTAAAGTCCGATTTTCCATCATGTTCTTATAGAACTCACCAAATGTCATCTCCGGCTCAGGCTTATAATCAGGCGAGCTTTTCCATTCTTTTTCACACTTTTTCAATTCTTCCATTTCTTCTTCAAAAGTTGGATGCGGGTAATGCTTCTCATAAATTACTGACATATTGGTACTTCCTTTACCCCATAATAATCTCTATTTCAACGCCACGCTTTTTGGCATAGTCTATCGTGTTTTTAGTTCCACTCTTTTCCCCATTGAACACAGCTATTACATGAGCAGAATGGTCTACCATCCATTCGTTCCGACGCTGATATGCTCCTGCATTGTATGAAGGGCAGATTACCTTAACAAAATCTGCTTTCTCAAGAAGCGCCTCATATCTTTCTTTCCAATCATTAGACCATCGTGCATAAAAGCTTGAAAACGGAACCGCAGCAATTAGATGAAGATCTGGGTTGGCTTCTCTGAGCCGCACCACGATTTCGCCAGCCCAAATGTCTACCCCATATGCCATGCCGGTGATAAATGTGCTATATCCATTCGATATGGCGCTCTTAATGGCATCCTCTAAATCCCTTTTGATGTCGCTTTCTGCCCGATTTAGTTTCTGCGGTCTATGACCAGTAAAGCAGCAGCGCCGTAGTCTCTTTTCTTGTTCTGTCATCTTGTAACCATCACCCCAAACCATAATAACATCTACTAACCATTACTTCAAGAAGATTACAGCCCCACCGCCCACATTTTCGTCTATTCTGTGGGTTAAAATATATCAAAAGGTGGTGATGCAAGGTTGACCGAAAAGGATTTTTCCCTCCGTTTGGCAAGGCTTCGTAATGAAAAGGGTGTTTCCGCTCGTGATATGAGTCTTTCAATGGGACAAAACCCCGGATATATCAACAACATCGAGAGTGGGAAATCTATGCCTTCGCTTGCTGGAATATTCTATATCTGTGAATACCTTGGCATTACACCAAGGGACTTCTTTGATGAAGAGTCTGGCAATCCATCAAAGGCAAAGGAACTTTTCGAGATTGCCAAGACGCTCAGTAACGAGCAGCTTGATAGCCTTATCAGCTTGGCAAAAGGATTGAAGAAATAGCATGTATTTTTGACATTGGAATCTTGGTTTCGTAATATGTCTTTTCTTCTGTACTAAATCTCAGATAGAGTGAGTCCTTCAAGGGGGGTCATGATGAACCTCCCCTCGGTCCACAAAAAAGGCGCACATCTCCCTTGGCGTAGATGTGCGCTTTTTTTAGTTACCGAATCGTATATAGATTTGATGTGCTGCTTCCATTGGGACGGAAGCGGCTTTCTTTTTGCAGATATCCCTTGGCGGTCAGTTCGTTCAGCGCCCGCTTCACGGTACTGCGGGACAGGTGCAGGTCTGAGGCAATGGTGTTGATCCCCGGCCAACAGCTCCCTGCGGTGCCGCTCCGGTCACGCAGATACATATAGACAGCCCTTGCACGGTGGGGCAGATCCTCGTCGGCATAGATGGTTCCAAAATAGCTCATAAGCACCACCTCATACCTTCACCTGCCGCTGACCTCTGCGGCGGTCGGGAGCAGGCGTGTGCGCCATTCCCCCCTTGGCGGAAGGTGCGTATCCGGCGTTGTCCTCATCATCCTCTTTGCCGTACCGCTTCAGGATGCTCCGCTCCAGCGCCTGACGGCTGGCATAGACCACCTTCCGCTGGGCGCGCTCCGGCACGGCATACGGTTCCTCGAAGGTGATCCCCCAGTCCAGAAACAGCCGCAGCCTTGTTCGCATGGGATGGCTACCGGTTTTCATGACGATAAAGCTACCCTTGGGAATGGATTTGAGTTCATCCGGGGTAAGCAAGGGGCGCTCCATCATCTGCAAGGATTGGCTGGGGTCGTTTTTCCCGCGGTTCACCGAGCCGGACAGCACTGTACGGCTACCCAGGGATTTGGACAGCACCTCGGCAGTCTGGCTGTTAGGGGCGAAGCCGCCGAAGATGGTATCCTGGCAGTTGTCCTGAATGATTTCGCAGCCCTCCTTGCCATAGTTCTTTTCGAGCTGCGCAAGGCTCTGGATGATTGGCACCAGTGTCAGCCGCCGGGATCGACCAGCGGAGAACAGGGGCAGGATCTCAAAGGGCGGCATGGTGCCCAGCTCGTCGCAGAACAGTACCACACGGTTCTTGAGCTTGCCGCCGTTCTCATCTGCCACAGAGAACAGCTCACGGGACAGATTCTGGATCATCAGCCCCGCCATGAAGTTCTTGGTGGTATCCTCCTCGGGCAAAATGAGGAAGATGGCAGACTTCTCCGAGGCAAACTTTTCGGCATCAATGGCACTGTCAAAGCACAGTACCTGCTCCAGCTCGGAATCCAGGAAGGCATTGAGTCGGGACAGCACTGTGGACATGACCGACGCCATAGCCTGATCCGCAGAGTTAAGAGCAGCGCCGGCGAACCATCGAGCCTTATGCTCAGAGGGCAGCTTATTCATGAGAAGCTGAAACCGACTCTTACCCTTGACGCCGGAAGGATCCAGCAGATCCTGCACCAGCTTGAACACTGACACGATGTGCCGGCACTCGGTAGGCTCCTCCGGCGTAGGCGGCAGGAACTCGGCAAGCAGGAGGATGGTGGCGGTGAGCAGTCCTTCCGCCGCATCATAGAAAAATGCGTTTTGTCCGTAGTTGGAGGCATCGCCCTCGGGATTGACAATGGTTTTGGCGAGGATCTTGGCATACTTTTCCGCCTTAGCTCTGGCTGCGAGATTGTCAGGCTCCTCTCTGGCGATATCCATATAGCGGTTGACCAGCGTCAGCAGATTATTGCCGTCCGAGCGGGTGGGATTTCGCAGGTCGATCACCGACACATTGTAGCCATAGTATTTTTTGGCAATCGTGCCATAGTTCCGTGCCAGGTCTCCCTTTGTGTCCAGAGCAAGAAAACTCATTCCGCTGGCGCAGGCGTACTCCAGATTGGGGTACAAAAAGAACGCTGTCTTTCCAACGCCGGATGCGCCAATCATCAGGCAGTGGATATCGTCGCTGTCCACCAGCGCCGTGACATGGTTTTTACCGCCTGTGCTGCCGAGGATGAGCCCCTGCTCCTTGGGGCGACCATGCCCATGTCGCCAGCCATTGACATCAAAGGGCACATGGGCAAAGGTTTCCTTGATTTCTTTGTCCGTTGCCCAGCGTGCCGTCCCGTGCTGACCGTCGCCCACGGTACGGGATTTGATTCCGTTGAGCGTATAGTGGTGGGACAGCAGGGACAGTCCGCCGATGACAATAAACATGGCGGCGCCTGCCGCAATCAGAATCCAGATATTTGACAATATGTTTGCACCTCCTCCTGTGCATATTCTGAAACGAGATCCTCGTTCCAGTCCTTATGTTCCGGGGTAAGCCGATCAGCGCGGAGTCCCCGGTCTGCTATCAGCTCCACCATGCGCTCGCTTGAAGTGTGGCCGGCCTTGTCGTTGTCGAGGCATAAAAAGACCTGCCGCAGTTGCGGCAGGCCGTCAATCATATTCAGTACGGGGATAGACGAGGTTCCGCAGCATGCCACATAGCTGTGTTGCTCCCATCCGTCCGGATTGAGAGTAATATACGAAAGCATATCAATCGGCGCCTCAAAGACGAAGAGCTGATCATCTTCCCCAATATGGTGGAAGCTATAACGGAGATCGCAACCCTCCACATTGATGCGGAAGGCTTCGCCATAACTGTTGGTGCTGCGCTTGTGGGCGTGCCGGGGGACTCCGTTTTCGTCCGTTCCTACAAACACACAGTTGTGATACTTGGCATCCTCATAGAGCAATCCTGCCTTTACAAAATGGGAGATGACCTCACGGTCAATACGCCGCTGCTTGAGCAGATAGGCATATACACGGCGGCAATCCCCATTGATCGGCGGAAGCTCGAATGGTTTGGGCGGTTCTTCCTCCTGCGGTTTGGCGGTAGGATATTCCACTCCTTGTTCGCCGTCCAGCAAAAGAGACACCGCTTCGGGGTAACTGAGACCGTAGAAGTCCCGCACAAAGGAAATGGGACCGCCGCCTTTTTCGGTGGCGTGGTCGTACCACTCGCTGCCGCGGATGGTGACACTGTGATCGCTTGTCATGCGTTTCTCTCTGCCCGAGCGGGTAAGCTTTTCACCGCGCATACGGAGGAACTCCTCCAAGTCAACGGAGGCGGCACGGTTTTTCTGTTCCTCGGTAAAATGGATATAGGGCATTTGGCACCTCCTTGTTGTTATTGTTTCAGTTCGGGATCTGCGTGGTCGTCCGGCTTATGACCCATCGCCAGACGCTTTTGCATCAGCTTTCGCCGGCGTTTGGAATCAATACGGAGGCCGGCAGGGTTGGCAGGCGGCTGAGCGTTGCCTCGAAAAATATTCGCCATGTGACGGAGCAGTCGGGCTGCTGCCAGCAGGACAGATGGGTTGCGAAACTGCTCTATGCGCTCCAGAAAGAATTGCGCATAGGGATTGCCCTGGGTGGCGGAGGCAGTCAACCACTTTCGGGCGGCTTCTTCGTCCCTTGGCACATCCTTGCCCATCAGATAGAGCTTGCCGAGGGCATACTGCGCATATTGGTTTCCCCGATTTGCGGAAGCAGTCAGATGCTCGATTGCTTGCTCCACATCCTTGGGGACATCCTCGCCGGTAAGATACAGCTTGCCCAGACGATAGTTCGCATAACGGTTGCCCTGTGCCGCCGCCTTTTCATACCATGACACAGCTTCACTGATCCGTCCCTGACCTTGCAGGAGCTTGCCAAGGGCATATTGGGAATAGTCCAGCCCTGCCTCGGCAGCGCAGCGAAACCATTTCTCCGCCTGCTTTTCATCGGGCGGATCACAGAGTCCGTCCCGCCAGACCTTGCCGAGCTGGTGAGCTGCTGTGAGGAAGCCCTCACGCCAGAGCCGCTCCAAGGTATCCACCGTACTTCGCTTCTCCTCCTGCACGAGCGTGTCATCGGTGAGGATTGCTTTTGCTTTCCGGTAATCAGATGCCAGCTCATATACCCGCTTGGTGTTGGAAGCTCTGCTGTCAGGGACATCCTCCTCCGGCTCATCCTGCATATCCTCGTCCTCGAAGGTGTGGACGCCAAGGCGGATGTTCTCTGCCTCCCGAATGATCATGTTCTTGATTGCTCTGAACTCTTTTTGCTGAGAGAGGGGCAAATGCTCACGAGGCCTGGTCTTGTAGTAGCTCTCCAGCGTATCCCGCAGATCGTTCCATACGGAATAGCAATCTGCCACCGGCTGGAGCTTTGCCAACTCGTCCACGACGGCGTCCACCTTCTCCTTGAGAGGTTTCTTCAGGTAACCATACACCTTCTTGCCGGTGACGGAATCCAGATCCTGTGACAGCTTTGCCATCATCTGCGCAATGACGGGGCTGTCACAGACAGTGCCCTCCATCTGTATGATCAGCTCCCGCATGACCTGCTGTGCTTTTTCGGTGACCTCTTTATAGGAGATATCCTTTTCCTTGTACAGCGCATAGAGTTCATCCTTGAAGATCTCATTGGTGAGCGCCGAGCGCATGGCGGCAATTCCGTTTGGGTTCAGGTAGCCCTGTTTGGGATCATCGCTCCATACCATCATGTGGATGTGTGGGTGGTGACCTTCATCGTGGAAGGCAGCGTACCAGTGGAAGCCGCCTATTGGAATCTGCATGGTCTTTGCTATCTTCTGCTTCTGAGACAAAATGAGCTGCCGCCACTGAGCGGCGTTGTCATAGCCGAGCCGGGCTGCATCCTCTCGGCGCAGGGAGTAGATGAATGTCCAGACCCGACCGCCGTGACGATTCAGTTCCTTTATCGCCGCTGGGAGGGACACCGAGTCGCTGCCGCTGAACAGCCCGTGTTCGCCTTTACGCTCCACACGGGGACGGGTGGCAATGTACTTCATGTAGCCATCCGTATCCTGCATAGAGTGGGCGTTGGCGTCCAGCGCCATGGTGATGAATGCGGAGGCGTTGCCGAAGGTGGGCGTGGCTGTGTAGTCCTCGTACTCAAATAGCTCCTTTGCGTCCGGGAAGTCACTGAGCATCTGCGCAATGAGCTTCTTCTGATTCTCAGTGGCAGGACCGTTGCCATGGAGCTTTTCAACATTCTCACGGGTGGCGATGTACTTCATATAGCCCGCAGCAGTACCACCGCTTTTGATGTAGCCGCTCTTTTGTATGAGCTTTGCCACGGCTTACAGCCCCTTCTGGAACTTGAGGATATCCTTGAAGGAGATTTCACCATTAGTGCGCTTGGCATCCTGGACACAGCGCCCGCGGAGTCTGTCCAGTGTGGGTGTGTCCACATCCGTATCCGATGCGATGATGTGCATCATCATGGATTCCTCGACCGTCAGCTTGAACAGCATTCGACCAATCCGGTCACCCAGCACGCCCAGTTTGGCATCCAATGTTTCGCTGAGCAGATACGGAAGGTAGTCATCCGCCTTCTGCGCATTGAGGTAGCCGAGGTAAAACTCCACGGCCTTTTCCACGAAGTCACTCTGACTGCCGCAGTTGTCCGCACGATAGCTCGCCTCGATCTGTTCCTTGACTGATGGGGTAAAAAATATTGTAGATCTTACTTTTCCTTTGACCATATTTCCTCCTAAAATGGGTAGGAACCACTGTCAAAACCCTGCGACAGCGGCATTTTCTCGAAAGAGAGCGTTCCACAGCCCTTTTCATGGGCGTAAGGAACGACCTGCCCCATGTCCTGAAACTGCCCGCACTGCGGGCAGAGGTGAGCCGCCCGCCGCCCAGAGAGCGGCGGGCTTTCTCCTGCTTTTCCTCGCCCACGGTGGTTTCCTTCCTAAACCGTGGCGCACGGTGCCTGTTTGGTTGGCCGGTGGGTGTTATCCTTACCCTCGGTGCAAGGGCGGCACACAGGGCGCACACGGGGCTGACAGAGTGCTTTTGTGCCAATGCTTTGGTTGTAACTGCCAAGGGCTCCCCATGCTTTGGGGAGCCCTCGGTGGTTTTGGCTCTTCAGCCTATTGCGACCTCCGGCAGTTCTCTTTCCGCAGGCGTCTTTTCAATCCAGTCCAGCAGGTTCTGGCATTCCGCCAGCTCACCGGCGAGGCGGAACAGCGCCTCACGCTGTTCCGGGGCATTCAGTTGGACCGCTGTCTCGAAGAGATCCCACACATTGTCCAGCGTTTCTGTGCCTGCGGCGTTCATAGGTAGTTCCTGTTCTGGAAGGATGTGATCCACATTCTCTCCAGCGGCAAGCCTGCGGAGCACATCCCGCTCCTGTTGGATGAGCGCCAGGTTACCATCGGTCACCTCCAAAGGCAACTCCCACGCTTTGCCAATCAGAGTGATGGCTTTCTCGAAGTGGGACACGCTGAGGTCAGCGCCCTCGCTGGTCTTGCTGACATAGTCACCGTGGATCACCATTAGGGCGAGTGCCTCCTTCGCAATCCTCGTCTGTAGCTCCGATGCTCTTTCGCTTGTCATTTTACTTTTCCTCCAGTATTTTATTTGCCACTCTTTTGCGGCTGTCAACACAATGGCACATCCTCGCCGAGAAGGCTATTCAGCAAGGCCAACGAAAACGCAACCAATAGATTTTATAGAACCGAAAAATCAACAATCATGGTCATCTGTTTTGTGCTGCCCTGTGGCTGTGCGGAGATAAAATGTCCTCATCCGTTCCTTTGGCGGGATCTCACCCAATCGGTCATAGCACCAGTCCGCCGCTGCCATCGCAGCCCGTAAGGGAATATCGAACCACTGCTCATGCCATTTGACTGAAAACACACCACGGTCAAAATCTATCGAGGTGGTGCAGGCTGAAAACAGTTCAGGAGATTGTGCTACGACTTTCACTTCCGGAAATGCTTTGTGCGTCATACTTCCAGTCTCTTTGTCTGCAGCGGCAATGGAGCAACGCCGCGCAATGAACAGCGGATCGGTGTATCGGTTTGTCAGGATGCAATCGGTATCTCCATCCTCGGTGATGCTTAGAATCGAAGGTGAGAGATTTGGATTTTCTGAGTTTGACATTCTTCACGCTTTCACATCTGCGGACTCTGCTGTCCGCCTGTCTGCTCAGAAAGATACTGATTGCGCAGCTCGTCCAGACCGCAGCCAAATTGCTGCTTGCAGTATTCCTCCATCCTGGGCATCAGGAATGCCTGTTCCTCATCGCTGAGTTGATACTTGTAATCCTGCTCCGTTCCATCATCCCGTACCAGATACACCTCCAGCGTGTCGCAGACGCAGCCAAGCTCCAGATCGTAGTTGGCATAGACATTCAGCCAGTCATCGTTTTCATCGGTGCAGACATGGGTGCCGAACACTGCGTCGGCATCGAAGGTCACATCCATATAGAACTCCAGCAGGTGGTCGTTCTGCATGATGTCTTGGGAGAAGGAGATATCCCCAGCGCGCAGTTCCCGCTGACCGCGAAGATACAACGCTTCCGTTTCAGCGGTGAGCTGCTTTCCATCCAGGCGATCCAGGAATACCCTCCAGCGGTTTTCCAAAGACGCATAGCTTTTTTTCATGGCATAATAGGAAGCGGTGCTGATATCCTGAATGCGGAAGCACTGCCAGCCGTCCATGATGTTGAGCGCATCGAAGCGTCCCTTATCAAAATCAATGTGGAAGGCTCCGGTCACTCGTCCGGTATTGTCCAGCCGCTCCCGCACATAGGTATCAAACTGTTCGGCAGTGATACGCTCACCGAGGGAGAACAATCCGGTGAACCTTGCAGGAGAATTTTCCGATGGCTTGCGGAGATATCTCCGCAGCAGTACGGCGGCTTGGAGCAGTTCCAGATTTTCCTCCACCAGAAAATGAACGGACTCGCCACGCTCCGTCACATGGAACACGGCGAAGCGCCGTCCTGCTTCCGCAGCTTCTTTGTTGCGTTGCTCCTCCTGCCAGATTTCTGTGCTGATGCGCTCATACTCCTGCCGGGGAAGCTGGTTGCACATCTCATCAACGACATTCTCCAGATGCTCCTCCAGCGTTTCATCTTTCAGGTGACGGCTCAGAGCGTCATACCAACGCTCATCAAGCCAAACGACAATTTCTCTGCTGCTCATTGAACCACCTCCGCTTCTTCGGTAGGCTTCGGCACAGCCGGTTTGGGGGCACGCCTCGGTTTAGGTGCAGTGGGAGCCGGTGCGTCTGCCTCATCAATGTACTCCCGCACGGGAGCGGGGACATATTTCTCATAAAGCTTCGTCAGCGCATCGGTCAGTTCCGCTTCCAGATCCAGTTCTTTCTTGCCCATATAGCGCCGCAGTGCGGCGAGCTTCTCCTCCTCGAAGGAGATTGCCAGGTTTCCTTGTTTCATCTCTGACCTCTCTTTCGGAATAATTATTCCATTTTCATCTGTGGCGCAGAATCATCTATGCCAATGTCAAAACCTCTTTTGCAAAGCGCATCACTGAGTTTTCTGAAGTCCGAATCGTAATCGAGCAAAGGGCTGAATTCCCATTCCTGATTGGCAGTAAAGACATAGACGAACTCGATAAAATCATCACTGTCAATCATTTCATCAAGGGTTCTAATCTCTGCGGGGAAATCCGGCCCATCAAAGTCTCTGCCATATGCAACAGTAACGCCTTTCTGGAAGCTTTCATTTGCATTATGGGGTCTGCCGGGATCGGGTGTTATTTTTTCACCCAGCACATAGATATCTCCAAGAGCAAGTAACGAGTCTAATTTCTCGGATGTGTTATAGTGTTTGAGAAGAAGTTTGCCAACCATTTCGGGATATCCATCTAACTGACAGTAGATTGATTTGTACTGCTGGTTGTCGATTTCTTTTGCTATGTAGCATCGTGTACCCATTATATTCACCTGCATTTCCTTAACTATATTCTATAAATGGTATCTCCAGCCAGTGGGTCCAGCCTCGGCCTTCGAGCTGCGTTTTGACCACACCGTATTTCGTACCCATGGCTTCCACCACCTCGCCGTTGCCCACATACACACCGATATGTCCTTCATGCCAGACGGCAATGCCGGGGATATCGGGTATCGTATCAATCGTGCCGGAGACCGATGCGCTGTAGTACATTTGGTCGGCGCCGTAGTCCGGCATCCCGTTGGTTCCGTACTCGATGCTCATGGTTTCCGGGTTCAACCAGCCATAGCCCTTGATGAGTCCCACGCAGTCGGTGGTACGGCCGCCAAGCCAGTTGGCGCGGATAAAATCCGCATAACCGCCGACGCCGTCAGGGTACTGCTCCAGCTTGTACGCAAAGAGCGAATCGGTGAGGACGCAGCCATAGGTGCCCCACACATAGCCCCAGCCGGAGTTCCACGCATGGAGGGCGTATGTGGCGAGGTCTGCCGCATTTTTCGTGGTCGGGTCAACGAACTCCGAGATATCCAGTTCAATACTCGGATCACTCCCGCGCAGATAGCTTCCATCGTAATTGCCGCTGCCTGCGGGTCCCGCAATCATGGTATAGATGTGATTGATATTACTGCGGTCATCATCCGTGATCCCTCTGCCAATTACAGCCGCAAGGTTGGCATATGCAGACTCCAACGAAAGCGGGACTGTCACGGTATAGCTTTCTTCCGTGGTACTCGTCGTGCCGTCCTCATTCTCCACCGTCACCGTTTCCGTCCTTGTCTCTGTCGTAGAAAAGCAGCCAACGAAATTGTCCGCGGCTCTGGCAGACGGCGCATCCTCGCCAAAGCAGAGGGCATAAAAAACAGCCTTGACTCGAATCGGGTCAAGGCTGTTGCCGCTCTCCATCTGGCTGTTCACACCGGCGACCGCCGAATCCAGAAGGGAAAACGCAGTACGCATATCCTCCACATGGGTGCGGTACTCAGCCGGGAGGCTCTCGGACAGCTCCGTTGGATAAAAACAGGTTTTCACCGCCATGTTGTTGCTCTCGGCGCTGCCGCTGCCGAAGGAACAGAGGAAAGCGATGAGCAGAATGACTGGGGAAAAGACCGCCACCAAGATCCAGCCGATTGCTTTCCTTGTTTTCGGATTGGTCAGCAGCGTAGCGGCAGCTTTGGCGGCGGCAACAGCAGTCGCACTCATCAGCGGCCACCTGCTGTGCCGAACAGCTTTTCTTTATACGCCGGGGCATGAACCTCCAGCAGATACCGCTCATTGCCGCACTTGTACAGGCACACGCCGCGCTGGGGGAACTTGATGAGGTTGTACTCGCTCTCCTCCAACTGAAGCATATCCATGTAGGACTTCTTATCGATGGAACCGGCGTTGAAGAGAAACTGGTGCGGTGGGATGGAGAACAGCGGCTTGGTCATCTCACGGATGCCCTCCTGGTCGAAGTCCTCCAGATTCTGCGAGGCCAGCAGCATGGCGGATTCCTTCTTACGCACACGCTTGAGGCAGTTGCGGATGTACTCGATGGCGGTGGGGTTGGAGAGCCAGATATACAGCTCGTCCAACGCCGCCACCGTATTGCCTACTGTGATGAGCTTATCCGACATATAGGAGAGAATGTTGAACAGCATGGCGTTGCGGACATTCTTTGCCGCACTGAGCATTCCCTTGACACCGAAGACCAGGAAGCGGCTGGAGGTGATGTTGGTGTGTCCGTTGAAGAACTGCGCGTCTGCGCCCTTGCACATGGAGTGAAGCCCCAACAGGATCTCCCGCAGGAGCTGCTCGGTGTAGAGCTGGTGCTGTCCCGGCTGATACGACTGGAATTCGCTCTCGATCAGATCATAGAGGTCGGAGAGAATGGGATAGTCCTCCGGCCGGAGCTGGGTGAAGTTGGTGTGGTCGTTGATGCCAAACTTCTCATACAGCCTGCCCACCATGATTTCAATGACATCGATCTGGGCGTCGCTGAAATCCTTGTACGCCCTGAAAAAGTCTTTGAGGAAAGAGATGTGCTGGGCAAGGCGTGTACTTTTGCGGAAGGGTTCAGGTGCGGCGGTATCGTCCGGGTCGCTGCCCTCATCCCAGCATTTCGGCTCGAGGATATTGATGAGGTATTCACCCGCCATGAGGTCGGCAAAGCAGCCGCCCACAGCCTCGCACAGCTCCCTTTGTTCATGCTCCACATCCAGGGAGATAGCAGACTTGCCGGACTCCAGCAGGTTCAGGAGCAGGAGCTTCATCAGGTAGGACTTGCCCTGACCAGAGTTGCCAAGGATCAGAATGTTTGCCGAGGTCTTGTCCTCGTCACGCTGGTCGAAGTCCACCAGCACATTACTTCCGTACTTGTCCTTGCCGATATAGAAGCCCTTGGCATCGGTCTTGCCACTGTAATTGAAGGGATAGAGATTTGCCACAGAGCTGGCCGGCAGGACACGCTCGAACTGTGCGCCGAAGGCATTATACCCAACAGGGCTGACGCTCAGGAAGCCCTGCTGCTGACGGAGCAGGAGTCTGTCTACATTGAGCTTGCTCCGCACCAGTTCCGTCAGCACATCGGTCTGGAGCAGCTTGAGGGCGTCATAGTCCGGGGCAGTCAGCTCGATATAGACTGCACAGTGGAGCAGCGGTTCACGATTGCGGTGCATGGATGTGACCAGCGTCGCTACATCCTGCAAATTGCTTTCTGCGGTCACGGTCTGCTGGAGGTCGTTGGTGTTGGAGCGGTTCATGCGGTTCTTGTTGGCAGCGTTGTGGATAATCTTTTTTTCCTCTGCCGCTGTCACCTGCCGGGTATAGATACGCAGGGTGACTCCGTCCTTTTCTCCCAGGTGACGGAGGATTGCCTGCTCGTCGGTGCTGGTGGGGTACTCCCGCAATGCCCAAGCACAGCGATAGGTGTTGCCGAAGATATAATGGTCGGCGTTGAACTTCACCACCGAGGGTGCGATCATATCCAGATAGGACTTGATTTGGGATTCCGCATCGCTGTGCGGTACGGATCTTTTCGTCTGCTTTTTCATTGTGGTACCTCCTTACTCTCCCACGATGACCCAACGGTCGCCGTCGTAGTCCTCGTACTGCTCGGTGGTCACATCCTGCTCAAAATAAATGCCCAGCATCCGCTTGATCTCCTGCTCACCGGCACGGCTGACGGAAAACCCATTGTCCTTGATGGTTTTCTCGATGCGGGAGAGGTAGGGGAAAATCTCCGACACCTTCTCGTTGCGGAGCCGGACAATGATATAAAACTCACGGGCAGATGCCATCAGCGCCTGAATGCGGTCGAGATGGCTGCTGTCCTGTTCCAGCAGGCGTCGGAGCGCGGGAAGCTCCTCGGCTTCCATCCGGCCGGCGTAGAATCGCTTGTTGTCCTCGAAGGACTCCTTGGAATTGATCGCCAGCATTTCGATCTCTGCCAGCCCCTTTACCACATTGAGCAGGGCATAGATCCGTGCGGTCACGCCGGAGTCAGGCAGGACGGAGATATTGGTGGGCTTGATGATAAAAAACACCAAGTCGCCCATTCTCGTTGCGATGCAGTAGTCTTTGATATCTTCAATCCCCATGAGCTGCCTGGTAGACTGACTGCCCTCTTTTTTCTTCTTTCTGCTCATGCGTCAAACCTCCATTCGTAGAATTGCTGTTTTGTAATCAGGAAAGCCGTGGCGTAGCGCAGAAAGCTCAGGATGCTCGTCCCATCGAACTGGATGCTAAGGAAGGCATAGACCGCTGTTGCGATTAAGGGGATGAAGATTCCCGTCTGGGTCAGCGCCAGTACAGAGAATAAAAGCCCCACACCGATGATCCCGATGTCCCGCAGCTCCCACAGCCACATGGTCGCCTTTGCGGTCAGGTTTTCAGGGTAAATGTACAAGCTGTCACCTCCAAAAATGAACCGCCGCAGATAAAATCATCTGCGGCGGTATTGCTATATTGATGTTATTCCTCGGTCTGCGCCTTATCCTCGGCAAGTGCCTGCTGGATCAGCCCGATCACGAACTCCTTCTGCTTGAGACCGTGCTTTTGAAGGTACTCCTTCAGTTGGAGGAACAGCTCCTCCGGGATCTGAAACGCCATCGTTCTTGTTTTATCCATTGCTTTTCCATCCTTTCCGTTGAAATGCTCGTTCAGTACCTGTTGAACATACTCACTGAGTGTCTGCCCCAATTGGTCCTTTTCCTGCATGACCTGGGCATGGAGGGCTTCGGGGATTGGAGCACAGAGGTTTTTCATATTTTCCATTTTCTCACCTGCCAATCTGTTATTTGACGCTCTCACCGTTCTGCGGCAAAGCAACTATACCGAAGCCCATCAGATAAAGCTATATCCAAAAGCAACGAAGAAGCACGGGGAAAGCGAAGCACAAAATACTAAGCGGACATATCCGACATCTGGAGCGCAAGGGCGATCCCACGCATTACATACTCTACACAGGGAATGGCTACAGAATTGCCCAACGCCTTGTATCGGGCAGAGTCCGAAGCTCCGGGCAGATCTGTCCAGCCATCGGGGAAGCCCTGTAAACGCTCGCACTCCAGTGGTGTCAAACGGCGGATGAGCAAGGGCGTTTCCACAATGAGCTTGTCCTGTGATACATACTGACTGTTAGGACCCTTTCGGTCACTGCTGGTCAATGCGCCGACGCTCTCCTGATAGATGAGGTCAGTGGCATCCTTGTGCTGCCGGGCGCTTTGGGTACTGGCAACTTCGTCGCCCTTGAAAACATCCACTCGCTGACGGCTGAATACCGCATGGCGGTCTGTGGCGGTCAGCGTATAGGAGATTTCCTCCTGACAGCCCAGTCCGTTGCCGCCATTTTGCGGTTGCCGGTCAATGATATTTCCGGAAATGCATAGCGGATGAGTGTCAGCATCCGATACCAGTGGCAGGGTATTTCCGCCGGTGCCTGCCCTTGCTGAGAGCGTGGGAACTGTCAGGTGCGGGCCGGTGTACCGCGCGTCGATGCCGTGGTTTTCAAACACCAGCGGCTGATGCCCATGTTCCTGCGCCCTCAGCGTGCCGGTCATTTCCTCAGTACATTCCATGACGCTGCCGCCCTGGTCATTGAGGCAGAGGACACTTGGCACCATGTTCGTGCCGTTCTCGGCTGCCTTAAGGGTGGGCGCACACTCCTCTTGATAGCCGATCCCACCTGCCGTGGGAGCAGCCCCGGCGCAGAACCCCGCTGTCAAAATGCATGGGTATCCCTGACCGGCTTGACCACCACCGGCAGCAAGCGATGTATGGCGCTCCGGTGTCAGGAAGCAATCGCCATCTCCTTTGCTCACAACTCCTGCGACAAAGGTCTGCTGTTTCATTCCCGGCTGTGCCTGGAGCGCACCGGCTACATCACGCAGATCCCGGACTTCATCCCTCTGATTTGCCGCAAACGCAATGGGTTGGATGAGTCCATTCCTGCCAGTTGACATTCCGCAGTTGACGCCCAGTGTTGCTGCGTTGTCCCCTGTCAGGTCGCCGTTGTAGCCGTCAAAGCCTGTGGGCTGTTCCGGCAGCGTCACAACAGTCGGGACAGAGGCAAGCCCCGCCTGTGCCATCAGCGCAGCTTTGAGCTGTAGCGGAAGTTCCTTGCCACGTTCTTTCGCTCTCCTGAGAATGCCCAAGCAGGCTGTCTTGCTTAAATAGTACCTTTCCGGCACTAAGCCCTGCAAAATCTGCGACAAGGAAGATACGACGGCGGCGTTGGGCGACGCCCCAGTATTGAGCATCGAGGACTCGCCACGCCAAGGAGAAAGCATCTCCCAGTACGATTCCCCCAGCAGATTGCCACGGCCAGGGGTAAGGTCGAGGAACAAATATGGTATCGCTTTTGATTCGGCAGATCTCCTCGAGGACGATGCGGAAGTCCTCGCCCTTTGGCTCTCCGCTGGAGAAGGCTCCTGGCACGTTTTCCCACACCAGATACCGAGGTCGAATAGCGTGAGCTGTTCTGCCTCTGCGTTCATCTTCTGCTCTCATCTCCTTCACGATGCGGACCTGCTCCATAAAAAGGCCGGAGCGGGCGCCGGCCAATCCGGCTCTCGCTCCGGCTACGGAGAGATCCTGACATGGGCTGCCGCCGCAGATGATGTCCACAGGCGGCAGCTTTGCTCCATCTAATTTTGTAATATCCCCGACATGGAGCATACCGGGGAAACGCAGCTTAGTTACCTCGATGGGAAAGGCTTCGATTTCGCTTGCCCACACAGGCGTGATGCCGTTTCGCATTGCGGCCAACGGAAAACCACCAATCCCATCAAAGAGGCTGCCCATGGTTGGTGCGGTCATTTGGCGACCGCCTGCGCAACAGTGCGAGTGGTGTTGACTGCCGCCTGTGCCGTGTAGACCGCACTCATGATGTTGGCGCGGGTCGTGGTGTCCAGCCCGAAGGCTCCGGCTATCCTTGGAATTTCACCGGCCGCCAGCATCAGCCCCAGGCCAAGCAGGGCGTGATCCTTGAATACCATCAGCCCCGCAACGAGGATTGTTGCCTGTAAAAATGCCGTCAGGCACAGACCGATGATCTGTTTGCACCACTGGACAAAGCCGTCTGTATAGCCTCTGGGTACACTGAACATATACAGGCTGCCCACGGCGATCTGGATGAGCAGAATGCCGCCGCGCTTGAGATTGGCGAAAAATACTTTAATCACTGCATAGGCCATCATGATGATACAGAACAAAATCATGATAGGGCTGGTAATGGATGCAAATCCAAACATGGAGCTTGAGGTCATCTCTGTCAGGCTTCCGGTGCCGTTGAGGGTGTTGATGATTTCCCCGGCCGCATCTCCAATGGAGGTGCCATAGCCCGTGATACCTGCGGTCAGGCTGGACTGGAGCGTGACCGACAGCTCATAGAGCCGCACGGGAACTACCGTGAACAGACTCACAGCGAGAAAGCCTTTGATGGCATTGAGCGCCATTTCTTTGAAATTGCCCCTGCCGGAGTTGTACTCGATACCGCACTCGAATCCAGCGACCACAAGTCCCGTCACATACAGCGCCCATGCCAGATAGGAGAAAAACAGAACGATGCTCTGCACCCAATTTTGCTGGAACAGCTCCACGCCCATGTTGCCCATCTCGGCAAAGAAGTTGCCGAGGAAGCCCACGACCTGTCCGTAGAACCAATCCATGATGTTGTCCAGAACGGTGGATGCTACAAAGTCCCATATAAACATTCGATAAGGTCACCTCTTTTCGAGGACCGTAGCTTCTATCCTTGAAACTCATGGAGAGAGTCATGAAAACGATACGGTCCTCTTGTTTTTGCTTAGATCCCGATAATGCCCCAAATATAGAGCGGAGCGGTCAGAGTGAAAACGAGGCAGGCGAACAAAATCGCAGGCGCCGTCCATTCAAACTGACCGCTCTTTCTGTAGTCAAAATACGCCGTGCCGAGCTTGGCAAAGAAAAACACGGCAAGGATCAGGTCAATGGCGGGAAAAACCACCTTGTTGACCACGGTCTTGATCTGTCCAGATGCCGTCTGCCAAGTGCTCTCTACGGCACCCGCTACATCGCCGGTGCCAGCCGCAAACGCTGTAGTGCTGAACACACAGCACAGCAGGAGTACGGCAAGGAGCATGGGGATCATTTTCTTGAATTTACGCATAGCATTACACCTCTTAAAGATTAGATTTTAATGGTTCGGAGCAATGTGCCACTCCTCCCACAAGTTGCCGGAGACGGTCAGACTGTCGGTCAGGTTCATGCTCAGCATCCCTGCCGGTGTCCAACAATCAAGGAGCCAGGTATAGGCGGTATAGCTACCGTCCGGGTACCAAATGGGCGTGAAGTGGGTCGGGCGGTTATAGGTGCTGTAGGGATTGTCCTTGAATGTCATTGCGGATCGTTTCCCGCTGACGGTGCAGTCCAACAGCCGCCAGTAGTCCTTATATCCGAACTCGGGGAAATAGGTCACGGCGTTCTGCGCCGCAGTCACGGCGGAGCTTTGATCCGTTGTCACCCTGGCGGTCACTTCCTCTTGAATGCCATAGCCGCTTTTCAGCGAGACGGCGGTGGCTGAGGGCGAGAGGTCGTCCGGCGTTATTTTCATATCCGCCGTCAGGCTGGCAGAATAGCCATTATAGTCGAACTCCCACCAGCCCTGATCTTCCCAATAACCGTTATCTACCCAATGATACCAATCATCCCAATAGCCATCGCTGACTGTGTTTCCGTCTGCGTCAGTATAGGAGGTATCGACCCAACTGCTGTGCCAGCACTTTTCCCATACAGGCACCCATACCCAGTTTTCATGCCACCACGGTGACCAGATGCCCCATGAGGCGGTCGTGGTCTCCGAATTGACCGGCACGGGCGAGGCGGTGAAACTATCGTTGCGGTCATCCGCCACAGGATTGGGTGGATCGTTGCCGTCCAAGTCCACAATATTGGCGGTGATGGTACTCTGCGCCCAGCCGCCACCCCTCGTATTGACTCGTATCGTACAGATACATGGCTCAGAGGGCGTGTGCCATTTTACCCAAGCAAGCTGACTGTCGCCCTCCGGATAGTAGACATTACTCACAGTGTAGGTGGTACCTTGGATGATAAACTCCACGGACACGGGATTGTCGGGGTCAGACTGACCACCGCTGACCTCTACCGAAGTAATGACGTCGGTATCCACACGGTACTCATAGTCGAACTCGCTGGGTTCCTCCCACTCCGTGATTTCGGTAAAGCGCACGATTCCAATCCCCAGCGAGGAGATGATGTCGGAATTGGATGCATGGGTGGAACGGCTGCCACCCCATGCCGGGTACCCCAAGTCAGGGGTTTCCAGAAACAGAGCCAGCGGCAGGTTCTTGTGGGTAAGGGAACCCATATAGCTCCGCAGTCGACCGCTGACCTGCTGATCATAGAGCGCAGCCTCGGTAGCTGTCATAACATACGGCGTACCGTTGTAGAGAAAAGCCGACAGAGGTTCAATGATGAGCTTATATTCGCCTGAAACCAAAGTGTCATAATTAAATCCAGTATCACTGCAAATCCCTCTTAGGATCTGTTCATCGCAGAAATAGCTCTTGATTGCCGCAATACTGCCCGTGCCACTGTTGGTAGCAATGATTTTCGGAAGCTCCTGCGTTGGGATCACATAGCTGTAACTGCCCACAGTAGGATTCAGCCCAGCACCTGCGTTGTACTGCACCTTTGAGACCTTACCGAAATGAGCAATATTGCTTTTATTCCATGCCAGGAGATACTCGGGCGGCTTTATATAATCCACCGGGGTTGTTACAGCTCTCTTGCTTTCAACTTCGATGATTGTCACGCGGACGCCGGAATCGCCGTACCAGATATTTCCCGCAGAGCCATTGCCCAGGCCTCCGCCACCGGTGTCGATGTTCGGGTCGCCTGCCGCATGAGCTGTCATGCACAGACCAAGGCACAGGGAAACGGACAGGAGCAGTGAAAGAATGCGTTTCATAAAAACACCTCCGGAATAAAGAAGGAGCGCAGCCGTTGGCTGCGCTCCTGTGATGGATCGGCAATCAGTCCATACTGCCGACCTTATTGCCGTTTTCATACATTTCTTCATTTATGCTTACCGTTCCCTCGCCGCTGCTGGGAATATATCCGAAGCCATCTACATAGGTTCCGCCCTTATCGTATCCGCCCTGGGTGTTCGGACTCGGAGCGGGGGTAACCGTAGTCTGTTCCGGCTCATAGCTGGGCGGGATCTCTGTATTGCGGTCCTCCTGCGGCACATCTTCTGCCTGGTGGTTTTCGGGCAGGGGTGTTGTACTGGGGGCGGCGGGCTTTTCCGGCGCCTCCGGCTTGATGGGATCGGTCTGGATGGTCTGCTCCGTGCCGGTGCTGTCCGCACCTGCGGCGGGGTCAGCAGCTTTATCGGGTGCAGTAATATCTACAACAGGCTCGGTGTTATCCGGGCGATCTGCATCCTGAATGTTCACTACGGGGTCTTTTGTATTCTGCGTGGAGTCGGGATCAGTACCGGAAGGAACTGACCCATGACCGCCGAAGCGAGAACCAATACCAACTGCCAGCGCCAGACACAGGACACTTCCGGCTGCGATCACAAGGACCTTTTTCGTTTTCTCTGTCATGTCGAACTCCTCCTTTCGGTTTTCAAACGGACAATACCACAGAAGAAGTGGAAAGTCTATTGAAACATCGAAACTTTTTCAAAATAAAGGAATGTATTTTGCTTCCGTATGAAGCGTCATTTCTGCGGCTGGAAAATCCACGCCCATGAAGCGGACAGGAACGGTCAGCTCCAGCTCCGCAACGGCGGTATAGCCCGCACTCTGACCAGAGGCAAGAGCATTGTTCTGAATCTCTACCGTCAGGTCGGAGATGGAAAACTCCATTTGACCCTCCGCATATTTCATGTAGCTTTCACCATCGTTGCTGAGCCCCAGAATGCGGGAGAGCTGGGCATACACATTGCCCTCGTCCACACTCTGATCCCAGCCGCCGCTATCGTCCGGCGACCAGCCTGCGGCATAGCCCTCCCGCACCGCATGGTACACATCGTCATAGTTGTCGTTGACGGTGGAGAGGACGGCCTGCTGCGTTGCCTCTTTCACGCCCTGGGAGATAATCCAGATTCGGCTGTACTCCGCAATGGCGCAAAACAGCATCAGCAGGACGAGGACGATGGCAACAATCATGGGCGTGCCCTCGCCACGGCGTTTCTTAAAGGGATGCCGCCTGTTCATTTCCAGTACACCTCACTTTTCCCTGTGGCCTGCGCCGTGAGCGAGACAGGAAACGAACCGAAGTCCCCAAACAGTCCGATGTCGGTGTCGAGCCGCACGATGACCGTCACCTCATGGTTGAGCTGGATATTGCCGGTCTGTGACCACTCCACCTCTGGTGCGATTCCCATGCGCTCATTGAGGACTTGCTCCCGCAGCGTGGTTTCACTTCCCACACGCCCGGAGATCTCCGCCTCCCGCACCAGCTCTGTGGCATAGGTATCGAGCTGCTGTTTGGCAATAAAGACCGGCAAGACCTGAAGGGCAAAGGCAACAACCAGCATGGCACAGACCACAAGGACGCAGACATCGATATAGCCCTCGCCGGGGCGTCTCTTGAATCGTTTTCTCATAGCCTCGCCCCCTTAAAAAAGCGCACCCATGGAGGTGACGATCTGATACAGGATGATCACGATATAGGTGAGCATGAAGCAGGCCAGCATGATAAACGAGAACACACGGATCTTGGGCGGGATCTTCGCTGCCTTTGCCTTGAGTCTTTGCAGCTCCACCTGCTTCAGATCGTGGGAGAGCATCTGGAAGTACATCCGCCCGTCATCGCCGCGCAGGACTCCAATCAGTCCACGGGTGATGTCCGAAACGGTGGCGGAGCCCATGCGGGCCTCGAAGCGAATCAGCGCCGCCTCGTAGGAGGACGAGCGCATATCTGCCGTGAGGATATCCAGCTCACGGGCGAAGTCCTCTCCGGCGTGCTTCTTGTAGTTCTCCAGAATGCGCAGCACATCACGGCTGGCAGACAGCTCCTGCTCAATGGTCGCCACGAACCGGGGCAGCTCGCCTTCAATCTTCTCCATGCGGCTCTTGACCAGCTCGTCTGCCCGGCGGCTCTCCTTGAAATACACCAGCAGTGCAAGGATGAGAACCACTGGCGAGAGGATGGGCAGAATCATCAAGCACGGGATGATGGCAAGCAGAACGAGGCAGGGCTTGAGAATGCCGTATACGGTGTAGACCTCCGGTGTCATGTCCAGCCCTGCGGCGGTCAGCTTCTGTTCCAGCCGCCGGCGTTTGTACTCATCCAAATGAACAAAGCGTGCCAGCTTCACTGCCCAGCCCAGAAGCAGGGCTTCGGTGGACTTGACCAGTTTCTTGTCGCTGCGTCCTGCGGAAATGAGCGCACGCTCGGTCGCCAGTTTCGGCAGTTTCAGCACATCGGCAAGGATAAAGAAAAGCCCTGCGGCAAGCGCAGCGCCGAAAAGAAACAGCAAAAATATCATGCGCTCACCTCCGGTACTCAATGGGCTGAGTCAGCTTGATGACAAACGCAAAGGACACGAACACAGCGGCAACGCACAAGGCGATGACCGCCTGACCTGGGATGGTCTGCGTCAGCGTGGCGTACCAGTCGGCATTGATGAAGCGAACCAGCGGGATGTTGCCCAGCACCAGCACCGCCATGGTGATGAACTCCTTTCGGGGAGAGAAGACGAGCTGCTCCAGCTCGCCGTTGACAATGCGCATATCGGAGAGCTTTGCCACGATGGGCGGCAGCGTGGTTTTGAGGCTGCGGTCACCCTGGCAGGCCATGACACCATCGCACCACTCCTGCCACACTTCGTTGTCGATGGCGGCTTTCAGTTCGGTGAGGGCAGCGTCCATATTGGGGTCAATATGCTTGATGCGGGTGAGGAATCGCTGGAACACGCCCTGTACCGGTTGATTGAGATACTGCAGATTTTCCTCTACCGCCATCTGGAAGTTCTCTGTGCGGAGGTATGCGGTGGTAACCACCGATAGTGCCGTTTCCAGCTCGGCGGAAACTTCTTTTTTGAAGCTGCCAGCCGTCAAGCGGATGTACCAGAACGGAACCAGCATCAGCCCCACGGCGAGGACGGGCACGAGGAAGGCGTTGCCGAACAGGATGGCGACGGCAGCGCCCACGATCAGCAGAAGCATTGAAGCAGCACAGACCATGGGAAACTTATCCATGCGCCCCGACGCCTCCAGCGCGGACTGCGCCTCTAAGATCTGACGGCGGAAGATACCGGGCTTCTTGCGGTTGGTCGCCTCGTTGATCTCATCCCGCAGACTTCCGGGCGGATGCAGCAGGCGGTAGAACACGCCGTCTGTAAACTCCCGAAAGGAAAGCCCCAGCAGCAGAAAAATGCCGGCAATCATACCGGCACAGGCGGCAAGCCTGATTGCAATCATTCAAAATCCACCTCCTTGGGGAACAGAAATTGACCCAACTCCGAGCTGGGCATACCGTTTTCGATAAACCTCTTTTGCAGCCCGGCGGACAGCTCCTCCACCTTCACATGGCTGCCCTCCACAATGAAGTGGTCGCCCTCCATGCGGTTGGCGGTGATGTTGTACTCATAGAGCTTGCGGAGCTTCCGTGTGCCGTCCGGCAGGATCTCACACTCGGAGATATTGGTGATGCGCCGCTGCTTGTTCTCGAGTTGCCGGCAGTAGACCACGATGGGATATGCCTCGGTCACATACTGCATCAGCGTATCATCGGGGGTATCCACAGCCCGTTTGCACAGGGACACCATGCGGCGGTAGGTGCCCTCGCTGGAGTTGGAGTGGATGGTGGTCAGCACCGCCACGCCCACACGGGCGGCTTCCTGGGCGGCGTTGGCTTCGGGTCCGCGCATCTCACCCACACAGATGATGTCTGGGTTAAAACGCAGGGCGATGTCCAGCAGAGCAATCTGGTCGATACGCTGGCGCTCGTTTTCACTGTCTCTTGTCTGGGTGTGGATCACGGAATTGATCACCTTGCCGTCCTTTTCCCGGACGAGCTGCAGCTCTCTGGAGCCGTCCTCAATGGTGAAGATGCGCTTGTTGTCCGGTATGGTAGAGAGCAGCCAGCCCGCCACGGTAGTCTTGCCGCTGCTGGTGGCACCTGCCACACAGATAGAAACACCGTAGCGCAGGCAGGCGGCGAGGAAATCCAGCATTTCGCCGGTGGCTGTCCCTCCGGCGACGAAGTCCTCTTTGGCAAGGTTGCGGGGATTGACGATTCGGATGGAAGCCGCCACGCCTGCGTCCTCGTCCAGCACGGGAGCCTTGATGACCGCCACACGGATATTCTTCGCCAGCCTTGAGGTGATGACAGGGCTTGCGTTGTCCAACACCTTGCCGGAGTTCTGGAGCATACGGCGTACCACATTGGCGGCGTGATCTGGGGAGTCAAAGTGTTCGTCCAGCTTGACAGTGCGTCCGTCAGAATACTGCACCTCGATATCCCGCCAGGAGTTGATGTCGATTTCCTCAATGCCGTCAGCAAAGATGTACTTGGTCAGGAAGCCATATTCCGCCATCTCGGTGTAGAGGGCGTCCACCAGACTGTCGGTGGTAAAGCCCTCGACGGCGAGGCGGTTGTCCTGAAGGTAGCGGGCCATGAGACGCTTCATCTGATCCTTACTCTCTGCATTGCTCTCGGTGATGAGGGCGGCATACTCGCCGGACAGGTAGCCCTGCACCTGACTGAGCGCCTCGGAGAAATCCACGGTATTTTTGGAGCCGAAAAACACGGCGCTGGCTTTGGGCGCAATGCGGTTCTGGGCGAGAAGCTCCTGCCGACTGTTGTTTTCCAAGGCAGGCACAGCTTCCGTCATATTGACTTCGCCGTCTGTATCCATGTCAGGCGTTTCCTCGACGGGCAGCGCTTCAGGCCTCGGAGGCTCTTTTGCGAACAGGGAGTTGCTTCGTCTGTCGCCAAGCATCAGAACACCTCCTTGCAAATACGATAGATCTCTTTGCGAAAGGCACGGCTGTCCTTCATGGAGAGGTCGTCAAGCAGATTACCCGCCAGATACTGTTCCTCCAACTCTGCCGAATACGGGAGCTGAAACGCCACACTGCCCAGCACCTGACCGATGCGGTCGGCCGCTTGCATGGGTTTGATATTGGCGGCAGTCTTATACTGTTTATCTTCGTCCCACTGAAGCTCACGCAGAAGCGGGAGCTGGCTGGAGAGGTAGCCAACGGATTTCAGGTCGCAGTTGGCAAGGCGCAGTACGCTGTCTGACTCCATCAGCGCTACAGCAGAGAGGATGTCGTTGGCGATGTAGCTGGAGCAGTCCACCACCACATAGGGAGCGATTTCCCGCAGTCCCGCCAGAAGTTCCTCCGCCTGTTCCTTGGTGCAGGCGGCATAGGTGTACTCGTTTTCACCCTTTTGCAAGCCCATCATGGTGAGATGAGAGAGCTTTTTATGGGTGGTAAGGTTGTGCTTGATGAGATTGACGGGGATATGCTGGGCGGCAAAGACGCTGCCCAGGGAGCGGTCGCACTCCAAATCAGAGGGCGGACAGATGCAGGGCAGCATCGGGGCGGTCATATCGCACAGCAGCAGGATCACATTCTTTTTCTGGGACGCCAGATGCTTGGCGATTTTGACCGCCGTGACCGTTTTGCCGCTGCCGGGACTGCCCCAGACGGCGAGGACGCCGCCCTGTGTGTCCACGGGCTGTGCCGCTTCTGCCTCATCACCGCCGCGCCGGAAAATACTTGCTTTCTTAAAGTTCATTGTCCGGTGCCTCGCTTTCTCCGCCCGGCTCGACACCCTCGCTTTCATCGGTTTTGGCCGCCTCCTCCGGTGTATCCTCCGGCTCGGCGTAAAGCTCCTGAATCAGAGCGTCCTGCGCCTCGATGAAGGCGGCAGACTTCTCCGCCGTTCCGCGGAAGACCAGCGCCAGGTGGAGTTCGCTCTCCTGTTCCAGCTCCGCCAGTACTTTCGCCTGCTCGGTGGTGACGAGCATGGTGACGGTGGAGGGCAGTTCCTTTTCATCTGTCAGGGGTTTGCCGGTGTTGGCATCGTAGCCGGAGGCGGCGGTCACGGAGATCACCTCCACATACTGAAGCTCGGCGGGAATGACCGTTTCACCTCTGCCTTCATAGTCCGCCACAATGACCGAGACGATATCTCCGCTCTTGAGCTTGCCGGAGAGACCTGTGGCAAAGCTCTTGATGGTGACGGAGATGGCCTGCTTGCTGCCGTCCAGATTGTAAAGGTAGCTGTTCTCGGCGGCAGGCTCGGTGGAGAGCTTGGATGCAAGGATATAATCTCCCGCCGCAAGCTCCGCCGTGGCATATTTGCCGATGACCTCGTTCTTGTCTGTCAGCACACCGGCGGGCAGGTTGTATGCGCCCACCTCCACGGTCTGTACCATGGACGCTGTGATCTCGTCGCCCTCATGGATCTCTGCGGTCACACGGACGATCGTCGCTTTCTCGCTGGCGCTGCGGGTAAACAGCGGCGTGATGCCAAAGCAGATCACCAGCGAGAGCAGAATGCAAAGCACACCGACCACGGTGCGGTTGCGAAAAATCTTCATGTTGCGTTCCTCCTATGCAAAGAAGTATGCAGGGATGAACCCTGCGGCTAAAAATGGGACAAGCGGGCAACTTCTCATGCTGGGTCTGCGCCGGAGCTGGGCAATCAAAGCATTGCCCAGCACATAGAGCCCATACAGCACGGCAAACAGCATCAGCCCGGCAAATGTGCGGGAAGCGCCCAGCACAAACCCTGCCGCAGCGCACAGCGTGATATCTCCTGCACCGTTCTTGCCGAAACCGGAGCCGATGTAAAATGGTGTGGCACCCATCAAAGCTCCTAAAAAGGAGGCGGGGCTGATTGTAACCAGCCCCGCCAGAGCAATCAGGATACACACACCGTCGCTCACTGTCCTTGTGCGGATGTCATAGACTGCGGCAAAGAGAAGCCCGCCGCAGAACAGGACGGCCTGTACCGTCTGCACTGTTCAGGACAAACTGCCGGCGTAATTGAACATATCTTTGATCTTCTGGGTCACGGTGGGCATGATGGTATCATTGAACAGAGCATACAGCAGGGCCAGCAGCAGAGCGCCCAGAACGACAGCAATGAGGATTTTGACGGCGGTGTCAATGTAGCCCTCACCGGCGTTGCCGGTCAGGGCGCGACGGTGAAATTCTGCAGCCTTCATGGTGGCTTTGGAAACAGCGGCGGACAGCTTGTTACTCATATTGCGGATAAACTTTTTCATGTTAATATTCCTCCTGAAAATATGATGATTGGATTTGTTGCTTGCCGCCTCCACGCAGTGGGGAGGCGCACGACTTCGCCGGGATAAAGAAAAAGCCGGGCAGCATTCCGCTGTCCGGCTCACATGGCTGGTTCCTGCCATTGGGTTTGTTTCTGGAACGCAAAGGCAATGGGCTGAAAGCCGACACGGTCGCAGTAGTAAAACTCGCTGCCGCCGCTGTCGTAAAGCTCCACCACATCGCCCAGCCCCATACGGTGTCCACGGTAGCCCTCTGGGGGATGATCTCTGCACAGGGCGTAGATTGCTTCCAGATCGTTGGTATCAGGCGCTCCGTCGTAGACAGGGCTGTACTGATCCATCTTTGGTTCACCGAAACGCTCGGTCATCTGTTCGTAAGAGATGAAGCGCATCGCCACCTCCGTGTCCGGTTTGAGCTGCCACACTCGGCACCGCTTGAGCGGTGCTCCGCTCTCGGATGTAAAGGCTTCGCCGGAGATCATACGGTCGTACAAGTCGTCCTCCCACCGGGGCGTCAGCTTCAGCCGCTGAAGCTCTGCTTCCAGCTCTTGTCCCCGGAACATGGTGTCTGCAACTGCAATCTGTTCCTCCGGTCGGATATAGCCGATGGGGTTTCCGTAGAAAATAATGCGGTTTTGCTTATCTATGGTCAGCCGGGACATTGCGACCACCTCCTTGCCTGACCAAACCGGGCATTACATGGACATTGACATACCCTGTTCAGGCCCTTCCTCGGCTTCCTCCTGCTGTTCCTGTTCCTCCAGCTCCTCCAGCTTCTGCGCATAGGCGGCATCCACCGCATCAATGAGCGCCGTGCGGGCCTCGGCGGTGATGGCATGGAAAGTATCGGTGTATTTCTTTTCGCCGTTCTTGGTGTAGGACTCCTGGGGCATGGCGATAAAGAAGCCCTTTTCCGAATCGAGCTTATCGATAATGCGGATACCGTGAATCGCAAAGGCACCTCCGATGGTGGCGCTGGCGAAAGCTTTCGTCTTGCCCTCGCCGCTGAGAATGCGGTCGATCTTTGCCTCAATCTTGGGGGTAGAGTGGGTCTGGGTATTCTTCTGCTTGTTCTGAGCCATAGTGTTTTTTCCTCCTGAATTAAAGTTTCATTTCCGGGCCTGGGCAATCACAGACTTCCGTGATTTGCTGCCCGGCTCTGAGCTGATCTACCTGTTCCTCTGCCCAGTCGGGCAGGAATTCCTCTTTGATGGGGCCGATGAAGTCGGTGCGATTCCAGCGCGTTTCCTCACCGTCACCAAGACAGGTGCAGCGAATGGAGCGCCCGATGGCGTGAGGGTCGCAGCCGAAGCCGTCGTGGGCATACCAGAGCTGATACTTCGGCTCCCAGTAGCTCTCCTGAAAGACCTCGGGGCGCATGACCAGCACCTTGCCCTCATAGTCCAGCTCGGTGGTATCCGGCTCACAGTGCTTCGGCGCAAACAGCCCCAGCTCGGCATACGCCTCACGGAACTCCTGAATAAATCCGTCCAGCACAGCAGGGTGGCTGCCCACCGTGTACTGGTAGTTGTGGTTTTTGTCCGGCGGGATGTAGATTTGCTTACCCCATGCCTTGTTGCTCTGGCTGAAGCGCCCATCATGGGAAAGCTCCTGCAAGGTGCTGGCAAGCACGAAGCCTGTCCGCTTGTATCCGTAGGCAGCGATCACACTTTTTGCGCAGTCGGCGTCCAAGTGCATCCCGTCGAAATCCCTGCTGATAGCGGCTTCAATGGCCTCCTTGCAGGCGATGTTCATCCTGTGGCTCTGCCGCCACTGGTCAAGCTCATTCCTGCGCCGCGCTTCCTCGGCGGAGTAGGGATAGAGATAGGAAAAATCAGTGTGCGCCATAGATGACCTCGCCGCTGCCCAGCAGATTACTCGGGGAATCGAGGTACATGCCGGCAACTCTGATTTCATTTTTAAGTTTCATGTAATATTCTCCTTGGTAGTTGGTTTGCTGATTTGAACATAATCCTGTTGTCAACTTGGATTATTCAAAGAGATTCTCCAGATTGTCGGTGCTCCCCTCGATAAAGGAATATCCAACCGTGTAACTCAGTCCCTGAGTGGCATTGTTCAGGCAGCTCTCATGCCCACTGGTCATCACATAGCTGAAAATGAGCTTGGTATATTTTGCTCCGTCCCAGCCCGTCCAAGCGGCAGAGCTGACGGTATTGCCGCTGGCGGTGTACTCATAGCTGCCATTTGAGTCGATATGGACATATCCGTTGTTGGTCTTGAAGGTCAGGACGGTTTCCTGTGTCCCATCCTCTGTGATGCCATAGACCGTGACTACATCCTGACAGCTTGTGTTATGTCCGCTGATAGCGGGAATGTCAAAGGTGAACCGCTCAATGTATGCCAGCGGGGTGTTGCCATCATAAATGCCCTTTTCCTCGACGGTCGTTGCCAAAGATGTGATATCTGCTGTTTCGCTGCCAACAGAGGAGCCAATCACAAAGAACCGGGAGGCATAGCCGGTTTTCCCAAACAGGTTCTTTACCTGCACGACCATCAGATGGCGGCCGGACGATAATTCGCCCTGAATCGTTCCACCATTACCGTTGGATACCACTGCGTATTCACTGCCGGGGGCATAGTAATCCACAGCCGAGAGCCGGTACGGATCATCAGAGACCACGGAGGCTGTAAAGTCCACCTGCGGATCGGTGGTGCTGGCGCTCTCACCAAGAGTCTGGCTGGTGATCGTCACTTTGGGCGCTTCGCTTTCCACGGTAAAGGTATGTGTATGCCATTCGGAGGCTTCACCCCACTCGTCCACGGAGCGTGCCTTTACTGTGTGGCTGCCGAGACCATAATAACCGTCACGGGCAGAGTCCGAGGCGTACTCGTAGGTGATACGGTCGCCGTCAGGGTCATCGCCACCGTTGAGAGTGATTTCCGCCTTTACTTTGCAGTCCGTTGTGTAAGGGCTTTGAGAATCGCCGTACACTACGGTCACAGCGCTTCTGGGGGCTTCCGGCGCGGAGTTGGTAATGCGGATCTCATCCTGCGCTGTGGCTGTATTGCCATGTCGGTCTGTCACGGTAGCTGTCAGGAGGAAGCTGCCTGTACGCTCGACCGAGACCTCTCCGCCGTCCAGTTCCAATGCCCCCACATACGGGATGGATGCCTCACTGTCTGTCAGCGTCCACTGAACGGTGCAGCCGTCCAGATTTTCTCCCTCTGCCGAAACGGAAAACGCCGTCCCGATATGGCAGGACTCAGGGATGCTGATGCGGTATGTGGGAGGAGGGGTGACTGTGACTGTTCGACTCTGGGAGAAGTTTCTTCCGAGTACATCGGTCATGGAGGCGGTCAGGGTATATGAGCCAGCATCTTTGAATGAGAGCTTGCCGCCATAAGCATTCAACTCACCGTTGACAGCGTCCGACAACAAAGCACTTTGACCATCCTTTGCCAGAGACCACTCCACAGGGAGAATGTTGTTATTGCCGCTGGTACGAATATTTGCCGCCTCGTTTACCGCAAGCTGCTCCGGCAGCTCAAAGCGGATATCCAAAACGGGCTGCACCTCGCATTTCACGCCGGACTCATAGAGGAATACTCGGCCAGTGGCGTCGGTGATTCGAGCCACCAGCTCATAGGTGCCGGCACGCTTGAATCGGATTGTCCCGCCGTCATTGGTCAGAGAGCCGTCCACGAAGGTGTTCCAGTCCTGATAGCCATAGGTGTTGTCCACCAGCCATTCAATGGCAACGGCTTCTGCACCTGTGGTCTGTACAGCTACAGGGATTTCCGTGTCCGTCCATGTGGTGGCGGGGAGAGAGTATTCCACAGCAGGCACGGGATAGACCGTAAAGCTCTGCTCGTAGCTGTAGGAACGCCCCCCGCCGTCCGTATAAGAGGCGGTCAGGGTATAGCTGCCCTGTTCCTTGATGCGGATCTGACCGCCGTTTTCTGTCAGCACGCCCTCCATGATTTCTTCCAAAGGCACAGCTTCACCGTTGCGATTCAGCACCCATTCCAGCTCGTTGTCTGCAAGCTTGATGATCATGGCTTCCACCAGAACGGTGTCGTCGGTGTGGAAGACGGTGGGCAGGAAGAAGCCGACAGACCCCACAGGGTAGCAGGTCATGGTATCCGACGCCGTGTAAACACGCCCGGTTTCATCTGTAATCGTGGCGGTCAGCACATAGGTGCCGGGAGCAGCGATTGAGAGCTGTCCCATATTAATGTATCCGCCGCACAGATAATCACCGGGGTTGATCTCCTCGCCGTTCAGCGTCCCCGTCCAGTAGATGGGCAGATTGCCCAGATTCTCCATGCTAATAGACAGCGTGATTTCCTCATCCATATGAGCAATGTCCGGCAGGTCGATGGCGATGGAAACGACGGGATAGACCGTGACCGTCTGGGTGCAGGTCGAGACATTGCCCAGCGCATCCTCCACAGATGCCGTCAGCTCGTATTCTCCCGGCTGCGCAAACTGCAAAACGCCGCCTGCGTTATCCAAGATGCCGCTTGCCGCTTCCGCCAGCTCTACCGGCTGACCATCCCGCTTGACGCTCCAGACCGCATTGGACTCTCCCGCATTCTCCATCAGAAGGTCAACGGGAATGGCTGTATCGGTATGAGCCGTAGTGGGGAGCGTGAAAGCGATCCCCACTACGGGATAGACGGCGATGGTCTGCTCATACTCTGCGGCTTTTCCTCTGCTACCCGCAGCGATGGCCTTCAGCGTATAGGCGCCCACCTCGGAAAAGGTGAGAACGCCGCCATCTGCGGTAAAGCCTTCCGGTACTTCGGATACATCGTCTTTGGTCAGCGTCCACTCTACGGAGGAGGCATACCTTGCGGAAGCTGTCACAGCAACTTCACCGCCGATATATGCTGTTTTAGGCAATTCAAAGCTGATTTGAGGGGCAGGGGTACTCCAACCGCCGGAATGACCGCCGCCTGTGGAATCTCCCGGATCTGGCTTCGGTTTCTCACTTTCACCTTCGCCTTCTGGCTTTTCCTGCAGCTTTTTGTAGGTATCCAACATTCGTGTCAGCATACAGAAGCCCTCGGCGCGGCTGCCTCCCTGGTACGGATAGGCTCTGCCGTCCGGATACCCTGTGATGATGTCGTATTTAGCGGCAATGTTGATATATCCACTGTCGGCATCTCTGATTTCACTATCATCTGCAAACTTTGTCTGTCCCTGGCTCTGCGTCACTTCGGACTCTTTGCCAATCGCCCGCACCATCATTACGATCATTTCCATGCGGGTGATGTCTTTGTCCGGCTCAAAAGCGGTGCCATAATCAGAAGGCAGGATGACCCCTGCCTCGGTCAATGCAAAGACATAGTCTGCGCACCAATGCCCAGCAAGGTCATCAAAGGGCGCTGCACCCTCATCCTTTGGCGTAAACTTCAGCGCTCTTGCGACAATGGTTGCAAACTGTCCGCGTGTGATGGGAGCGTCGGGATGACATTTTCCGTCCCCATAGCCATTGACGATTCCGTCTGTGGCAAGTGTCTGGATGATTTTCTCTGCCCAATGTCCCTCTGCGTCAGGAAAGGCGGAACCAGCAGCCAGCGCCGGACAGCAGAGCGACAATACCATCGCCACAGTCAGGAGCAGGCCGCAGATGCGCCTGTTCAGATTTTTCATAGTCATGTGACCTCTTTTCATAAAAAATAGGCGCCGGATCGATCTGGCGCCTGCGGTATTGAAACTATCGGGTCCTAATTTTACACAGGATAAAATCCGCTGTTTCTTTGCCCTTATCAGTATTCATATTTCGGTTTCATGGAAATTACTTAGTTCGAGCGAGAACAACGCTCAGATAAACCAACGCTTCTTTCTGAATCTCAGAGGGGAGGGAGTCCAGAAACTCACGCAAAGGAGTACCGGAAGTGGGGGAGTCCTCACGGTCGGGAGCCTGGCAGTTATCGCAGATTTTTTCGCGCTTGATGATAATTTCATCATCCTCGCAACGGAAGCTGACAAGATCGTTGGGGTGAATGCCCATTTTGATGCGCAGATCATAGGGGACAGTGGTGCGTCCACGCTTTCCCAAGATTCGATAGACTTTATCCATATACACGCTCTCCTTTATTAATGATTGGGATGAATAGTGCAGATGCCTTTTGCCTTACAGAACAAGTTGCAAGTGCTACAGGGATTGGAATCGAAGCCTTCACTTTCGTCTTCGTCGAGAATACGAACGATAATCGTCCCGTTATCGAAGTAGGCTTCGATAACCGTATCCTCGTTCAGGTTGAGATCCTCTATAATTTCGGGGTCAAGTCTCAAATTGAACTGGAACATTTTCTTCCTCCATATAGTCAGATTTAAAATCGAACAGAGTCAGCTGACTGTTCCGCTCATCCAGATATTGTTGATTGGCAGCAGCCTGCTGCTCCAAATCGTAGTTGGCAATCAGCAGTTCCTCATAAAGTGCGCCGGCTTCCTTGGCCTGCTTCATGGCGTGAAGGCGGGTTTGGACAAAGGTGTCAAATCCATACATCTCGGCAAGATTTCGAATATACGGGTCGTTGTTATAAGTGATGAGGAACTTAGCTTTTCCGTGGTGCTGTTGATTGACCTCGCTCATGAAACTGAAAAGGATATCATGCTGTTCGGAGTCGAAATTGGCTTTCGAGTACATGGCTTCAGTTCCCTTGTAGGGAGGATCAAGCAATATGAAGCTTCCTGGGCATGCCGCATAGCTGATCACATCCTTGTAGTCACGATGCAGGATGATGGCATCTCGAATGCGGTTATATGCGCTCATCAGACGAGGCAGGCGCTGAGACATATCCCTCCTTGCAATCCCAAAGGTTTGACCGGTAGAGGAGAAGCTATAGACCTGATTCTCGAGAAAGGCAGCGGCATTCTGAATGTCTTCCCAGCTTGCATCATAGAAAATGCGGGAAGTTTCAATGATATCGTCAAGGATGTTTGGTACACCTCTGAGTCTGTCCTTGTTCTGCTTGAACACGAGTTCACCGTTGATGGAGAGATATAACCGGCCTAAAAGATAGGCCAGCTTTTCATTGTTCTGAATCACTCGGAACAGATTCACCAGGTCGCCGTTATAGTCGTTGAGGATTTCTTTCTCCGCCTTTGGCTTACGGAAGAACACCTCCGCACTGCCCATACAGGGTTCAATGTAGACATCGTGCTTTGGCATCACGGACAGGATAGTGTTAACGATGCAACTTTTGTTTCCTGTGTAGGGCAGTGGGCTGGTGGATGCCGACAATTCCTATGACCTCCTTCCGAGGTCGCCGGTGTATGGAAAGCCCGGAAAAGAAAAAAGGTCGTTTTCTATGTACGGTTCAATCCATACACACAAAACGACCTTCTTCATTTATTTTGATATTCAGTTGTGGGGACCATCTCTGGCGCGGTACCAAGCAGAAACGTGACGCATATTCAGCCTCCTTTATTCGATTAAAGTGGTTTGTATCATTTCATATGCGATACCTCTTTATTAACGATAGATTCAAAATCTGGGCAATAAAAAAAGGGCCGACTTTTCGAATGTTCTTCGAAAAATCGGCCCAAAACGACCAGCGCGATAGTTCAGTTCCTCTTGGCAGCCTCTTCTGCCGAATAGGTATCTTTTTGCTTCAACCTCAAATCGTGGCACGAAAAAACCCAGAAACCGTTGTGGTTTCTGGGTTTTCCGTATCCGTATCTATTTTGGTCGGATAACATGGTGGAGGAGGATGGATTCGAACCATCGAAGTCAGTGACAACAGATTTACAGTCTGCCCCCTTTGGCCGCTCGGGAACTCCTCCATATTCAGTTATGTCATGCGGTGGTGGAGCTGGTGGACGGATTCGAACCCCCGACCTGCTGATTACAAATCAGCTGCTCTACCGGCTGAGCTACACCAGCGTATCCGCTGCGACTATATTACTATACCATTCACCCGGGGCAAAGTCAAGCCCCAAAATACAGTTTTTTGCGGCAAAACAAAGCGGCAGCCGGCCCACTGGTCAGGGGGCTGCCGTCTATTCGCCTTCTGGCCGTTCTCAGCTGTCGATGTGCTCCTCCAGATAATGGGCCAGCTCGCCAACGGTGTGGATCTTCTCAATGTCCTCATCGGGGATCTCGATATCGAACTCGTCCTCCAGGGTCATCACCAGGTCCACTACATCCAGCGAATCCGCGCCCAGGTCATTGACGATATCGGTATTCTCATTCACTTCGTCCGCCTCAATATCAAGCTGTTCGCACAGCAGTTCAATCAGTTTCTCCAGTACCATATTTGCCTCCTGAAAAAGTATATACATATTTTTTACGGTAAATTTTACAGTGACTATATGATAGCGTGTTTTTGGGGGGTTGGCAAGATTTTTTCTTCGGCAAATGGCACAAATATTCTGTGAATACCTTGTGATAACCGCACCAGTCCGTCAAAAAGCTCTCCTAAAATCCTCCCCTCCACTCCTTTCTCCCCGTTGCGCCGCCCCACGCGGCCTGTTATAATAGAAAAAAGTAAGGGGATATCCTCCCCGCTTTTTGCCGAAAGGATTGATACGCCATGAAAATGAAAGAGATCCTCACCCTGCTGGGGGGCCGCCTGCTGTGCGGCGCGCCGCAGGACGACCACGAATTTACCAGCGCCTTCGCCAGCGATATGATGAGCGATGTGCTGGCCTATGGCCAGGGCCAGTCCCTGCTGCTCACCGGGCTGCTCAACCAGCAGGTCATCCGCACCGCGGAAATGCTGGATATGCACTGCATCATCTTTGTCCGGGGCAAAACCCCCGCCGAGGAGGTCCTCACCCTGGCGCGGGAAAAAGGCATCGCCGTCATCAGCACCCAGCGCGGCATGTTCACCGCCAGCGGCCTGCTGTATGGCGCCGGCCTGCGCGGCGTATAAAGGGGCCCGCCATGACACTGCAATATCATTACATCGTCCCCGGCGATGACTTTGTCCACGCTGGGGAAGCCAGCGGCCACCTCAAGGGCGTGCTGCGCCAGCTGGGCTACCCCGGCGATGCCATCCGCCGGGTCGCCGTCTCGATGTACGAGGGCGAAATCAATATGGTCATCCACGCCAATGGCGGCGAGATCGATGCCGAGATCGATGATCGCGGCATCACCATTGTCCTGCGGGATCAGGGTCCCGGCATCCCCGATGTGGAAAAGGCCATGCAGGAGGGCTGGAGCACCGCCAGCGATGAGATCCGGGCCCAGGGCTTCGGCGCCGGTATGGGCCTGCCCAATATGAAAAAATACACCGACAATATGCAGATCGACACCGTCCTGGGGGTCGGCACCACCATCTCCCTGCGGGTGGATCTGCATTGATGCCGGGAGAAACTAAGCGAGGAAAAGATGGAACACCAGACCTATTTTCACTCCGTTACGCTCAATAAGGATCTGTGCCACGGCTGCATCACCTGCGTCAAGCGCTGCCCTACTGAGGCCATCCGGGTTCGGGATGGCAAAGCCCGCATCCTGGGCGAGCGCTGCATCGATTGCGGCGAGTGCATCCGCATCTGTCCCCACCACGCCAAGCGGGCTGTCAGCGATACCATGGAGGCACTGGATGGCTTCAAGTATAAGATAGCGCTGCCCGCACCGGTGCTCTTCGCCCAGATCAAGCATTTGGATCACACCGGTCGCATCATTCTGGCCCTGCAGCGCATCGGCTTCGATGAGGTTTACGAGGTGGGCGCCGCCGCGGAACTCATCTCCCAGTCCACCAAGGAATACATGGCGCATTATCAGGGCCCGCTGCCGCTCATCTCCTCGGCCTGTCCGGCCGTGCTGCGGCTTATCCGGGTCCGCTTCCCCGATCTTTTGGAGCACCTGCTGCCCCTGCAGCCCCCTGTGGAGCTGGCCGCCGTGCTGGCCCGCCGCGCCGCCGTGGAAAAGACCGGCCTCAAGCCGGAGGAGATCGGCGTTGCGTTTATTACCCCCTGCCCCGCCAAGGTAACGGCCGCCAAGGTGCCGCTGGGCAATCAGACCCGTAATATCGATGCCGCCATCGCCATCAGCCGGGTATACCCCCAGCTGGTGCAGGAGGTCAAAAAGATGGAGCTGCCCGAGTTCGAGCATCTTTCCCACATGGGCAGCACCGGTCTTAGCTGGGCCGCCAATAGCGGTGAATCCACCGGCAGCGGGCAGCGCCGCTACATCGCCGCCGATGGCATCGAAAATGTCATCAAGATCCTGGAAGCCATTGAGGATGAGCAGTTCACCCGCCTAGATTTCGTGGAGCTTTCCGCCTGCCCGGGCGGCTGCGTAGGCGGCGTAATGAATGTGGAAAATCCCTATGCGGCGGCGGCCCGCATCAAGCGGCTGGCCCGCGATCTGCCGCAGGTGGGCACCCAGTGGCCCACCCCGGAATGGCTGCCGGAGGATGTTTACTTCAATAAAAAGATCGAGCCGCTGAATGTCATGTCCCTGGGGAGCGATCCCTCTCAGTCGCTGGTGCTCTTCGCCAAGATGCAGAGCTACGAGCGCCGGTTCCCCGGCCTGGATTGCGGCAGCAGGGGGTTCCCCCCCTTCCCATGCCCTCGCCGAGGATATTGTCCGCGGCTACCGCACCGAGGATGACTGCATCTACCTGCTTAAGGAAAAGCTGGAGCAGCTGGCCCAGTCCCTGGCGGGGCTTTCCGCCCACCGCACCCCCATGGAGGATATTGAACATGACAGCGAATGAGCTTTGCCGCGCCTGCGGCTTTACCCTGCTGTGCTGCCCCGAGCGGGAAATAACCGGCGGTGTATACTGCTGCGATCTTCTCAGCATGGTGATGGGCCACGCCCCCACTGATGGGGTCTGGTTCACCGTTATGGCAAATCAGAACACCATTGTTGCCGCCCTCATGGCCGATGTGTCCTGCGTTGTCCTCACCGAGGGCATTCGCCCGGATGACGCTATGCTGGCCCGTGCCAAAACCGAGGGCATTGCCATCGCCGCGACTGACCTGCCTAGCTTTGAGGCGGCCACCCGCGCCCATACCACACTCTGCACAAGGTAAACATTCGCGGCGCAGCCGCCCCCGGCGCCCCCTGCCGGGGGCGCCGGGGTA
>ENA-ORSA01000276-ORSA01000276.1-human-gut-metagenome-genome-assembly--contig:-NODE-276-length-61442-cov-18.382361_pt1 | contig 61442 bp, 58 predicted proteins | sample MGYA00242179_ERZ509142 | MGnify/ENA primary metagenome ERZ509142 (study PRJEB26280, sample SAMEA2338659) | human gut metagenome | biome: human gut; feature: human-associated habitat; material: faeces... | reverse complement strand
GCTATGTGCTTCTGCCCCTTCGGGGCGTGCTGCTTAGACTTTTGACACACCCTCTTTTATTTCCTCGCGAGGGAAAAATTGTTTCCTCGCGTAGTTGCAATTGTCCGTTCGCTCGGCTTTGCCGCTTGCCTTAGCAAGAACTTCCATCCATCGTAGATGGATTAACATCTTCTTAAATTCCAATAACTCCCATTTATTTACCCTTCACGATGCCAATCATTCGTTCGCGGTCCTTGTAGACATTGCTGTTGGCAGGTGCATTGTACAGATATTTCAGGGCGCGTGTGGCCTGTTGGTCGTTGGCGTTGGGCGCAATGCCCAGTATCTGTGCCACTTCCTTGCGTATGCTCTTTGTCAGTCCGTCGGCAGTTATGGGGCTTTTCCAGTTGTGTCCGATGTTGAGACGGCACGAAAGTATCTCGCCAGTGCGAGGATGAACAGTCTTTTCGGATGTCACGCCTTTCTTGCCAAAGTCGTAAGCCACAACTATAGCCTGCTCAACGGCTTTCGTTTGCTTGCCCAAAGGTTTTGCTGTAAGCCGCTTCTTCACTCCCGCTTTAGCCAAAACCGAGTTCCACGACTCAATGCCTTTTACTACAGCGCCTCGATATTGTTGAGGCATCAGCGAGTCGATGTAGAACACGCACGGAACATTTGTAGCCCATCTCACCACCAACGAATCCTCAACCATGGTGTAAGGATTCTGCGAGTAGTCGTTCAGATGAATTGTCTGGGCTGCAATATCCCTTGCACACAGTCGTATGGGTTCGCCGTTAGTGGGCAGCAGATTGAAGTAGTAGCTCGTCAGCAGCGGTTTGCTGGCATTGGGAAGTATTATCGCCATACTGTTGAACGAGTATTGTTCGGCTTCTGTCTCATACTGTCGTTCTATGCTCATAGCTACGCCGCTGGCAGAAGCGTGTACTTCGGTCAGTCGGCCTGACCCCTCTACGAGCGAGCGTATTGCGCTATACTGCGAGCAGTCGAACCATTCCATGCCGTATTCCACCAATTCGGTTATGTCGACAATGGGATTTCCCTTGTCCGATACAACTGCAGCGCAATACGTTCGTCCTACAGTCGGGCCGTTGGAGAGATTGAAAGCCTTGGTCAGCGGGCTGTCGGTATCCAGTATACGGTCGTGATAGAAAGGCTGATTGAGTACTACTGTAGCCGAGTCGGGCACTGAAAGCTTAACGACTCCAATCGATTTCACAGCCCTGTCAATCAGTCCGAATCCGCAGTCGATTTGTCCTCTGAGTTCCATCTCGCGTCCGTCGAGCTGCCGGTCGAACTCCATATACACACGGTTGTCGTGCTGATATATTGGCAGAACGCCCTCGGCGAGCTTTGTTCCGGTCTTGACGAGATTGCTATAGCTTATAGGTTGCGGCTGAGCCATTGCCAAAGTGGCTGTCATAAGCCCCGCTATTATTAATGTATTCTTCATTCCTTTGTTTTGTCTTTAGTACCGTTCCCTATCAGTTTGTTCCACTTGTCTTGTACGTATTTGTTCAGTTCGGCATCGTCGCCAGTTGTGCCAAGCGCCGAAAGCGTACTTTCAATCGACTCGACAAGTTCGTCTTTGGTCATTACATCCTTTGCATCGGCAGGCTGTTTAGCCATAAGTTCCAGTGCGTAACGCATCGAATCCATGCACGATTTGTACAGCTTGTCTATAGACTCTTGTCGGTCGGCGTGTACGGCATCAATGATTTGCCTGTCAAACAGCCATGTCGGTGGCGTGAACACATGGTCTTGCAGAAAGCGCACAGCCTTGCGGCAGTATTCAGCCGACTCCAGTTGCTGTTTGCCGTCAACATAGCGGCAGCCTCCAAGGTGTGCAGTCACGTGTCCTACCCAATGTCCGTAATGCTCAATCATAGCCTTGTAGCGTTCGCGCATAATCTGTTCTTCGACCACAGACTTTGTTTTCCAGATGTCCTTAAGGCTGCACAGGTACTTCAGGTTTTCTATGCCTTGAGTGTTTACAGCCACATGGTCGTTGCCAAGGTCCTCCTGTTGCGATCGGACATCGCGCAGATCGTAGAAAGCGAGTTCCGGATTGTCCTTCTTCTGTTGTTCATACCATCTGCGCCGGTTCTGCTCCTGCTCTTCAGGAGTGTCGCCTGGGAATATGCGGTAGCCCCATTCTATAGCCCAACGGTCGTATGCTCCTATTTGTATACGACGATTGGCGAGCTTCACTTTGTCGCCAGGTCGGAGAGCATAGTTGAATCGCACGTAGTCCATAATTGAACTTCCAATGCCGTGACGCGACAGATATTCGTTGTCGCGCAGATTGTCTATAGACGCATGACTGCTTCCGCTGTGGTTGTGTTCCAGTCCGAGCGAGTGTCCGATTTCGTGGGTTATCACCAGTTTCAGCAGCTCGCATTGCAGCCATTCGGGCAGTATCGGCTTGCGTGCTACAGGGTCTACGGCACCACATTGGACGAAATACCAGTTCTGAACAACCTGTAGCACACTGCTGAACACGCCAACGTGACACGCTGTAATCTCGCCCGAGCGACCCTCGCAGGGCGAAGGGCCGTAAGCGTTAGCCATTCCCGATGTCTTCCATGAGATGTAAGGATAGCGGCTGTCGTACATGCAGAAGTCGGGGTCTTCCTTTGGCGTGGGTGCCAGTCGGGCATCGATGGCGTTCTTGAATCCTGCCTGTTCAAATGCCTGGCGCCACTCTCGCACAGCCTCAATGATACTCTTCTGATACAACTTGGGGAAGTTACGGTCGACATAGAACACAATCGGATTGACTGGTTCTACCAATTCGCCCTTGAAGTATCGCTCGCGGTCTTCTGGACGGATGTCCAGTCGCCAGCGTTTTATTATAGGCATACGTGTCACACGTCCGCTGTCAGCCATGATTCTCTTGCTGATTTCGAAGTATGTCTTGCCGTCGCCACGCTTCATAGGTATAGGAGTCTTGGGCATAAGACTGATGCATACGCCCGTCTTCCAGATGCCTTCGTACGACGGAATAGTCTTGCCGGGAGTAGGGCGGAGCGCAGTCATATTGCGATAGGTGCGCGATATGAGCAGCAATATGCAGTCGTTGCGTCCCTTGACGTCTTCTATCGTGTCCTTTTTTGCGTCGCGTGCGCTGATTTTCATGTCGTAGTAGGCAGGCTCAAGGGCAAACAGAGTGAAGCGCTTCAGCGTTGTTCCAATCTCGACGAGCGTCATTCCGTTGCACTCTGCCACTACAGGCAGACTGCGGTAGGTGCGTTCTGTTGGTGTGAGCTTGGCTATACGGCCTATGTCTCCGGCTCGGTCGGTAATGATGAGGCTGTGCTGCGGGTCGGCAATAATCAGTTTGCCGTCACGCTTATGCAGCGCCATATACATCGGACCAATCAAGTCGCCGGCATATCCGTATTTGGTTTCAGATTTGCGGTTGGGACTTTCGGGAGCTTGAAGTATTGTTGTTGTGATGCTGTATTCACGGTCTAACAGCGAGTCGGGTATCGCCCAGTACATATTTCCGTCCGATTCGTACGTGTCGAACATTCCATGCGTTATGCGAGGTGGGCTTTTGAAGCAGTTGTCAAACTGATGTTGCCCGCTCGCTGTGAGCAAACAGGCAGACATCAGTAATGCTGTTAGACAGTATTTGTATTTCACTTTCATTCGTTTTTGAGAAGTGCTTATTCGTGATTGTACGAGATGTCAACGATTTTGCCAAACGGATTGGCTGCATCATTGAATATAAATACGCTGCCTTCGGCTCGGTCGACGTCGCCGGCAACGTTGAGTTGCAATTCTGCCATAACGCCCTTGGCGTCGGATGTATTGATTGCAATGCCCAATACCATTCCGAGCGACTCCTCAGAGCTTTCCGGATCGCGGAATTTAAGGCAAGCTATCTTTGCGTTTTGGTCGGCATCGTAGGTGTAGATGGTCTCAATCTTCTGACGGTCGAGGTCTATACGATAAACGCTGTTGCCCGCTGCCATGAAGACGAAGTGAGTAGAGTAGGCTGCCGAGGCTGCAAAGCGTGCCGAACTGAGGTCAACGTCGCCTGGCAGTTGTACAGTTGCCTTGCTCTTGCACATCGGATCGTCCCAATCTGCGCTGAAACTGAACACCGTCAGACTGTGTGAGCCGTCGCCCATGACTGCATAAGCGTAGTTGCCGTTGTCGCCTCCGCACACAATGTCGAGCAATTGCAATGAAGAACTGACGTTGTTGGGGTCGAAAGCGTATGTTCCTTCCGCGTCATCGTTGATATCTCTGAACACGAGTGGCTTCACATCTCTCCATGTCGAACCTTTTCTAATATATTGCGAGCTTTGAAATGAAGTCATATAATCCATCATTCCTGAGAAGGTGTTGCCCAAACGGAAACGATGAGTATCCTCGTTGTATGCCAACACATAGCTGCCAAACGTAGCGAAGTGAGTCGGCAAGAAGATAACGTTCTTTGTTCCTTCATTGTTAGCTTGCGTGTCGGATACAGAGTATGGCACACACCATCCGTCGTCGTATGCAAAGTAGGCCTTCGAGTCGGTCACGAACATCTCGCCCTTCTTGTCCATCTTGTAATAAGACAGATTTACGGGCTTGTTGTTCATTGCGTGTTCAAACATTATTTTGTTTGTGCCATACTTCATAGAGAGTGTGCTCGGGTCGTATGTAGCAATCTCGTTGCTTGTAGCAATGGTCAGATTGGCAAATCTTTTTGTACCCATTGGAAATAAACTGGTATTTCCGTATTTGCCTTTTGCAGCAATTGCCAAAGGTTTTCCGTTGAGTGCGAACGGCTCACCGGTTTCCGATTTGAACACATCTGAGTATGCGAAGAATCCGTTGGCATCGCCTTCGACAGCGCCAACAACGCTTCGCTGCTCCGGTGTTTCCTGCAATACGAACCAGGCAGGGTTGAGCGGCTTTATAACGGTAACCTTGCCCAGCTCATACCATTTCTGTCCTGTCTCCTCGTTGCTGACGATAAGCATCATGCCGATGCTTTCGGGATTGTTGGGTTCTACCTCAACGTTGCACACTTTGCCCGTAGAATACTTGTCGTAATCTTTGATTTGTTTCGAACCCAACTTCGCGTCAGCCTTCAGACGCAGCCATTCGAAGGTGAGGTTGTCTTCGTTTTGCGCCATAGTCTGCGACAGTTCGGGCGTCAGAGTGACGCTCTGCGCCTCTGTCTTAGGCATACGCACCTTGGCTTCGGGTATTTCTATCTTGATGTCGTTGACGTCGTGATAGTCGTAGTTGCCTTTGTCTTCGTAGCATCCCTGTAGCAATGCCACCGACGCAATGCCCAATATGTATGAATATATCTTTTTCATATTGTTTCGTATTTATAGTTTATTATTCATCCGGGAAAATATCGTTGCCGTTCTCGTCGAGTATCGGACCGTGCTCACGTTTGTATTCCTCGTAGGCAGCACCGACCTTCTCCATTGCCTCGTCGTTCTCCTGATCGGTTGTTATCTTGTCGAACGTATATCCCAGCACGTCCATTATGTAGCAGTATTTGGCTACGCTGAAGTCGCCCCAACCCGTCCATGAGTAGTCATACCAGTTGTCTGGTATTTCAATCTTCCAAACGTAGTTCACCTCGGCGTAGCTGTCGCTTACTATGCCTTTAAGGAACTGGTGCTTGGGGTTGTCGTTGTCGAATACAATATTGCAACCGTAGGTCTTGTTGCCGGGCTTGTATGCAGGACGTTTCACCTTGAAATAGAACTTCTGTTCTACTCCGTCAAGCTTGCTGAACGTATATTTGTCGTCTATCAGCAGTTCGAGCGAGTTCTGATATTCGCTGTTGTCGCTCTGCTTGACGCAAAGGTCGCGGCTGGATGTGAGCAAATCGCCCTGTATTCTCACTCGGAAGCTGTCCACACGATACGGGTCGGTCTTCATCTTTACATAGTCGGTGTCGGTGAGTTCGCCGTATACTATACTTTGATTGAAGTTGATGCGTGGCTCCTGGTTGTACATCTCGATTTTCTCTTCAGAGCAACTGATGTAGCTGCAAGCCAAAACAACGGTCGCTATAAATAAAAGTATATGTTTCATAGTTGTTCTTACTTTTTAGAGTTGTTGCCGAATATCTTCTCGTTGTCGGGCAAAGGCATCTGATATTGCTTTGCGGTCATACCGTCGACGTTGCATCCGTAGTATCTGCTATAGGCGTGATTCTTGAGGAAATAGAACAGTTGTCCCTCGGCGAAGTACTCCTTGCGATACTCCTTCATGATTTCGTTGATGCGGCGTGTCTGCTCCTTGTTCTCAGCCGATGCAACGTCTGGCTGGTCATATCCGTTAGTGAATATCTCGTCGCTGTACGAAATGCCGCGTGCGAAGCGTACGGTGTTGAGTGCGTTGACACTTGTCTGAGCGTCGTCGGCACACTCGGCTATGATGTAGTACATCTCCGGAAGACGTATGAGCGGTATGGCATCGGCGCCCTGATAGCCGTATGCGCTGAGCAGCGGAGCTTGATTATACTTCTTGCAGAAGGCGTTGGCATGACTGTCGTCCCACGAGAATGCCACGATGTTCTGGCGCCAGTCGGAAGTGAATCCCTCGTAAATATGGTTCATCATCTGCTCGGTCAGTCCGAAACGTCTGTTTGTAGCAGAGTTGTAAGAGTCGAGATCCATCATCATGAAGTTGTTGTCGAGCAATGTAGACAACTCGTGTACGCTGAGTCCGAATATCTGTTCACCATAGCGTATGGAGTTGTAGTTGGATGCAGTCTGGCTCTTGTAGAGGCTGAATATTTTGGAAGCATCGATCACTTCCTGCGCCTTCTGCACGGCAAGGGTCTTTTCTCCAGCATAGCAATACACACGTGCGAGCATAGCCTTGACAGCATACACGTTCATACGGAACTCGCGGTTGCTGAGGAATGCGGTTCGGTCGTTCTCATCGGTAAAGAAGTCGCGTGTGTCGTGAGCTTCGAGCAGCTGCTCGGCAGCCTTCAGGTCGTCTACAATCTTAGCCACAACCTCATTGGCAGGCAACACCGGAGTGGGGTCGGTGTCGAACGTTGTCTTGTAGGGGATGGCAGCATCGGTAGGATGCTGGCTGTAGATGGGACCGTAGAGGCGCAGCAAGTCGAAGTAGAGGAAGGCGCGCAGACCCAGCGCTTCGCCCTTTATCACCTCGTAATAGTGGGGCGATGTGAGCACTTCGCGATGATTCTCCAGTCCGGTCAGCAAATTGTTGATGTTGGAAATGACGTTGTACTGTGCCTCGTAGATGCCGTTGCGCTTGTCGAGGAAGAGGTTGTCGTAGTCGAAAACCGTCGACTGATTGAACACGTTCGAATTGTTGCGCTCGGGATAGTCGCTGTACAGGCCAGCCATTTCGTCAAGATAGGCGTAGGTGAGGTCGCCTGCGTAGAGGCTGGTGGTGCCCATTCGGAGATAGATGCCGGTGAGAATATCCTTGAAACCCGACTCCGACTCGAACATCTTGTCGGCTGGAATATATTGCTTTGGCGATACGTCAAGCCAGTCGTTGCACGAAGACAGGCTTCCCGTCAGCACGGCTATTACCAATATATATATGTATTTCATAATTATTGCGTGTTAGATTGTGATTAGAATGCTACGTTCAGAGAGAATGTGAACTGGCGTGAGAACGGATAGTCGAGACCGCGCTCGCGCTTCACCGACGACAGATAGAACAGGTCCTCCATAGTAAATCCGAGTTTGGCGGAGCTGAGTCCCCAGTTCTTTATGAATCGGGCGTTCTTCGTATCCATGCGATAATAGAACGACAGAGTGCTGCCCTGGAAAACATTCTCGTCCATAACGAATCGCGATGTGGCCTTGGTGCCGGCTCCATGAGGATTGAGTGCGCGGAACATGGCGTGGTCGCCGGGTTTCTGCCATCTGAGTTGGGTGACGCGTCGGTCGGCATTGTATGCCAGGTTGGCGTTCTCCACCTTGTCGACGAGTGTCTGGTTGTACACCTGTCCGCCAAATTTGTAACGGAAACTAACGTCAACGCCCAGACCCATGTAGGTGAACGACGAGTTGATATATCCCTGCCATGTAGGTTCGGTATTGCCGTAGGGCACAGCGTCGGTGCCACTATAGCCGGCCTGGTTGGTCAGTTCGCCATTGCGCTTGACGAGTATTTCGTCGCCGGTAGCGGGGTCGATGCCCAGCGAAGGCACAACCCAGATGCTCGACATGGAGTATCCCTCCTGGTATCTTGGCAGCGGACTGTCCTTCAGTTCGTTAGTGCTCTTCTCGTTGATGTGGCGCATAGCCTCCGAAATCTCAACAAGCTTGTCCTTGTTGTGCGACCCGTTGAGCGTGACAGTCCAGTAAGCCTGCTTGGCTGGGTTGCGATAAGGTATTGCCGAGAGGCTGATCTCCCAACCCTTATTCTCAATCTTGCCAAGGTTTTCGGGATAGGTTGTAAATCCGAGTGAGGGGGCAAGCGAGATGTTTGTGATAAGGTTGTTGGTCACCTTATTATAATGTTCGATGCGGGCTGTAAGTCGATGGTCGAACAGTCCGAGTTCGAGCGCGAAGTTGGTGTTGCGTGTGGTCTGCCACTTCAGGTTCTCGTTGTGCATGGCGAGAATGTTGGCGCCGGTTCCGTCAGACGACAGATAGGGCAGCAGCAAAGAGTAAGTGTAGTAGCTGTGAGCCTGATAGGGCGAGAAACCCTGCGAACCCGTGGTTCCGTATGTGGCGCGCAGCACGAGGTCGGAAATGAACGACACGTTCTTCATGAAGCTCTCCTTCTTCAAGTCGTAGCGCAAACCGGTCGACCAGAAAGGTGCCCAACGGTTGTTCTTGCCAAACTCTGACGAGCCGTCGAGGCGTATGTTGAAGTCGACAGAATACTTGTACTTGTAAGAGTAGCCGCCGCTGAGTACCCATCCGATAGAGCGGCTTGTGCTCTCGCCACCCGTCACCTTCTCGTTATACTTCTTGCCGAAGAGTATGTCGTCCATGTTGTCGTTAGGAAAACCGGTCACGTAAGCGCCATACGTGTCGGTACTGTTCTCCTGAATGCTCATGCGGGCATTGGATGTGATGTAGTGGTCGTTGAGCTGTTTGTTCCAGCTGGCTGTAAGGTCGACTCCCCAGTTGACCGACTCGTTCTGTGTGCGTCGGTAATCGCCCTTGAGTGTCGGGTCGCTGATATTGTCGAAGTCGGTGTGCTGGGCCGGACGGAATATGTCGTGGTGTCCTACACTCTTCGAGAGCGAGAATGCACCCTCAAGACGCAGGTCCTTGGTAGGAGTGTACTCCACCTTGAACAGCTCGCGCACGCTGAAGTTCTTGCTGCGGTTCTTGCTGTTGAATGTAGTGTTGTAGAGCGGATTGGCATATTGCGACATTCCCATATTGGTGCCGGTGAAGTCGTCCATGTTCTTCTGCAGATTGCCATTCTCGTCGTAGGGTGAGAGATACGGGTTGAGCTTGGTGTACTGGCTGAAGCTGCCATAGTTGGATTCGTCGGCAGTAGAATTGTCGATAGTGATGCTGTTCTTGAGCAACACCTTGTTGAGATGATACTGGAAGTCGAGCATACCGGTGAGCACGTCGCGTCCGCTGTTCTTCATCACACCCGGCGAACTGTTGTAGCCTACGTACATACGGTATCGCAGAGCGTCGTCGCCGCCTTCAAGTGTGACGGTGTGGCGCTGCTGAACCGATGTGCGCAGCGGCTTGCTGAGCCAGTAGGTGTCAACGCCCGAGAGCACGTTCTTCAGCTTCTTCTGGTACAGCTGCCACTTGTCAACGGTTTCGCCACCCTCAATATATACTCCAGCCTTAAGTTCGGCATCGAGCTTTTCCTGTGCGTTCATGAGGTTGTAGCCCGTCAAGTCGGGAGCCTCGATACGCATTTCGCCACCGTAAGTCACCCAGATGCGGCCCGGTTTCGGAGTCTTGCTTTCGATTACTATAACGCCATTGGCAGCACGCGAACCGTAGATGGCTGTGGCAGCTGCGTCCTTCAGAATGACGATAGACTTCACGCGGTCGGGGTCGAGGTCGGCAAGCGTCTGTATGGAGATTTCAAAACCGTCCATGATGAGCAACGGCTGGTTGGCGTAAGTCTCGTACTCGCCCTGCACGGTGAGCACGTCCTGGCTGGTGCCGAGGTCCATATTGGCACCGCCACGCATACGCATGTCGGGCAGGTTGTTAGGATTAGAGCCCGAGAGATTGTTGTCCATTATGTTAAGTCCGGGCGACATGGCGGCAATAGACTTTGCAACGTTGTTGGTACTGAATTTCTTCAAGTCCTCGCCCTTGATAGTTACTGCCGAACCGGTAAATCCTTCCTTCTTACGATTGAACATACCCGTAACCACAACGTCGTCGAGCAGCTTGCTGTCCGACTGCAGCGTCACCTTCATCTGAGCCGAAGGCGATACCGTGGTGGTAGTCATTCCGATGTAAGAGATTTTCAGTTTGCTGTCCGATGCGACGTTTGTCAATTCGAAACGTCCTTCTGCGTCAGTCATGGTCTGCAGCTTGCTGCCAGCCACCTGGATGCTGGCGCCAATCACGGGCAGTCCGTCGTCAGCCGACAATACGATACCCTTTACGGATGGAATTGTTTTGCGAGTGCCATTCTCCACTTTTGCTGCCTGGTTGGCATCGTGCTGTTGCGCCCAAACCGTCTGTGGCGAGTTGGCGCATGCGAGCATAGCCAATGCAGCAACAATCATCTTGCGTTTTCTCATAAGCAAATTAATGGTTTCTGTATTTATAATGTTATTTTATTGTACTTTTGTTGATATTCTCTATCTGTAAAATCCTTGTTTTCAAGTAGTTGTGCAATGCGTTTTCAAAAGGAGTCCTTTTGCATTGCAAAAGTAGCCCTTTTGACCTGTAAAAGGAGTCCTTTTGGAGTGTAAAAGGAGTCCATTTGCAAGCCAAAAGGGCTACATCTGAAATATCACGATATTCTCATCGGTTTTTTTGTCATAAAAATTCACCTTTTTAGGGTTTTGTTTTGCAAAGATATTGATTTTTTTATAATTATGTCACCTAATCTAAAATATTTCTTAAATTAATTTTTCGATTAGCTTATAATTTGTACTTTTGCATTATGATACTACCTATATATACTTACGGTCAGCCCGTGCTTCGCAAAGAGGCGCAGGACATCACCCCAGAATATCCCGAGCTTTCGACGCTCGTGGCCAACATGTTTGAAACTCTTACTGCCAGCGACGGCATCGGTTTGGCAGCTCCACAGATAGGTCTCGACATTCGTCTTGTCGTCATCGACCTTGATGTGCTGAGCGACGATATGCCCGAATACAAGGACTTCCGCCATGTCTATATCAATCCTTACATACTCGAATACGACGAAGATTCGAAGAAGGAGACAATGGAGGAGGGATGCCTGTCGCTGCCGGGAATACACGAGAGCGTGACACGCCCCACACGTATACACGTGAAATATCAGGACGAGAACTTCGTAGAGCACGACGAATGGGTGGACGGCTATCTCGCACGCGTCATGCAGCACGAGTTCGACCATCTCGGTGGCAAGATGTTCATCGACCGCATCTCGCCAATGCGCCGGCAGATGGTGCGCGGCAAACTGAAGAACCTGCTGCTCGGACGCTTCCGCTGCGCTTACCGCACCAAGGCCCCCAAGAAGTAAAGGGAGAGTGTGTCAAAACAGAAGTTAGAGGAAGTTTGGGCTTTGCCCGTAGTTAATAGAAGTTAGCGGACATATGTATAAATTGCTGAAAGACAAAGCATTTGTCCGTTAACTTCCATTCATCGTAGATGGATTAACTTCTTCTTAACTTCCTCTAACTCCTATTCTGACACGCCCTTATACCAACAATAATCGTATGACCATTTCACGAATAACGAAATATCTGTTGCATCACAGCAATGCCCGCTCCATAACGTCACACACATGGCGCTATGGAGCGGCACTCGTGGCAACAGTGCTGTTTGTGCTCATGCCCCAGCGCACCTCAGCCCAATTCAATACCGACCGCCTTATGGTGTCGGGACGCAGCGCGCTGTACTATGAAGACTACGTGCTGTCGATACAGTATTTCAATCAGGTGCTCACGGCAAAGCCATATCTCTACGAGCCTTGGTTTTTTCGGGGCCTTGCCAAGTTCTATCTCGACGATTTCGGAGGAGCCGAATCAGACGTGACGCATGCCATAGGGCTCAACCCATATATATATAATATGTATGAGCTGCGTGGACTTTGCCGCATACGACAGAAGAATTACGCTCAGGCAATAGCCGACTATGACGCTGCAATACGCCTCAATCCGCAAAACCAAAGCGCATGGTACAACCGTGTGCTGTGCCGTGTTGAGGGCAAAGACTACAAACGCGCACAGCTCGACCTCGACACCGTCATAGTGAAGTGGAAGAAGTTCGCACCAGCCTATTCGCTCAAGGCACAGGTGTATCTGGCGCAGAAAGACACCACGCAGGCCGACCAATGGCTCGACAGGAGTCTTGAAGTAGACCCGTACGACGCCGATGCATGGAACACACGTGCCATGATATCGCTCTCAAGAAGCAAGTGGCGCGATGCCGATACTTATCTGAGCAAGTCGATTCACCTCAAACCTAAGAATGTAGGCAACTACGTCAACCGTGCACTGGCACGATATAACGTGAACAATCTGCGTGGCGCCATGGCGGACTACGACACGGCGCTCGATCTGGATCCCGACAACTTTCTGGCTCATTACAACCGTGGACTGCTGCGTATGCAGCTGGGCGACGACAACCGCGCTATCACCGACTTCGACTATGTGATACGTATGGAGCCCGACAACGTTCTCGCCATATACAACCGTGCCATCTTGCTCGACAAGACGGGCAATCTGCGTGCTGCCATTCGCGACTATACACGCATGATCAACGAATATCCTAACTTCTGGACGGGTCTGTCGGCACGCGCCAGCTGCTACCGCCGACTCGGCATGACAGCCAAGGCAGAGATGGACGAGTTCCGTATCATGAAGGCACAGATGGACAAGCATCTTGGCATACAGCCACGATGGAACAACAGCAAGCGCAAGCAGATGCGCCGACGCAGCGAAATCGACCCCAATAAGTACAACCAGATTGTTGTGGCGGACGAGAACAATGCCGAACATGAATACAAAAGCGAATATCGCGGACGTGTGCAGAACCGGGCAACAGGCCTTGACGCCCAGCCAATGTTCCACCTGTCGTTTGCACCCATGGTGAGCGACGTTCACACCTATCACGCCTTCGCACAGAAGGTGGAGGCTTTCAACGCCGCACATCCGCAACTGCGACTCTATGTAGTGTGCGGAACGGCTCCTATGGACGAGGCTGCTTCACGACGGATGTTGCAGCGAGTAGACTCGCTCACAGCCGTGGTAGATGCGGCGCGAGGACAGCAAAAGCTTGCAGCCGCACTCGTGCAGAGGGCTGTAGCCGAAACTTTAGCGCAGAACTATGAAGATGCTATCTCCGACCTTGAAGCCAGTCTCGGCATCGACTCTACGTCGGTAGTGGCTCTGTGGCAACGGGCTTATTGCCAGACTATGATGAACGAGTTTGACAAACAGGCACGCAACGCCAAGGGCGACGCTACAGCTGCATCGCTGAAGTCGGCACGTATAATGTCCGATCTCGACCAGGCTATACAGGCAGACAAGGACAATCAGTATCTGTACTACAACCGCGGTTGTGCATACATGGCCGAACGTGACTATACACACGCCATCGACGACTTCACACGAGCCATTAACATCGACCACAATCTGGCAGAAGCCTACTACAATCGTGGACTGGCACGTGTGCAGAACGGACTGAAGAGCGAGGGCATAGCCGACCTTAGCAAGGCAGGCGAACTCGGATTATACAAAGCATACAGCGTAATCAAAAAAATATCCAATTCAAAGAAATGATTAGAAAAATCCTTATGCTGGTGCTGATGATTGTCAGCACCGTATTTTATGCTACTGCCGATACTTATACTCCACGCAAACGAGAGTTCCGCGGAGCTTGGATACAGTGCGTAAACGGACAGTTTATCGGAATGTCGACGCAGAAGATGCAGCAGACGCTAAGCTATCAGCTCGACGAGTTGCAGAAGGATGGAGTCAATGCCATCTTCTTTCAGGTACGTGCCGAGTGCGACGCGCTGTACAAGAGCGACCTCGAACCGTGGAGCCGATTCCTCACTGGCAAGCAGGGTCAGGCTCCTTCGCCTTACTGGGATCCTCTGCAGTGGATGATAGACCAATGTCACAGTCGTGGTATGGAGCTGCATGCGTGGCTCAATCCTTATCGTGCCAAGACCAAGACGACGTCGGCTTTAGCGTCCAATCATGTTGCCATGAGACATCCAGGCAGCGTGTTTGCATACGACGGACTGTTCATTCTGAATCCGGGACAACCCTCTAACCGCGACTATATTATTAAGGTGGTCAACGATATCGTGACGCGTTATGACATCGACGGAATTCATATGGACGACTACTTCTATCCTTATCCGGTGGCAGGACTGCAAATTCCAGACGACCGCGAATTCAAGCAGTACAACAACGGCATTACCGACCGTGCTGATTGGCGTCGCGACAACGTCAACGTATTTATCAAGGAGTGTGGCGAGAGCATACACAAGATAAAGCCTTGGGTTAAGTTTGGCGTGTCACCGTTTGGTATCTACCGCAACAAGCGCGCTGGCGTTGAGGTGGGCAGCAACACAAACGGCACGCAGAACTACGACGACCTCTATGCCGACATCCTACTGTGGGTCAACAATGGTTGGGTAGACTACAGCGTGCCGCAGCTCTATTGGCAGATTGGACACAAGGCAGCCGACTACAAGACGCTCATAGAGTGGTGGGGACGTTATGCTTCTAAGCGCCCGCTGTTTATCGGCGAGGACGTAGAGCGTACTGTTAAGTTTGCCGATATTGACAATCCCAACATCAATCAGATGCCTGCCAAGTTTGCATTACACCAGCAGCAGCCTTACGTTCAGGGCACAGTGCTGTGGTATGCAAAGGCAGCTGTGGACAATGTAGGCAACTATGGCACTATGCTGCGCAACAACTATTGGCGCTATCCGGCTCTGCAACCACGCATGCCGTTCATCGATTCGAAGGCTCCGAAGAAACCTAAGAAGCTGGCAGTGGTATGGACTAATGACGGACCGGTGCTGTTCTGGACCAATCCTAAGGCCAAGAAGTGGGGCGACGAGGTAACGAAGTCGGTGGTATATCGCTTCAAGAAGGGCGAAAAGATTAATCTTGACGACCCGTCGAAGATTGTAGGCATCACGGCCGAAACCATGCTCCGTCTGCCATACGATGGCGGTAAGCAGAAATATACTTATGTAGTTACATCGCTCGATCGCTTGAGCAACGAGAGCAAGGGTGCCAAGAAGAAGGTGCGCTTGTAGTATTTTAAACCCAAAAACAACGGACATTCAAAACGGAAATTATTAATACCAAATATTCTTGTGTTCTTAATAATTGGTTGATTTTTCTGTTTTGAATGTCCGAAATTGCATTTTTCTCCCTTTCCCTTTTGTCATCTTGTTTTTTTTACCTTACTTTGCAAGCAGATAGTAAAGCGAATATATAACAATAATCACTTAACTGTCAGATAGAAGAGATAACAACATAATATATAAAGGTAATAAAAATTAAGTATTCGGAATTATGAAAAAGTTAGCAACACTTTTTGCTGCCGCAATGCTGACGGTGTCAGTTTCGGCACAGACTGTTCAGGAGAGCAAGACATTTGACAATGTTTATCTTGGCATAAACGCTGGTCTTGCAACCAAGACAACCGATCATGCTTCATGGGCAAAGGACCTTACACCCAACTTCGGCGTTCGTCTTGGTCGTAACTTTACTCCGGTATGGGGTCTCGCAGTTGAGAGCAACATCTACTTCAAGACTACAAATGGCTTCACAACTGGCACTTTCGTTAACTTTATGAACACAAGTCTTCTTGGTACAACCAACTTCAGCAACTGGTTTGGCGGATACAAGGGCGAGCCACGTGCGTTTGAGGTCTCAGCTGTTTACGGTCTCGGATGGGGTCACATGTTCACCAACAACCGTGAGGAATTTGGTAAGATGAACAACCTTACTTCAAAGATTGGTCTTGACTTTGCATTCAATCTCGGTCAGCAGAAGGCATGGCAGATATATGTTGAGCCTTCGTTGAACTACGCTCTCAATGGCGATGGCTATCAGGGTGTACAGTATAACATCGACCGCTCGGCATTCCAGCTCAATGTAGGATTGGTTTACAAGTTCAAGAATTCTAACGGCACACACAACTTTGCTATTGCTACAGGCCGCGACCAGTCGGAAATCGATGCACTCAATGCCAAGATCAACAGTCTGCGCAGCGACTTGAACGACCAGGATGCTAAGAACAAGCAGACAATTGCTGACAAGGACAAGCAGATAAGTGACCTGCAGAAGGCTCTTGAGGACTGCCAGAACAAGCCAGCTCCTAAGGCTGCTACCGTTACTAATCTTCAGCCTACAGTAATCTTCGGTCAGGGCAAGTCGTCGGTTGATGCTGCTCAGTATGCTCCGATTGAGCTTATCGCCAACTATATGAAGAACCATAAGGACGCTAAGGTAGAAATCAAGGGCTACGCTTCGCCTGAGGGTTCAAAGGAAATCAACGAGAAACTCTCAGTAGCTCGTGCTGAGGCTGTGAAGAACATTCTCGTTAAGCGTTACAAGATTAGCGCCGACCGCCTTACAACTAAGGGTATGGGTGCTACCGACAAGCTCTTCGAGCAGGTAGAATTCAACCGCGTTGCTACATTCAACGACGTTACAAAGGACTAATATCGACGTTATAAAGGACTAATAACGACATTACCGGTTAGCTAATATCGATGCTCTGAATGAGGAATGTCGATGTTATAAAGTAGTGAGTTGATGGCTATGGCAATAATGTCGTGGTTGAATCAATCAATCGGAATTAATCAAGCTACACTTGGATTAATTATTATAGCAAAAACCAAAAGAGGAGGGCGTGTCAAAAGTCTAAGCAGCACGCCCCGAAGGGGCAGAAGCTCATAGCCCAGGGCCGCTCGGCTCTGCCGCTTGCCTAAGCAAGAACACCCTGGGTAAAAGTATCGCAAATCATAATGCGCCCTGTAAGGGCAAAAGCGTTAATTATCAATGCTTTTGCCCTTGCAGGGCGTTTTGCTATTTTCAATCCGTACACCCAAGGCGCTGCCTTGGGCTATGTGCTTTTGGGGCTTTCAGCCCGTTTTGTTTGACTTTTGACACACCCTCCTCTTTTTATATCTGTCAGATTCTCTTTCGATCAGAACCTGTCGTGCATTTTCTTCGAAGTCATTTTGTATACCAATGTGCCGCCGTTCATTATGGCAGCATGGTCGATATAGTTCTTCGAGAGCTTCTTGCCGTTGAGTGTGATGCTCTCTACGTATTTGTTAGCCTCTGACAGTCCGTCGGCTATGACGGTGAATGTCTTTCCGTTCTGCAAGTGAACAGTTATCTTCTTCATCTGAGGTGCTCCGAACACGTATTGGCCGCTCACTGGGTTGACAGGATAGAATCCCATAGCCGAGAGCATATACCATGCTGACATCTGACCGCAGTCGTCGTTGCCGCAAAGACCGTCTACAGTAGGACGATACTGAGTGTCGAATATCTCGCGAATGAGTTCCTGAGTGCGTGACGGACGACCTGCCAATGCATAGAGATAAGCCACGTGATGACTCGGTTCGTTGCCGTGAGCGTACTGTCCGATTAGTCCTGTCACGTCCGAAAGATTACTTTCAAGTTTCAAGGTGAAGAACTGGTCGAGCTTCTTAAGGAAAGGTTTCGGTCCGCCAAACAGCTTGATGAGTCCCGGAATGTCGTGCTGCACCTGCCAGGTGTATTGCCATGCGTTGCCTTCGGTATAATCGCCGCCTATGCTTTCGGAATGTGCGAGGTTGCTCGGGTCGAACGGTGTCTTCCATGTTCCGTCCGAAAGGCGCGGACGCATAAACTGCGTAGATTTGTCGAAGAGGTTCTTGTAGAACTGTGAACGACGTGCAAAGTACTGCTCGTCCTGCTTCTTGCCCATAAGTCGAGCCATGTCGCAGGCGCAATAGTCGTCGTACATCGACTCCAATGACGATGAAACCGACTCTGCTTCGGTAAGGTCGGTTGGCAGATAACCGTATTTCATATAGTTTTCCCAGTCGCTCTTGAGCTTGTGCGAAACGGTCTGTGTCTTCTTTATGGCTTGGAAAGCACGTTCGGCATCAAATCCGCGGAAGCCTTTATGATAAGCTTCGGCAACGATAGACACAGCATGGTTTGCCACCATACAGTAGTTCTCCTTGCCCCACAGTCCCCAAATAGGAAGAAATCCCTGCACTTCGGCTTGTTCAACAAGCGAGTTGACCATGCCATCAACGCGGTCGGGCATTACGATAGTGTAGAACGGATGTGCAGCACGATAAGTGTCCCAGCACGAGAAGGTAGAGTAGAAGTTGCCGCCTTGTGCCTTTACAATCTTGTCATCGGCGTTGCGGTACATTCCGTCGACATCGGCTATCTGGTTGGGCTGTATCAAAGCGTGATAGAATGAAGTGTAGTAGTTCTGCTTCTGTTCCTCAGTACCGTCAATGTCAATGCGCTTCAGATATGCGTTCCAGTCGTCGTGGGCGGCAGTCTTGACGGCTGCAAAGTCCCAACCCGGCAATTCTGCCTGAAGATTCTTCTTGGCTCCGTCGATGCTTGTAGTAGACATGGCTATCTTCATGAGCAGCTGTTCGCCCTGGTCGATGCCGTCGAATGTAGCAACAATGCGTTCGCCCTTCTCCGTATCGGCAGCCTTGGCAAGAGTAACGTGGCTTGCTACGGGACGGTTGAACTTGATAACGAAGTAGTAGTCTTGCTTCACCCATACGGTGTTTTGTACATGTCCTACAAGAGTGTTGGCGTCTTCCCAGTGGGTTTCACACAGATTTACTTGCGAGTGATACTGCTTGTCATTCCACGACGGGCCATGTTGCAGGTCGATAAGTACAGAAGTAGAGTCGGCTAAGTCGTAGGTGTAGCGGTGGAAAGCCACATGTGGTGTAGCGGTAAGTTCAGCCTTCACCTTGGCATCAGAAAGATACACCGAGTAATAGCCAGGTGTGGCAAATTCCTGTGTCTTCACATAATGCGAGCGGTACTGGTCCCACTGTCGTGTGCGGCTTCCTGTAGACGGCATGACGAGAATGTCGCCAAGATCCATACATCCCGTTCCGTTCAGATGGTCTTGTGTAAAGCCCCATATGATAGAATCGCTGTAGACATACTCGGCACAATAGCGCCATCCCACACCGCCAGTTACCGGACTGGTCTGTATCATTCCGAATGGTCGGCATGCTCCGGGGAATGTGTGTCCGTTGTCGGCATTGCCTACGAATGGGTTGACATACTTGGTGTAGTCAGTCTGTTTGTCGGCAGCATGCACGCCGGTCGATAACAGGCACAATGCTGCAATAGGCAGACTGAATAAGAACCCTTTTGTTTTGTTCATTGTTTATGATTTATTTAATATAGTTTTTATTTAGGTTAAATGTGGTGATGCAAAGTTAGTGCTTTTTGTTGAAATGGCATAAAAATAGGGTATGCCATTTTCGGCATACCCTTACATATTTATAATAATTAATGTACAAATAAGTATCAGACTCTTTGTTTTCTTGGTATTGGTCTGAACATTGTATAGCGCATTGTTGCATATTTGAATAGCAGGTACATCAAATATCCTACGCACATTCCTGTTATTCCTCCGCATACTACGTCGCCCAAATAGTGTACGCCGAGGTAGATTCGCGAGTAGCTGACTATCATAGCGAGTGAGAACATGAAAATCGTGAAGTAGCGTTTCTTCACAATCTTCGAGCCGAATACAGCCGCTCCGAATGCGTTGGCAGCGTGGCTCGACATGAATCCGTATGAACTGCCGTGATAGTTGTTGACATAATGCAGCAGACTGGCTATCTGCAAGTTGTGCGACGGACGCAGACGTGCTATCCACGGCTTGAACAATGACGATGCTATCTGGTCGCACAGGGTGATGGTCAAAGCAAGTACAAGTACTGTCAGTACCATCATTCGCCAGTTGCGGGAGTGCTTGAATGTATAATATAGGAAGAACAGAGCTATGGGCACCCAAATAAGGCGCGATGAAAACGTCCAGAATGTAGCGTCGGCAATGTTGCCCATGTTGTTGTTCAGATAAACTGTGGCCGACTTGTCAGCCGAGTCGATTGTTTGAATGATGTCCATAAATGCGCTAAGAAAGTTCTAAAGAGTCTTTTCGGGCGCAAAGGTATAACAATTTTCGCTAAAAGTGTACTATTTAAGAATTGTTTTTTGTTTTATTAGTATAAAAAAGGTTCAAATTGAAAAGGGGTCCTTTTGGGTTGCAAAAGGGCTACATTTGCATTGCAAAAGGAGTCCTTTTAGAAGGCAAAAGGAGTCCTTTTGAAGTCTAAAAGGACTCCTTTTGCAGAGGCGCAATATAAATGCTGTTTTTATATAATATAAAAGTTGGTGAGCCTTATATAAGTTCTCCCTTATGCTCAATGCAGAACCGTTCGCCCAATGCAAAGCCTTCTTCGTACAGGCGTTCAAGTTTGGCGGTGTCCTTTTCCATTCGTGTCACCTCCATCGGTCGTTCGGGACGGATGCATATAATCTTTCCTTCATCCTCAAGTTTTTCCACCAGTTCCAGTTGCTGACGATAAGCCTCAATCCTTCGGCTCAAAGCTACGCGCAGACGTGGGTACTTCTTATATATAAAATGTGGAATCTTGTGGTCGCGTCCGCTCGGTCGGTAGCCCCGGTTGCGTGTCAGCACGAGTATGTTCTTGCTGTGTCCCGTCTCAATGGAGTGCATCACGGGTATAGAATCGACAATGCCGCCGTCGAGCATAGGCGTTCCGTCTACGTTGACAATCTTGCATACGAAAGGCAGCGAGCTTGAAGCGTGGGCTATGTCAGTAAGACGCTGGCGGTCATGATGCTCCTGCAGATATTCGGCACGGCCCGTAAGGCAGTTGGTAGTGACCATCTCGAAGGTGGCGTCGCTGCCGAAGAAGGTATCGTAGTCGTAAGGGATATACTCGTTAGGGAATTTGTCGTAAAGCAATTTGGCATCCAATATGCAACCTTGCGTTACGAAATGGCGCATACCGATATAGTCGTAGCGCGCCAGATAGTCGATGTTTGACACGCGGGCACGTCGCGGCTGGTGGCTCATATACGACAGACCATTGCACGCACCTGCCGAAACAGCCACTACATGTTTGAAGTAAAGGTCGTGTTTCATAAAGCCGTCGAGCACGCCACTTGTGAAAACTCCTCGCATGCCACCGCCCTCAAGCACCAGTCCTGTATTACTGTCAATAGTCATAATGTCCCTTTCTTTGATGTTTTTCGTCTGCAAAAGTAGTCAATTTATGCCATATTGCCAATATGTTTGTCACAAAAAATGACAATATGTAAATTTAATCCGAAATGCTGTTATATCTGTATCTTTATCTCATAATAAAACATAAAAAGCCTGTTGCGTTTTGGTTATTCTTTCGAATTTATTAACTTTGCAATGCATTATTATCATATTTGTAACCTAATAGTATAATTATGTTTGACAAGGCAACCTACGTGAACCGCCGCGCCAAGCTTAAGGAGCTTGTAAAGAGTGGCATTATAATACTGTTTGGCAATAACGAGTCGCCGTGTAATTTCCCAGCCAATGGCTATTATCCGTTCCGTCAGGACTCTTCGTTCCTGTATTATTTCGGACTTAACCGTGACGGACTTGTTGGTGTCATCGACATCGACAACGACATCGAGACGCTTGTTGGCAACGACATCGACATAGAAGACATTGTGTGGTATGGCAGTGTTAACAGTGTGCACGATATGGCTGAGAGCGTCGGCGTGAAGAATACTGCGCCCATGAAGAGCCTCAAGACCATTTGCAACGATGCTATGCGCCAGAAGCGACGCATCCACTTCCTCCCGCCTTACCGCCACGACATCAAGATACAGATATTCGACCTGCTTGGCGTTCATCCCGTCCAGCAGAAGGAGGCAGCCAGCATGGATCTCATCAAGGCTGTCGTAAAGATGCGCTCTACGAAGGAGGCTCAGGAGATAGAAGAGCTGGAGCGTGCCTCGGTGATTGGCTATAAGATGCACACTACGGCTATGCGTCTGACCAAGCCCGGACTCACCGAGAAGTATGTAGCAGGACATGTTGACGGCACAGCCAATTCTTATGGCGCAATGGTCAGCTTCCCCACCATATTCAGCCAGCATGGCGAGATAATGCACGGAAGTCCGTCGATGTCAGAACTCGAAAGCGGTCGACTCGTATTGTGCGACTGCGGTGGCGAGACCATCAACAACTACTGCTCTGACCATACACGTACATTCCCTGTCAACGGCAAGTTCACACAGCGTCAGCTTGAAATCTACAGCATTGTTGAGGCTTGTCACGACCACGCACTCGACGTAGCCAAACCCGGTGTGAAGTATATGGACGTACACTTCTCGGTGTGCCGCCTTATGACCGATCGCTTGAAGGAACTCGGACTGATGAAGGGCGATACAGAAGAAGCGGTTGCTGCAGGTGCTCATGCCATGTTCCTGCCTCACGGACTCGGTCACATGATGGGTATGGATGTGCACGATATGGAGAGTCTCGACCAGATAAACGTAGGCTTCGACGAAGAAACTCGTCCGCGTCTTGACCAGTTTGGTACCAATTGTCTGCGTATGGGACGCCGCCTTGAGGAAGGTTTCGTCGTAACAGACGAACCTGGTATCTACTTCATTCCGGCACTTATTGACGACTGGAAGGCTTCAGGACACTGCGCCGAATTCCTCAACTTCGACAAGATTGAGGCATACAAGGACTTCGGAGGCATACGTATTGAGGACGACATACTCATCACCAAGGACGGATGCCGATTCCTTGGCGAGCACCGCATACCTTATCATCCAAAGGATGTAGAAGAGTTTATGGCACAGAACAAATAATATGACGTGCTGAACAAATTAGTATAAGGTCCGGACCAAATAGTATAATGTCCGGAACCCTATATATAATTAAGGTGTAAAATCAATACTGTAAAATAACAATAATAAAACCAAACAATTCAGAGAAATGAAGAAAATCTTTACTCTCGCCCTTCTTGCCCTCGTAGCAGTAGGTGCAAGTGCAGACACAAAGAAGGATGCTGCACAGAGCAACAAGCCGGTCTTCACGACTATTAAGGCCAATCCTATCACCAGTATCAAGAACCAGAACCGTAGCGGTACATGTTGGGACTACTCAACTCTTTCGTTCTTCGAGGCCGAAATCCTCAAGGCTACAGGCAAGACTTACGACCTCTGCGAGTCGTTCGTAGCCAACAAGAACTACATGGATCGTGCCGTTCAGGTAGTACGTTTGCATGGCGACTGCCAGTTTGCGCAGGGTGGTTCGGCTTACGACGTTCTCTATGTACTCAAGAACTATGGTATCTGTCCTGATAATGCAATGCCTTTCCCTGGCTCATTGACTGGCGACTCGCTCTACAACTTCAACGAGTTCTTCTCAATGCTTGAGCCATATGTAGCCGCTATTTCAAAGAACAAGGCAAAGAAGATTTCAGGTCAGTGGAAGGTAGGACTCCAGAGCATCCTCGATGCTTACCTCGGCAAGTGCCCTGAGAAGTTCACTTACAATGGCAAGGAGTACACTCCGAAGTCGTTTGCTGCAAGCCTCGGCCTCAACTTCAACGACTATGTATCTATCACAAGCTTCTCACACAAGCCTTACTATACACAGTATCCGGTAGAAGTGCAGGACAACTGGCGCAATCCGTTGTCATGGAACCTTCCTGTAGAGGATATGGCTCGCATCATTGAGAACGCCGTTAAGACCGGTTACACAGTAGCTTGGGGTGGCGACGTTAGCGAGGATGGCTTCACACGCGACGGTCTGGCTTACTTCTATGACAACAAGGCTATGGAGAGCATGGCTGGTAGCGACATGGCTCATTGGCTTAAGCTGTCTCCGGGCAAGCGTATCAGCCTCATCGACTCACTCGGTTGCAAGGTTCCTGAACTTGCTCCTACAGCAGAGCAGCGCCAGCAGCGTTTCGACAACTGGGAACTTACTGACGACCACGGTATGCTTATCTATGGTATCGCAAAGGACCAGTATGGCAAGGAATACTATATGGTGAAGAACTCTTGGGGTGAGACTGGCAAGTACAAGGGCATCTGGTACATGACCAAGAACTATATCGTAGCCAACACTATGGACTACTTGGTTAACAAGAAGGCTATCCCTGCCGACATTCTCAAGAAGATGGAGAATGCAAAGAAGAAGCAGACTATTGCCGACTAATAAATATTAAAAAATCCGTTGAAGACGCAGTTTTGTGACTTCAGCGGATTTTCTCTTGTAGGAGGCTATGGCGTCCTCGCCGTAGCCTGAGCAGTAGACAGGCGTATTTTTTATTTGTAACGACTTGTACTTTGGCTTGCTCAGGCTATGGCGGGGACGCCATAGCCTCCTACTATTTGGTTCTTATTCTTCTGATTGTATTATTCCATGTTCTGGCTTAACCATATTCTTGTATTTATAATCAAATGTTCTCGATACACCATGCGAATGCCTTAGCCGTGCGTTCGGCTTCATTGCCGAAGTGTCCTCCGTTGTTCCATTCGAGTGTCGTGGCGGTTGTTCCAATCTGTTCGGTAAGCGTGAGGTGTTCATGGCGCACGCAGTCGCCTATGCGAGCCATACATTGGTTGCGGCAATGCTCCTCACGATTGCCCAGACTGACGTAAGCCAACTGTGCGTTGAGGCTACGGTTGTCTGCAAAGTCAGCCCATCCCTTTATCCATAACGAAGGCGATGCAGCTGCTACAGCGCAGAAGGCAGCTGACTGACGGGCTGCCCAAAGCGCAAACAGTCCGCCCAATGAGTAGCCGCCTATTATACATGGCAGTTTGCCGAAACGCTCATGCAGCCATGGCACAAGGCTTTCTTCTATATAAACTAATGTGTCCTGTGCATGCATGCCCACCTCTTCGTTGCGCGACACCGCCTCGTCCTGCCATGGCATGAGTGCCTTAGCCCACTCCACGGTATCGAAGAATACTATGGCAAATCCTTTAGTGGCGGTTGCTGCCAGCACCTTCACCTCTCTGTTTATGCCGTCGTTCTTGGTCTCATGTCGTGCCGACGGCTGTATAAGCAGCACCTCGGGGCGTTCGGTGGCGAAGACATTGCAGTGGATAGAGCCTATATTGACGTTTTCGTTTTGGATGATTGTAGTCATAATATGGATATGGTTATAGCTACAAAATTACTTCTTTTGCTGCTGATGCGAAAATATAGCCAATGGTTTTTCTGTGTTTTTGTTAATTTGTAGTATTTTTGCGATGCTGTGCAACTTATTCAGTCTGCATAGCGTCAAACCATTGTAATTAAAAAAAGAAAAAACTACAGAATATGAAAAAGATATTATTCTCACTTGTAGCAATCATGCTTTTGGGCAGCACGGTGCCCATGGAGGCACAGCGCCACCGACACACTCCGCGCACAACAGTAGTAGACGACACGAAGGCCGACAATGGCATTGAGGCTTATTCCGACACCTCGTCTACAGCCGAACAGTTAGACACAGCTGATTACAACACTACTGCCGATACCGACGACGTAAACGACAGCAACCGGTATGATCCGAGCAGATTCTCCGACCCGTTCTCATGGTTTGCCTTTCTTGGCACTTCGGGTTTTGTAGGCATACTGATAACCGTACTCTTGATAGGTGTGGTACTCCTGTTTCTCTTCATGCCGCTCATCATCGTATTGCTCATCATACGCTATCTGGTGCGTCGCCACAATGACCGTGTGCGTCTGGCAGAGAAGGCGATGGAGCAGGGACAGCCGCTCGGCGAAAGTGAGATGCCACTCAATAAGAAGTCGCCCGACTATCTGTGGCGTCGTGGAGTGCGCAACGTTTCAATCGGTGCAGGCTTGGCTTTGTTCTTATGGTTTCTCGGTGCCGACAGTCTTGTAGGCATAGGATTGCTTGTGGCGTGTCTCGGTGTGGGCCAGATGTTCATGGTGCGCTATAACTATAACAGTAAGTTCGGACGCAAAAAGGAAGAACCGAACGACGATTTTGGCAATATTGACAGTGACATCACCGATATAGATTTCGGCGACAAGGATAATAAATAAATGAAGCAAAACAACGATCTCTCTCTCGTCTCTCAGGTGGCTGAGTTTCACGACCGTGCGGCTTTCGACCGTTTGGTTGTGAAATATCAGTCGCCGATAAGGCGCTTCTTCTTGCACCAGACATTGGGAGACGTACAGTTGAGCGACGACCTTGCACAGGACACGTTTGTCAAGGCTTATGTCAACATATCGAAGTTTCGCGGACAGGCAGCGTTCTCTACTTGGCTCTATCGCATAGCCTGCAATGTGCTGTACGATTTTCATCGCCGTCTGCGTCCCACCGATGATGTTGACAACTCTATAGAAGCCTCGCGACGTGGTGCCGACCATGCCGACAGCAACGTGAAGCTTGATGTCTATGATGCGTTAAGACGTTTGGGCGACAAGGAGCGCACCTGCGTCACGCTGCAACTTGTCGACGGTTATCCCATTGATGAGATTGCCCAGATAACGGGAATGGCTGTGGGAACGGTCAAGTCGCATCTGTTTCGTGGCAAGGAAAAGCTAACGCGGTTTCTGCGGCAGAACGGTTATGGATAAAGACTTGAATCACAGCGCTTTGTGCTAACGGTTTGCTTGCAGCTTGAAAAGTACTCCTTTTAGCTTGCAAAAGGACCCCTTTTGGAGTGCTAAAGTTGCCCTTTTGGAGTGCTAAAGTAGTCCTTTTGGAATGCAAAAGGACTACATTTGAAAAATCATTGAATTCAGACTAACGGAAAGGCTGGCAAAATGGAAAAAGAAAAGGATTTGATAATGAATAATGGTACTGTCGACGAAGAGCTTCTGCGTGGGTTCTTTGCCGGCAGTGTGCGTATGCATATAGCCGACAACGGGTTCTCGCATAGCGTCATGAAGCGTGTGCAGGAAGAGATGCCGGCACGTGGACGCTTCTGGTATAATGTATGGACGGCAGTGTGGATGGTGGTTTGCGTTGTGTCGTTCTTTGCGAGTGGAGGTTTGGGAGTGATGCGCCGATGTCTTGGCAATGTTGCCGACAGCCTACATACGATTGCTTCCGGCTGTCTGCCACAATTGTCGATAGACTCGCTACTGCCACAAACAAATACAGTGGGCACTACCTTACTGATGGTAGTGCTCACTGTATGGGTGCTGAGTTGCGTCATGCTGTACGACTTCTGGGAGTCGCAGAAGAACGCTTAGTTTATATAGAAGTCTTCCTTCTGGTCTTTATTGGCCGAGGAAGGCTTTTTTGTTTTTGCGGGTTGTTTGCTTGGTTTGCCCTCTTTGTCAAACAGTCCGTAGGTGGTTCTAAGCACGGAGAATTCGGTACGGCGGTTGAGCTGGTTGCAAATTTCCTGCTTTGCCTTGTCGAGTTTTTGTATGAATTCCTCGCTGAGCACGTCGCCCTCCTTCAGCCAGTTGTATTTTTCGGTGAGTTTCTTGCGTATGGTCTTGGGTTTCTCCTTGCCATAGCCCACGGGTGTAAGGCGTTCGCGTGCTATGCCTTTGCCCACCAGATATTGCACCACCGATTCGGCTCGCCGTTGCGACAGCGCCTTGTTGTACGCAGCCGAACCCTTGTAGTCGCAATGGGCGGAGAGTTCGATGGTCACGTTAGGATTCTCTTCGAGTATCTTCACGAGAGTGTCGAGAGCCTGAGCCGATTCTGGACGCAGAGTAGCCTTGTCGAAATCGTAGAATATATTGCTTATCAGCACAGGTGCTGTTATCGATGCGAGCGGAAATTGCAGCACGTATTCGTGCGACTCGTTGCGCTGTGCCACCGCCACCTCTTCCTTATGATTCAGAAAACCCTTGCATGTGGCAAGGAATATATAGTCGGTGCCGGGTTTCAGTATGCGCTCAAACGAGCCGTCGCCACCCACGCTCAGCTTCTCGTTGGTGCCGTCGCTGCCCACCATATACACCAGTGCAGAGGGCAGTTCGTAGCCGTCCTTTTCGTACACCCATCCCTTCACGCTCTGTATTATTTCGGGATTGTCAAAACTATATATGTGGTCCCATCCGCGGCCGTCGTTGCGGTTTGACGCAAAGAAGCCACGGTTGTGCACACCCTCGAACGTCATACCGAAGTCGTCAGCCTGCGAATTGAGCGGATAACCGGGATGCTGTATGTGGTATTTGCCGTCCTTGCCAACGGTGGCAATGAATATGTCGAGTCCGCCCATGCCCGGATGGCCGTCGCTTGAGAAGTAAAGGTCACCGTTGGGGCGGAACGTCGGAAACATCTCGTTGCCCGGAGTGTTGATAGGTTCTCCAAGGTTTTCCACGCCACCCAGTCCGTTTGATGTCAACCGCACGCGCCAGATGTCCATTCCACCCATTCCTCCAGGCATGTCGCTGACGAAGTACAGCCACTGTCCGTCGGGCGAAATGGCAGGGTGGGCATAGCTCGACAGCGTGTCGGACGTAAGTTTCAGTTCGCTCGCCTTGCCCCATGCTGCGTCTGCACGTGTAGAGGTGACTATCTGTGCAAACCGTGGATAGTCGGGATTGCTGGTGCATTGTGTCAGATACATTGTGCCTTGGTCGGGCGTAAGGGCACAGGCACCCTCGTCGTAGTCGGTATTCAGTCCGCCTTCTACGGCTTCGGGCTTGGTCCAATGGCCACGGTCGTCCTTCTGCGATACGAATATGTCGCCTGCCTTGGTGCCAGTGATGCCGCTGAGTTCAGAACCTTGAGCCTCGTTGCGGGTCGAAGTGAAGTACAGGCGGTCGTGCTGGTCGCCTGCAAGAACGGGCGAGTAGTCGGCGCGTCGCGAATTGAATATGTCCATACGCTTCACCTTATAGCGCGAGCCTTCCTTCTTCCATGCGGGTGCTTTCTGTGCCGAAATGAGTCCGTTCTTTGCCAGAATGTCGTCTGGCATCGAGTTGAGCACAATCTTGAACTGCTGCTCCGCCTGACGGTACTGTCCGTTTTTCAGCAACTGTCGGGCGTAAGCCAACCGGTGCTGGGGCGTGGCTTGCTTGTAGCGTATGGCGTTGGCATAGGCAGCAGCAGCCTTCTGCGATGCGTTGATGCGCTCGTTGCACAGCGCCACTTTAAGCGCAATCTGTCCGCGCTGGGTGCGTTCCTTGGGTGGTGTCTTGGTGTAAGCCTGCTTGAATTGGTTGGCAGCGTCGTAGTATTCGCCTATGGCAAGATACTTCTCGCCACGCTTCATGTTCTTGTCGGCTCCGCATCCCGTCAGCACAAAAGTCATGACTGCTATGCAGGCTGCCATGACGACGACGGTGTATTGGGTTGATGATTTGTGTAATGGTGTGTTCACTTGTATATGTAATAATGTGTGTGATAGTGCATAAACAATAAGTATAACGCAAGTTCAATGTCTTTATTGCTTAAAAAATATAGTGTTTTTGTGGCGTATGCAGTCTTGTTTCAAGAAATAATTAGTACATTTGCAGTTACCAATAACATAAAGAAAAAGTAAATTTACTCGAAATAGAATATAATGAGACTGAAAATAATCGTACTTTTCGTGATTATCTGCGGTGGAACCTACGCTCTTACCAAGTCGTTGAGCATTGCGGCTGGTGTGGCAATACTTCTGTATGTGGCAGATAGCTTGCTGGCTGTCTGGGCCGACCGCAAGAACCGCGAGTATTTCAATGGCGATAAAGCCACTACTAACAATTCTGCCGACGACACGGAAGGCAGCAATAACAAAGACAACAATGGAGAAACTGACCGAACTATATAATAAGTGGCATGGCTCTATGCCCGAGTCGGCCGAACGCCTGGCTGGTGCAGGCAGCAACCGACAGTACTATCGCTTCACAGCCGAAGACGGAACTACCGTAATAGGCGTTGTTGGCACAAGCCGCGACGAGAATCACGCTTTTGTTTATCTGGCACAGCATTTCGAGCAACGTCAGTTGCCCGTGCCGCAGGTGTTGGCTGTCAGCGACGACGGACTGCGTTATCTGCAGACCGACCTTGGCTCAGTATCGCTCTTCGATGCCGTGCGTGGCGGACGTGAAGCGGGCGGACGCTACAATCTTGAGGAACAGGAACTGTTGAAGCGAACAATACGCCAGTTGCCCAACATACAGATACGCGGAGCACGCGGACTCGATTGGCAGAACTGCTATCCGCAGCCCGAGTTTGATGAAGACAGCGTTCTGTTCGACCTCAACTACTTCAAGTATTGCTTCCTCAAACCTTCAGGACTCGATTTTCATGAACTGAAGCTTGAGGCCAACTTCCGCCTGATGGCAAAGGACCTTACGTCGGAGCAGGTCGATTCGTTCCTCTATCGCGATTTCCAGGCTCGCAACGTAATGCTCGATGCCGAGGGCAATCCTTACTTCATCGACTTCCAGGGCGGACGCAAGGGTCCTTACTATTACGATCTTGCCTCGTTCTTATGGCAGGCGTCTGCACGCTACAGCAACAAGTTGCGCCGCGAACTCGTATTGGAATATTACGAAGCGCTGAAGTTGTACACCGAGGTGCCAAGCGTGCGTCACTTCGTTACTCGTCTGAGTCTGTTTGTGCTGTTCCGTACTCTGCAGGTGCTCGGAACGTACGGTTTCCGTGGCTACTTCGAGCGCAAGAAGCACTTCATCGAGTCTATTCCGCCAGCTATGGACAATCTGCGCGAATTGCTGAAGATGGGCGAAGACGTGTTCCCCTATCCGTATATGATGGACATGTTGCGCCGACTGACCGAGCTGCCGCAGTATGCGCATATCGAACAGCCAGCCGCATCGCGTGCCGATGGCTACAAGACAGCCGACCGCAACGTGTATGTTGCACATCCGCAAGACGGTCCGGCTACATTCTCCAAGTACGACGGCAAGGGTCCGTTGCGAGTACGTGTATTCAGTTTCTCTTACCGTAAGGGCATTCCTGAGGACAGTTCGGGCAATGGCGGAGGATATGTGTTCGATTGCCGCTCTACACATAATCCCGGACGCTATGAGCCGTACAAGAAGCTCACAGGACTCGACGAACCCGTAATACGATTCCTTGAGGACGACGGCGAGATTCTTACCTTCCTCGAAAGCGTATATAAGTTGGCCGACGCTCATGTACAACGCTATATCGACCGTGGATTTACCGACCTTATGTTCTCGTTCGGATGTACTGGCGGACAGCATCGCAGCGTCTACTCGGCACAGCATCTGGCAGAGCATATACACAACAAATTCGGCATCGAGGTGCACGTATGCCATAGAGAACAAGGCATAGAACAGACGCTGCCGAGCACGTCGAAAGACTGAGTTCGAGCTGCAATCAGAAGACAAAAGCTATATTAATAGCTACATTTATACACAATCCCGTTAAAAAGTTGAGGCAAGCTTTACTTTTTAACGGGATTTTCAGTAACTTTGCATAACAACTTTACATCCTTAAATATATGATGCAAGCAATGATTTTCGCGGCTGGATTGGGCACACGCCTTAAACCGCTCACCGACACAATGCCTAAAGCTCTGGTGAGGGTAGGGGGTGAGCCGCTCATTAAGCGCGTCATCATGAATCTTGATGCGGCTGGCGTTGACCGTATTGTAGTCAACGTGCATCACTTTGCCGGGCAGATAATCGACTATCTTAAAGACAATGATAACTTCGGACTCGACATCCGCATTTCTGACGAAACTGCCGGACTGCTCGAAACAGGAGGCGGCATAAAGAAGGCAGCACCATTGTTCGACCACACTGATCCTATACTTATTCACAATGTAGATATTCTTAGCAATGTTGATTTGCGGGAGTTCTACCAGATTGCTTCACAAAGTGAAAAAGGAAAAGTGAAAAGTGAAGAATCCGAATGTGGAAGTGAAAAGGGAAAAGTGGAGAACGAAGATGGAAGAGGGAAGAACGAAGAATCCAATTGTTGTGATGCTGTCGATGCTGTATTGCTTGTCAGTTGGCGTAAGACCAAGCGCTATTTGCTCTTCAATGACGACATGAAGCTTGTGGGATGGACCAACATCGAGACGGGCGAAGTGCGAAGCCCTTATCCCGAACTCAACCCGAAGGAATGCCGAATGTATGCCTTTGCCGGAATACACGCATTGTCGCCACGTCTGCTTAAGATGATGGACGAATTCCCCGACCGATTCGGAATAATTGACTTCTACCTTAAGGCGTGCGCCACACATAACATAAAAGGTTATGTCAAGGACGATTTGAAACTGATGGATATTGGCAAACTCGACACTCTTGCACAAGCTGAAGAATTCCTGGAGGAATTGGGAGACAGGAATTAGAAGTTACGAATTAGGAGTTAGGAATTACGAGTTCTTGAATTAGGAATTTCGAGTTAAAGGTTTCACCCTAATTAAATATTAATCGTTAATCATTAAACATTAATAATTGAACATTAATCATTAAACAATATAACAAATGCAACAGAAGATTATAATTCTTGATTTCGGTTCGCAGACCACGCAGCTCATCGGCCGCCGTGTACGCGAATTGGACACCTTCTGCGAGATTATGCCTTACAATAAGTTTCCGAAGGATGATCCAAGCGTCATTGGTGTAATCCTTAGTGGAAGTCCTTATTCGGTTCATGACAAAGAGGCCTTTAAGGTAGATCTCAGCCAGTTTATCGGTCGCCTTCCTGTATTGGGCATCTGCTATGGTGCTCAGTATTTGTCGTATGCGCAAGGTGGAAAGGTTGAGGCTGCAGATTCTCGCGAATATGGACGTGCCAACCTTGAGCAGTTTGATGCTGACAATGCCCTGTTTAAGGGTTTCGTGCCGAACTCGCAGGTGTGGATGAGCCATGGTGATACCATCACAGCCATCCCCGAAGACTACAAGTGCATCGCATCGACAGCCAATGTCAAGTTTGCAGCTTATGCTTCTACCAAGCAGCCGGTATGGGCTGTTCAGTTCCATCCGGAGGTGTTCCACTCATTGCAGGGTACACAGCTCCTTAAGAACTTCGTAGTAGACATCTGCGGAAGCCGTCAGGACTGGAGCGCCGACTCGTTCGTTGAGACAACCGTAGCCGAACTTAAGGCTCAGCTGGGCGACGACAAGGTAATACTCGGTCTGTCGGGTGGTGTTGACTCAAGCGTTGCCGCTGTACTCCTTAACAAGGCTATCGGCAGCAACCTCACATGTATCTTCGTTGACCACGGAATGTTGCGCAAGAACGAGTTCCGTGATGTAATGGAGGATTACAAGTGTCTCGGTCTGAACGTTATCGGTGTTGACGCATCAGAGAAGTTCTTCAACGACTTGGCTGGTGTAACCGATCCTGAGGAGAAGCGTAAGATTATAGGCCGTGACTTCGTTGAGGTGTTCAACGCTGAGGCTAAGAAACAGACTGGTGCCAAGTGGCTTGCACAGGGCACTATCTATCCTGACCGTATCGAGTCGCTCAACATCACTGGTAAGGTTATCAAGAGCCACCACAACGTAGGCGGTCTGCCTAAGGAGATGAACCTCCAGTTGTGCGAGCCGTTGAAGTGGTTTGTCGTGTAGGTCGCTCAATGGGCATGCCCGAGCACTTGATTACACGTCATCCGTTCCCAGGTCCTGGCTTGGCAGTACGTATTCTTGGCGACATCACTCCCGAGAAGGTACGCATACTTCAGGATGCCGACGACATCTATATCCGCGGTTTGCGCGATTACAAGGTGAAGTTGAGTGGTGAAGACGCACGCCGTGTACTTGCTGCTGGTGTTCCTGCCGACATGCACGACGGTGAGATTGAGGTTTCGCTCTACGATCAGATTTGGCAGGCTGGTACAGTATTGCTCTCTACCGTACGTTCTGTAGGCGTTATGGGCGACGAGCGCACATACGAGCATCCAGTTGCTCTGCGTGCCGTTACATCTACCGACGCTATGACAGCTGACTGGGCTCATCTGCCTTACGACTTCATGGCAAAGGTTTCTAACGAGATCATCAACAAGGTACGTGGCGTTAACCGCGTATGCTATGACATCTCGTCAAAGCCACCATCAACAATCGAGTGGGAGTAAAATCAATCCCAACTGATACATAAAAAGGGGGTATCAAAACGGAATCAGTTCCAGTTTTTGATACCCCCTCTTCTTTTTGGAGTCTTTGTTATGTAAAGATACCTTTGTTGTATAAACGTATTTAGTTTATAAACATATTGCGTTTTGGCATTTTGCTTCCAAAGCGCTTGCGTAGTTTTTCGAACAGCGCCATTGTGTCTTGCGAGAACTTGTGTCCTTTCCATGTACTTGTGTTGGTGATGAACACCCAGCACTCGCCGTCGGGATAGCGCAGTACAAGTGCCGATGTGCCTACAAGCGAACCGGTACGTATCCACGGACGGTTGCGTGGCGTAAAGTTCCAGCCGAGCGAGAACTGATGGTCGGGCATTTCTTGCGTCATCAGTTTCACGGCTTGTGGCGATATTACGTCAGGTACGGTACGGTCGCCGTCGATCGATGCTACAAGTCGGCATAGTTCGGCAGCCGATGCCACCCATGCACCTGCGCCAAGAGCCGTCGTTATGTCGTTCTCGCCATAGCAGCGCACTACCATTCTGCCTGAGTTGTTGAATTCGGGCACCGGTACCGAACTTGAGTGCATATAATATACCGTTTCGTTCTTTCTGCGGTCTTTCAGATAGTTACCCGCTATGTGGAAGTCGTAGCATCCTGCCGGATTGAGCACGTAGCGTTGCATGAAGTTTTCGTAGCTCATGCCCGTGCGCTTCTCGATAATCAGCGACAGCAGCGTATAGCCAATATTGCAGTAGCGTTGTGCCGTTCCGGGCGTGTAGCCAAGATGTCGGCGCAGCACTATGCGCAGCAGAGTGCGATGGTCGGGTGGGGTAGTGAGGTGGTTCTGCTGCATTATGTAGCGAGTCGAGAAAATGGCGTCGCCAGCATAATTGGTAAATCCCGCCTTGTGTCTCAACAGCTGTTCGACGGTTATGTCGAAGTATCGTTTGTCGCGTATTGAGTTGACGTAGAACGTGTCGTTGAGTATTCCCTTCGGTCCGAACACCTTGTCGCTAAGGCGTATCTTGCCCATGTCGCGCAGTTTCATTATGCCGGTGGCTGTTACAAGTTTTGATACTGAAGCCATACGCATGATGTACGACGGCTCCATAGGTATCTGACGGTCCTTGTCGGCATAGCCGAAACCGCGTGCATACAGCAATGAGTCGTGGCGCGATATAGCAAGCTGTGCCCCGTGTATCTCCCAACGCTTCAGATAGCGCTGCATGATAGAGTCCATAGCGTGCAGTTCTGGCTGCGAAGACATGGCATTGGTGAGTGTATCGTTGAGATGCATGCGGTGATTGGCTTCGTATATCGAGTCTTTCTCTCGGCTTTTGTCGCTTGAGCACGACGAGCATGTGCATCGGCAGATGCTTGATATGATGACAACGATAAAGGTGAGGCATCCCAAGCAGGACAGCCTCACCTTTGTACGATATTGTTTCTTTATTCTATATCCGAACATTTCTGAACATTGGGTATTATGACAATCCTTCGATTTGACCGTTGACGATGTCCATGTTCATGGCAGCTGGAACCTTGGGCAGTCCGGGCATGCGCATGATATTGCCAGCAATGACAACAATCATCTCTGCACCGGCGTTGATGACAATGTCGCGAACGTTAACGTCAAATCCTGATGCTACGCAATACTGCTTGGCATCGGTAGAGAATGAGAACTGTGTCTTGGCGATACATATCGGGAAGTTCTCATAGCCGAGGTCGCGTATCATCTGTAACTTCTTCTTGGCAGGAGCGGCAAACGAGATGCTTGCAGCACCGTAGATGTTCTTGCAAACCTTCTCAATCTTTGTCTCGATTGTATCTTCGTCGTCGTATACGAGGTTCAATGGCTGCGACGGCTTCTGCTCGATAGTGTCTACTACGAGACGTGCCAGGTCGGCAGCACCTTCGCCGCCTTTGGCGTAAGCATCGTTGATGGCAAATCCTACACCGATGCTCTCGCAATATTCGCGCACAATGTTCTGCTCCTCTTCTACGTCGCCGGCATAGTGATTGAATGCTACGATGACGGTCTGTCCGAACGACTGCATGTTCTTGATATGCTTGTCGAGGTTGGCAAGTCCCTTCTTGAGTCCTTCGCTGTTAGGCTTCTTGATGTCCTCAACTGGTACACCGCCGTGCATCTTCAGGCCCTGAGCCGTTGCCACAACGATAGTGAGCTTAGGCTGCAGTCCGCTCTTGCGGCACTTGATGTCGAAGAACTTCTCGGCTCCAAGGTCGGCACCGAATCCTGCCTCAGTGATGACATATTCACCGAATGTCATAGCCATCTTAGTTGCGAGTATTGAGTTGCATCCGTGTGCAATGTTGGCAAACGGACCGCCGTGTACGAATGCAGCGGTATTCTCTGTGGTCTGAACAAGGTTAGGAGCCAGAGCGTCGCGCAGAAGGATGGTTATGGCTGCAGCCACGCCTAAATCCTTAACAGTGAAAGGCTTGCCCTCAACGGTGTAGCCCAAGAGGATGTTCTCAATGCGACGACGCAGGTCGTCCTCGTCCTTAGCAAGACAGAGAATAGCCATAATCTCTGATGCAGGAGTGATGTCAAATCCCGACTCGCGTACAATGCCATTGGCTTTGCCGCCCATACCGGTTACGATGTCGCGCAGTCCGCGGTCGTTAACGTCGAGTACGCGGTTCCACAATACCTCGCGCAGAGCGAAACCGTTGTCACGGTTCTGGTACATGTAGTTGTCGAGCAGTGCTGTGATAGTGTTGTGAGCCGAAGTGATAGCGTGGAAGTCGCCTGTGAAGTGCAGGTTAATCTTGTCCATCGGCAATACCTGGGTGTAACCGCCGCCACATGCACCGCCCTTCATTCCGAATACCGGACCGAGCGAAGGCTCACGCAGGGCGCAGATAGCGTTCTTGCCGATGTGGTGCATACCAAGTGCCAGACCTATGGTAACGGTAGTCTTGCCGATACCAGCCTTTGTCGGTGTAATGGCTGTAACGAGTATGAGGTTGCTGTTCTTCACACGCTCCTCGTCAATAAGGCGTGTAGGAACCTTAGCCATATAGTGGCCGTAGTGTTCAAGTTCTTTTGCAGGGATGCCATACTTAGAGGCTACTACCTCTATCTCCTCGAGCTTCGTGCTGCGAGCTATTTCGATGTCTGTCATTGTATGTAAAAAATTTGTAGCGTTTCGTGTATAAATTGAGTTGTTTACGAAATATGTAGTATGGAGTGTGAGTGCAAAGGTACGACTAAATAATCAATAATCTGTCATTATTCTCTTGTTTTTGCTCGTTTTTGCTTCGAAACGTCAGATGAGAGTCCGATGTTATATCAAAATTTTTACATATTCTTTCGTTAGTGTCACGAAACTTAAGTTGTATATATATAAGTGTATTCTCAACTCTCAACCTTTTTCATCCAGCCATAGAGCACCACATTGTCACTACGAACGGCACGGTGAAGTCGGTCACGAAACCGTGGTAGATGCTTAGTGCTACGTAGCGTTGGCCTACGGTCTGTGTGATGATAGGTAGGGTGGTGTCCATTGTCGTTGCGCCACCCGAAGATATAGGAGCCAGCGGACCGAACCGCTTTGCTATCAGCGGAGTAAGCAAGAGGGTTGTCATCTCGCGTATGATGTTGGCAAGCAAGGCTATTGTGCCCAGTTCGGCACCGCGATATTCGGTTATGAAGATGCTCGACAACGAATAATAGGCAAAGCCGCTGTCGATGGCAAGGCAGTCGGTAAGCTGTCGATGGTGCAACACGGAGCAAACGTCGCTACACATTATTATATATGCCACCATTGCTCCGAGCCATGAACCTAAGATGGTGGCTACGGGCAACAGTGCCAGACGAGGGTTGAGACTCTTGATGTCGTTCTTCATATCTGGATTCATTCCTATGCCTAAGCCTACGAAGAGCAACAGGCCGCACAGCGCTACGAAGCTGATGTTGCTGTCCATAGCCCATGATGGCAGACCGCCGCTACGTCCTGCCAATACTCCGAGGATGAAGAATCCTACTACTATCAGACTTCCTTTCATCGCTCCTTGCCTCCTTTCGCTGTCTTCCACAATGCCCATGCCAAAGCACAGCTGCCCAATGTGGCAAATCCTGACAATACCAAAGCCTCCACACCAAGTGTAGGCAAGGCAGAGATAATCTGGTCGTTGCTTCCCACTTCGATGCCAAGCATAAACAGAAGCAGCCATATCAGTCCGGTCGTGGCGCGTCCTGCCCACGTGCCAATCGCATTCTTGCGAGTAGCTGATTTAATCCTTGTGCGTACGTTGTAGCCTACAAGTATGCCAAGGAATATAAACAAAATTACTATAAACATTTGTTTTATTGGTTGTTTTTTTACATGAATCCTCCTGCAAAATAGCTTCGCGCTATGAAGTATGAAGGCTCGTAATAAGCCGAACAGTTGTAATAAGGAACAGGCCGTTCTCGGTAATGTCTTCTTCAGGGAAATATATATTCTTCATTTGTTATTGGCTTGAAGCGGTTTCTTATAATAAATAATGTGACGTATATCTGATACGTTCTATTGCTTTCTGCGTGCAGAAGACAATTTGGTGCGTAGGGGTTCTTTTAGTTTCTGCAAATCTAATCAAAAAACTCTGTTTTGGCAAATATTTGCGTGCAAATAATGCATGGATTTGTAGGAGTGGAGCAAATGTAGTCCTTTTGCGTTTCAAAACGAATACTTTTGACTTCCAAAAGGAGTCCTTTTGGAGAGTAAAACGAGTCCTTTTGCAAGGCGAAACGAGTCCTTTTGCAGCAGCTTCCTTTTAGTCTCTTCATTACTCATTACTTCATTCTTATTGTTCTGAATTTTGTATTTTTATTAAATGCAAACACCATCAAGTTGTAATCTTCGGGATAATAAACAGTGTTATTATGCACGATATATGGCTTTGGGGCATTTGTAGGTAACGAAACACTTATCTTGTTAACAGTATCTTCTATTTGATTGCTAATCACCCAAGAACTCAAAAACTTCACGTCCGATTTGCAGTTGCCCGAGAAGTCAATCAAATCTATAGTATCATAACCTTCTTCAAAACAATGCTGGTTTATAAATAACAGTGTATCTTGTATCTCTTTGTCCAATTCACAAAACAAAGTGTCTTTATAGCTTCTGCTGGAACATGCTCCAACAAGAAGAACTCCGAGTATAAAGCATAGATATTTCATAAATTCCATTATTTGATTTTTCTTAGTTAGACATTATTATCATGCTAAAAATAAATATAGGCCAGACGAGGAGCAAACATACGCAAGTTATGCAATACCATACTCGTCTGATTCCTGGCGTATCTTTAGCAAACACCTCCCAGTACCTAAGATATTTATCCTTTCTCCATAAGAAAAAGTAATTTATAAAGAGGCAAGGTACTACTGAGACAAGGATAAACGCAGTCTTGCCTAAAGGCAGTAAAGAAACACATGGAAATAATATGGATACGAGATTGAACAAAGTCCATATCATTAGACAAGTAAATCCAATCATGATATAATCCGATACACATATTCCTACAATTTCATTATAAGGTATTCTTGTGTTGTTCCCTTTACGATTTCTGTAAAACTTCAAATAGTAAAACAAACATTCAAAAAATCTGTTTAAAAGAGTTTGCGTTTTCTTATCGCAGTTAAAAATACAATAATATAGCCTATTCCAAAACAATTCCATATACTTCATATAGGCCTCTCTTTCTTTGAATTGGTTCTTTTTGAAATAAAAGAATAAATGGCATACTGGATACAAATTGGCAGGAGATTGACTATCCCCAACCAAACAAACACTATGAGGCTCAAAGATAAGGCTGCCCCATTGGTTACAACTAAGGAAATAATGCCTATCAAAAGCAACGTCACAAGACTATTCAATATTATTTGTCTTTTCAGCAAAAATTCTTTTCTAACAGATTTTGCCCAAAGCCAAGCAAGCAAAGCCATACTCAAGTTAAACAAGGAAATACAAATCGTAAGCATAATGCCCATAAAATGTCCCAAGTACAAGACCACTGCAGGAATAATATATGCAACAAATGTGGCCACAAATACTGTGAGCAAATATTTCTTTGTATCTTTATCTCTTAGTTTCATATAATGCCAATTGTGCGTTGGATGGGAGTCTGCCATTCTGTTGTATAGGTTGTGACAATGTCTGATTTCAACCTCTTTACGAGCTTTGGCAAATTCTTCTTTCACTTGTTTCTCTATCCTTTTTTTTCGCTGAATCATATGACGAAGCACAGCTATTGCTTCTTCCTTATTTTTGATGCCATACTAAATCCTTTCTATTAAAGTTTTCTTTTGACAAAAATACACAATATATCTGGAATAACGGCATAAAAGGCACGGAAATGCGCTGAATGGCTTAGTATAAAAGCGTTTATGAAGCCAACCGGTGCCAAAGGAAAAAATGAGGTAACGCAAAGGAAAGCGGAATATTGAAGAAGAACGGTTTCCAAATCATTACCCGCTGAAACGTGATTTTTAACACATGGCACTGAAAGTTTCTCCGTATGGCTTCGATTGGCTTACATGGTCTAACTCGTTGAGTAGTAACTTTGCAAACAAAAAAACGAGTATGGCAAGAAGTACATTCAAAGTGCTGTTTTATGTGAACGGCAGCAAGGAGAAAAACGGCATTGTACCCATCATGGGACGGGTGACAATCAACGGGACTGTGGCGCAGTTCAGCTGTAAGCAGAGCATCTTGAAAACGCTTTGGGACGTGAAGGGAAACAAGGCGAAAGGCAAAAGTGTGGAGGCACGAAACATCAACCTTGCCCTTGACAACATCAAGGCGCAAATCATCAAGCATTATCAAAAGTTATCCGACCGTGAAGCGTTCGTGACAGCGGAGATGGTGCGCAACGCCTATCAGGGTATCGGCAGCGAGTATGAAACGCTTGTCAGGGCATTTGACAAGGACTGCGCCAACTTCCTCAAACGTGTGGGCAAGGACCGTACCATCGGCACATATAAGGTGATGGTGCGTTCGAGGAACTATGTGGCGGCTTTCATCAAGTCGTTCTACAAGCGTACCGATATGTCTATGCTGGAACTCACACCCGATTTCATCAAGGAGTTTGCGGCATACCTCACGAATGAAAGAGGACTGAAGAACGCCACGATATGGCTTCATTGCATGTGGCTGAAAGGAGTAGTAATGCGTGCACACTACAACGGACTGATACCGAGAAATCCGTTTGCGCAATTCCACATCAGTCCGAATGTGAAAGAGCGTGAGTATCTGACCGAGGACGAGATAAAGACCATCATGAAGCACGAGTTTGAAAGTCCCACCCTCACGCTGGTACGCGACCTTTTCATCTTCGCCTGTTTTACGGCATTGAGCTTCGTGGATATGAAAGAACTTACCACAGACAACATCGTAGAGATAAACGGTGAGAAATGGATTATAGGCAAGCGGCATAAAACCGATGTTCCGTTCCAAGTGAAACTGCTTGATATACCTATGCGGATAATCGAACGGTACAAGAACCGTTCGGAGGACACATCCGCGACTTCTCCGACAACTACAACGGACACAAAGACCTGAACGATTATCTGTGCGGAATCCGCCGGAATTTAACCGTTAATCCACCTCCAAGAACCATCCTAAAACCCAAGAGGAAAGGGCTGGGATTGTAACATCCCGAATGAGAAAAACGGGAGTTGCCCGAAACTCATCCCCTAAGGATTGGGAGGTAGCAAGTTTGTGTTTCGGGTGTACCGAAACCGCTTGCCATCCACCATCCATGTTGAAGGGGTGGCATCCCGTTGGTCTATACACTATAATCACTAACGTAATGGAATAAATGAAATATGGAACAGAACAAGGAACACAAGGAACGTAACAAGGGAGGTCGCCCCAAGAAGGAAGCGACCGAAAAACTGAAATACCGTATCGCGGTGAAGATGGCGACAGCCGACTACTATCGTCTGCTGACACGGGCGCATGAGGCTGGAGTATCACCGAGCGAGTATATGAGGGAGTGTTTCCGGAACGGTCATGTGAAAGAACGACTGTCTGAGGAACACGCCGGATACATCCGTCAGCTCTGCGGCATGGCGAACAATCTCAATCAGATTGCGCACAAGGCGAACGCAGGAGGCTTCCATGATGAGAAGTGGGACTGCAAGGTAGCGGTGGCAAGGATTCACGAACTATTAATCAAGATAGGAATATGATGGCGAAAATCGTAAAGGGAAGCGACTTTAAGGGTGTGGTGGATTATATCCTTGACAAGAACAAGAATGCCCAAGTTGTCGCATACGAGGGTTTGTTCATGGAGAACAGGGAAACCATTGCCATGAGTTTCAATGCCCAGTCGGGGATGAACGACAGGGTGGCGAAGCCTGTAGGACATATCGCGTTGAGTTTCTCCAAAGAGGATGAGCCACGTTTGACGAATCGTGCTATGGCTGGTATCGCTCTTGAATATATGGAACGGATGGGCATACGGAACACTCAGTTCTTTATAGCAAGGCATTTCGACAAGGAACATCCGCACATGCATATCGCCTTCAATCGCATAGACAACAATGGCAATACCATATCCGACAAACACGAGCGTATGCGCAGTACCCGTATCTGCAAGAAACTAACATTGAAATATGGCTTACACATGGCAAACGGCAAGGAGAATGTCAAGCGCAACCGCCTGAAAGAGCCGGACAAGACGAAGTACGAGCTTTACGACATTCTCAAAGCCGAAGTCGGTAGGTGCGGCAACTGGAACGTGCTTGTCGCCAACCTAAAACGGCAGGGTGTGGAAGTGCATTTCAGCCACAGAGGGCAGACCAACGAGATACAGGGCGTTGTCTTCACCAAAAACGGCTATCGCTTCAACGGCTCCAAAGTGGACAGGCGTTTCAGCTTTTCCAAGATTGATGCTGCCTTGCGGCACAACAGAAATGAGGAACGTATGGGAATGACCGCCAAAGCGCATGAAGCGGCTATACCAATCGCAACACCCGGCACGGCACAAAGCGAATTGTTCAACGGCTCTTTGGGCTTGCTTAACGGCAACGGCTCATCTTATAATGCCACTGATATGGAAGCCAATCAGGAAATGGCGGATATACTTCGCAGAAAGAAGAAACGTAAACGTGGATTTAGATTGTAAAAGTTAGACCTAAGGAGAATCTTCCGTCAAAAGAAAAACTAAACTTTTTCACTCCTATCCAAGCTTTTCAAGCATTTTTCCTAATATTGCATTTGCCGTTAGGCTCTTAACTCGCAGATTTTTTGTACATTTGCAAGCAGTAATAGTAATCCATAATTATATTTGATATATGAGCACTTTATATGATATCTGTCTTCAAGGACAAAAAGTTTCAAAATACACTCCTGTAAAATTACCAACTGGCGAAGCACATATATTCGGTTTTGTCGCTTATCATGATAATGTATTTTCTGATAATGTAAGTTGTCCTCCTTTAGGAAAGGCTTATGTTGTGGGTAATCGCATTGTTTTCAGCATGGAGAACAAATTATATCGTTTTCCTATATTTTCTTCTATTGAAAAAAATACCAAAGAAAGTTATCCTGTTTATCTTTTATATGTACCTCGTCTCATGGATTTGCCATACCAATCTCATGTAACGGCATATGTTGATTCTATGAAAAATGAGAAACCAAATTCGTATGTTTGGAAAGTCGATAGCATAAGATTAATAGAAGGAAAAGCATACTATTTTCCTCAAGAGGATGAATTTTATTTTGACTCTACATCGCAATTTAAGGGAATTGGGGATGCTTTTGAAGTAATTATAACCAGAAAATCTCCAGTTGACGGCTCATTAATTTATGAAGTGTATGACCCCAAAGAAATAGAAATAATAGAACAATGAAAGAACCCGTCTGTCAATTTGAGTCTATTGAGGATCATTTCAATTTTGGAAAATATAGCGGCCTAACATTAGCTGATGTTTTAGAAATTAATCCTTCATATATTGAATGGTGTGTAAAAAAATGTGATGGTGTACATTTTCTTATAGAACAAAATGTCATAGAACAGATAAAAATAGTATATCCGGAATTCCCGTTAACCAACGAGTTTATTAACGAATGCCAGCAGAGAATTGACGATTATTACGAAGCATACAATGAAATGTGCGACAAATTCAATTCTGCGCAGGGAAATGACTACTACCAAGAGAGCTATGGCCGTTACGCAGGTTCATACGCCCAAGATGAAATGGGATATTCTGATGACGATATTGACACTATCTTTGATGGAGACCCCGATGCATATTGGAACATAGATTAGCTGCGTCTTTTCAGGCTCAATACAGAGTCCATAACTTCGTTGAAAATTTCAGATAGTTATGGGCTTTCTTAATTCCTCATCCGTTGAAACGATGCCAGACTACGAGTCACATGCTGCGTTCTCTGCAAACTCTACTTCGGTATTCAAGGAGGATACTTATAACATTCGGGAAAATATCATTGTTACATTTGATGTGTTTCTGATTTTTATTGCTACTTTTGTATCAAGACGAGTGACAATGGTAGCAACTCGCACCAGAACGTAGAAATAGACACGGTTGCCAAATCATTACCTCATTTTTACCTTATCCTCTGAACCGCCTACAAATAAAGAGGTTATAAAAATCTTCCAGAATTACAATATATCTTTGTTTTTGCCAAAAGAATCCATAATTATTTAATCATCAATTGTTAAAGCTACGATTCAAATTGTCCATCCCAAAATTTTTTTGATTATATGTTTTTATTTCGTAATTTTGCATTTGTGGACAATCCGAAAGGTTAAATCCGTAAGATTATAGGTATAAGGAAAAAAGAGATGAAACAACTTAAGGAAAATGAAGGCATAGAGCGCAGTTTGTTGCTTGCAATGGCTGTTATAGCAGGATTGACTGTGGCAAATTGCTATTACAATCAGCCTCTTCTGGAGATGATACGTCACGACGTAGGAGTGAGCCAACATGAGGCAAACCTTATAACCGTTGTCACCCAAATAGGCTATGCGCTTGGTTTGTGCTTCCTTATCCCTATGGGCGACCTCTACTCGCGCCGTCGCATAATCGTTGTGAATATGACGGTGGCAGCCATTATGGCAGTCTTCATTGCCGTAGCCCACAATGTGTGGATGATTTGGGGAGCATCTCTGCTATTGGGAGCCTGCTCCGTAATTCCGCAGTTTTTCATACCTATAGCAGGACAATATTCGGAGAAGGAGAATAAAAGCAGGAATATGGGCATCGTTCTGTCGGGGCTGCTGACGGGCATACTTGCCTCGAGAGTGGTTAGCGGTTATGTAGGCGAATGGTTGGGCTGGCGCGAAATGTTTTTAATAGCGGCTCTTGTGATGGTGCTGTGCATGGCCATCACGCTCAAGATTATGCCACAGATAAAGAGCAACTATGTCGGCACATACGGGGGCTTGATGGCCAGCGTATTTAATATTGTGAAGAGTAATGGGCGCATACGTATTTATGCCGTACGTGCCGCCTTCAGCTTTGGCAGCATGATGGCCATTTGGGCGTGCCTCGCCTTTCGGTTGGCACAGGCTCCGTTCTATTCAGGTAGCGAGATGGTGGGAACATTAGGATTGTGTGGCATAGCCGGGGCTATAGCGGCAAGCGGTGTGGGCAAGCTTGTTAACCGCTTGGGCATAAGGAATATGAGCGTTTATGGAGCTTGCTTGCAGCTTGTGGCGTGGGCAACGGCTTGGCTGTTTGGTGACACTTTCATGGGGCTTGTTGTGGCTATCATATTGGTAGACGTAGGTTTGCAATGTCTGCAACTAAGCAATCAAAGCGGCTGTATACAGGAGATGCCTCAAGCTTCCAACAGGGCCAACACCATCTTTATGACAACATATTTTATAGGCGGCTCCTTTGGTACCTATTGTGCCGGATTGGCTTGGACACATCATGGATGGATTGGCGTGTGTGCGGTTGGGGCAATCTTGGCTGCAATCTCGCTCTGCATAACCTGTTTTAATGGGAAGAGAATTTAAATAATTGCATTATATGATTTCATTTCAAAGTGACTACAACAACGGTATGCTGCCGGAGATATTAGAGGCTCTTGGTAGGACAAACGATGACAAGACTCCTGGTTATGGCTCCGACCATTATACAGAGTCGGCAAAGCAGAAGATTCGCAAGGCTGTAGATAACGAGGAGGCTGACGTGTTCTTCCTTGTGGGAGGTACGCAGACCAACACAACGGTCATCGACTCTGTACTGCTGGGATGTGAGGGCGTTGTTTGTGTGGAGACAGGACATATTGAGGTGCATGAGTCTGGTGCCGTGGAGGCATTCGGACATAAGGTTATCACTCTTCCCTCCGTCGACAGCAAGCTGACTCCTGACACTCTGTCTGCATACATGGACAGATTCTTGGCTGACGAGACGCATCCGCACATGGTGCAACCAGGAATGGTGTATATCTCAATGCCTACTGAGTTTGGAATGGTATACACAAGGACTGAGCTTGAGAATCTGTACGCCACATGCCGGAAATATGATCTGCGTCTGTTTATCGACGGAGCACGACTGGGCTACGGACTGATGTCGGAGGCATGCGACTACGACTTGCCATTCCTCGCCAAGCATTGCGATGTGTTCTATATTGGTGGTACAAAGGTTGGAGCAATGATTGGTGAGGCTGTGGTGTTCACAGGAATGAAGGCTCCCAAATATTTCTTCACTATCGTGAAACGCCACGGAGCTTTGCTCGCCAAAGGCAGAATGCTTGGCATCCAGTTTGACACGTTGTTTACTGACAATCTGTATTTTAAGGTTTCGCAACATGCCATCAATATGGCTGTCTGTATCTGCGATATATTCAAAAAGCATGGCATAGCGATAGCCTACGACTCGCCAACTAATCAGCAGTTCATCGTTCTGCCCAAAAGACTCTACGAAGCACTCTCACAGAAGGTAGCTTTTGAGATATGGGAGAGAAAGAGTGATGAGGAGATTGTCTGTCGTTTCGTCACCAGTTGGGCGACTAAGGAAGAGGAACTGGACGAATTGGACCGAATATTGACAACTTTATGTTGAGCTTGCCGAGATAATGACTGATTGTGGCAGTTTTTATTATATATGCCATCATTGCCCGAGCCATAAACCTAAGATTGTGGCTACGGGCAATATTTGAGTTTTTTTTGTTTGATAAATTTGTTGGCATTTTCTTTCATTCTTATTAGGATTTTTTCTTAAAAATCCACAACATTCCAATATTTATTGCTAACTTTGCAAACTGAAAATTGCAATTCGGATACTTATAAAGTATTCTACGTAGAGAAAACAAATTGTTTTAATAATTTTATGGATTTTATTTTATTAATCACAGTCATCTTGACGGCTGTTGTATTGGTGGTAGGTGCATACGTAGTTGCAAAGCTCGTAGGTCCTCGTTCGTACAACCCGGTTAAGGGTCAGCCTTTTGAGTGTGGTATTCCTACGCGTGGAACCTCTTGGATTCCAGTACACGTGGGCTACTACCTCTTTGCTATCCTTTTCCTGATGTTCGACATTGAGACACTCTTCCTCTACCCCTGGGCAGTGGTTGTCAAGCAGTTTGGAGCCATGGCGCTTGCGAGCGTAGGCTTCTTTATGCTGGTATTGGTATTTGGCCTTGCTTATGCATGGCGGAAAGGAGCATTGGAATGGAAGTAAGAAAACCTGTCATCAAGAGTATCCCTTACGATGAGTTCAAGGACAATGAGGGCCTTGAGAAAATCGTAGACGAACTCCATGAAGGAGGCGTCAACGTAGTAGTTGGCTCGCTCGACCAGGCTATCAACTGGGGCCGTTCCAACTCTTTGTGGTCATTAACATTCGGTACTTCGTGCTGCGGTATTGAGTTTATGGCAGTGGGCTGCGCCCGCTACGACTTCTCACGCTTCGGCTTCGAGGTAACACGTAACTCTCCACGTCAGGCCGACCTCATCATGTGTGCCGGTACCATCACAAACAAGATGGCTCCTGTCTTCAAGCGTCTCTACGACGAGATGGCTGAGCCTAAGTATGTTGTAGCTGTGGGCGGTTGCACCATCTCGGGCGGTCCGTTCAAAAACTCGTACAACGTGGTGCGTGGCATCTCGGAGATTGTTCCGGTAGACGTTTACGTTCCGGGCTGTCCTCCACGTCCAGAGGCTATCCTCTATGGCATGATGCAGCTTCAGCGTAAGGTGAAGGTAGAGAAGTTCTTCGGTGGTGCCAACCACAAGATGAACAGCGAGGAGAAGGAACTCTCAATGTCGAAGGGCGGTCTGCACGGACTTAGCAACGAGGCTCTCGCAAGCGAGAAGAAGCGCGAGACCATCGTAGTGAACAACGTTCCTGAGGACTTCGACGCTAAGAAAGGTCTAACTGATTAATATAATAAGGTATAAGATATGAAACTTGAAAACATAGAACTCTCATTCGACAATTTTGCGAGTGAGATGTCGAAACTGAAGAACCAGAAACATTTCGACTACCTTGTTACCATCATCGGCGAGGACTTCGGCGAAGAAGGCTACGGATGTATCTACATCCTTGAGAATACCGACAACAACGAGCGCTGCTCTGTAAAGACCATCGCCAAGAAGGTAGACGGTAGCGACGTTATCCCTACTGTCATCAATCTGTGGAAGTCGGCTGAACTGCTTGAGCGCGAGGTGTTCGACTTCGTAGGCATCAAGTTCCTCGGTCATCCCGACATGCGTCGCCTCTTCCTCCGCACCGACTTCAACGGCTACCCATTGCGCAAGGACTTCGACATGAGCCCTGAGGCAAACCAGTTCCCGTTGACCGACGAGCCTGAGTCAGACTTCACTGTAGAATACTCGCTCAACGCTGACGGCCACCTCGTAGCTACAAAGAAGCGTCTGTTTGACGACGACGACTTCGTAGTGAACATCGGTCCTAACCACCCGTCAACTCACGGTGTGCTCCGCTTGCAGACTGTGCTCGATGGCGAGAAGGTGAAGCGCGTTTATCCTCACCTTGGATATATCCACCGTGGTATTGAGAAAATGTGGGAGGGCATGACCTATCCGCAGACTCTCGCCTTGACCGACCGCTTGAACTATCTCTCGGCTATGATGCATCGCCACGCTCTTGTTGGCGTGATAGAGGAGGGTATGGGCATTGAGCTCAGCGACCGCATCCACTATATCCGTACCATCATGGACGAGTTGCAGCGTATCGACTCGCACTTGCTCTACCTCGGCTGTACAGCTCAGGACTTGGGCGCCTTGACAGCGTTCCTCTACTGCATGCGCGACCGTGAGCACGTATTGAACGTGATGGAGGAGACTACAGGCGGACGCCTTATCCAGAACTACTACCGCATCGGCGGACTCCAGGCCGACATCGACCCGAAGTTTGTAGAGAACACAAAGAAGCTCTGCAAGTATCTTCGTCCGATGATTCAGGAGTATCTCGACGTATTCGGCGACAACGTTATCACTCACAATCGTCTTGTAGGCGTTGGACCTATGGGTCTTGAGGATTGTATCAACTACGGCGTGACAGGTCCTGCCGGACGTGCTGCCGGATGGAAGAACGATACTCGTAAGCGTCATCCGTACGACCTCTACGACAAGGTAGAGTGGGAGGAGATAACAATGACTGGTTGCGACTCAATGGATCGTTACTACTGCCACATCAAGGAGCTTTATCAGAGCCTTAACATCATCGAACAGCTCATCGACAATATTCCGGAGGGCGACTTCTACATCAAGCAGAAGCCTATTATCAAGGTGCCCGAGGGACAGTGGTACTTCTCAGTTGAGGGTGCCAGCGGTGAGTTTGGCGTTTATCTCGACTCTAAGGGCGACAAGAGTCCTTACCGTATGAAGATGCGTCCGATGGGCTTGACCCTTACTGGTGCTCTTGATCCGATGCTTCGTGGACAGAAGATTGCCGACTTGATTACAACAGGTGCTGCTATCGACTTCGTTATTCCGGACATCGACCGTTAATCGGAATGTTGAATTTTGAATTTTGAATTTTGAATTGTCGGCTTCGCCGATTAGGAGTTAAGAATTTTGAATTGATATGGTAAATCGCAATTCAATAATTCAAAACTCACAACTCATAATTCAAAATTGTGGCTTGCCACAATAATTCAAAACTCAAAACTCACAAATCAAAATTTAAAGAAAAATGTTTGACTTTAGTATAGTAACAAATTGGTTCCACAATCTCCTCGCAGTAACCTGCGGACTCGGAGATTTCTGGACAATACTGATCGAGTGCATCCTGGTTGGTGTCTGCATCCTTGCTGGTTATGCCATCCTTGCCATCATCTTGATCTTCATGGAGCGTAAGGTCTGCGCCTACTTCCAGTGCCGTCTTGGCCCGATGCGTGTAGGTCCTTGGGGCGTGTTCCAGGTGTTTGCCGACGTGCTGAAGATGCTCATCAAGGAGATCTTCTCAGTCGACGGCGCCGACAAGGTGCTCTACTATGTTGCTCCGTTCCTCGTGATTATCGCCTCTGTAGGCACATTCTCGTTCCTGCCTTGGAACAATGGTGCCGAGGTGCTCGACTTCAACGTTGGCGTATTCCTCATGTCGGCTATTTCAAGTATCGGCATCGTAGGTATCTTTATGGCAGGTTGGGGTTCTAACAACAAGTACTCGGTAGTTTCGGCTATGCGTGGTGCCGTGCAGCTCATCTCTTACGAAATGTCACTTGCACTTTGCCTTATCACAGCCGTTGTCTTGACAGGTACAATGCGGGTTAGCGGTATCGTTGAGGCTCAGACCGGTGCTTTCGGCTGGCTCATCTTCAAGGGACACATCCCGGCTATCATCGCCTTCCTCGTGTTCCTCGTAGCAGGTAATGCCGAGGCTAACCGTGGCCCGTTCGACTTGGCTGAGGCTGAGTCGGAGCTTACAGCCGGTTATCACACCGAGTATTCGGGTATGGGATTCGGCTTCTACTATCTCGCCGAGTACCTCAACCTCTTCGTAGTTTCAGGCATCGCCACAACAGTATTCCTTGGCGGTTGGGCTCCGTTCAACATCGGCGTTGAGGCCGTTGACGGTATCCTCAACTTCATCCCTGGTATCGTTTGGTTCCTTGGCAAGACATTCGCTGTTGTATGGCTGCTCATGTGGGTGCGCTGGACATTCCCGCGTCTGCGTGTCGACCAGATACTGAAGCTCGAGTGGAAGTACTTGATGCCTTTGTGTCTTATCAACTTGATTCTCATGACTGTAGTTGTGGCATTCGGTTGGCACTTCTAAAAACACATCATTAAAACAATGGAAGAAAACAAAAAATCATATTTCGGAGAAATCGGAGCTGCTGTGAAGACTCTCGCCGTAGGTATGAAGACCACCTGGAAGGAGTACTTCACACCGAAGAGCACTGAGCAGTATCCCGAGAACCGCAAGACTACGCTTCACGTTGCAGCCCGCCACCGCGGACGCCTTGTGATGAACCGCGACGAGAACGGAGCGGTGAAGTGTACTGCTTGTACACTTTGCGAGAAGGCTTGCCCGAACGGCACCATCAAGATTGTATCGCAGATGGTGGAGAACCCGGAGACCGGCAAGAAGAAAAAGCAGCTTGTCGACTACCAGTACGACCTTGGCGACTGCATGTTCTGCGAGCTTTGTGTCAATGCTTGTAACTTCGGTGCCATCAAGTTTGTCAACGATTTCGAGAACTCTGTGTTCGACCGCGAGGCACTCGTGCTTCACCTCGACAAGGAGGACTACAAGGGAGGTTCGCTGCCTAATATCATCGACGGCGGTGCCGACTTCGAAATCGGAACATTTAACACTAAAACCAAATAAGGAGTAAGAAAACAATGGCAAGTTTAGTAATGTTTTGCATCTTGGCAGTGGTCATCCTTGGCTCGGCTGTCATGTGCGTGATGACAAAGCGCATCATGCGTTCTATCACATTCCTGCTTTTCGTGCTCCTTGGAGTGGCAGGTCTCTACTTCCTGCTCGACTACACCTATCTTGGTGCTGCCCAGATCAGCGTTTACGCCGGTGGTATGGTGATGATGTATATCTTCGCCGTGCAGCTCGTAAGCAAGCGCACTCTTCAGGGATTGGTTGAGCACGTTAAGGGTTGCCGCGCTCTCTCAGGTGCATTGCTCTGCATCGTAGGTTTGCTTACCGTAGCTGGCATCCAACTCAAGAACGGCTTCCTGACTCTCGCTGTTGAGGGCGAGGAGGTTCCGATGCAGACCATCGGTGAGGCTCTCCTCGGTTCGGAGAAGTATCAGTATGTATTGCCCTTCGAGTTCATCTCAGTATTCTTGCTGGCATGTATCATAGGTGCAATTGTTGTAGCACGTAAAGAAAAGGAGGACAAGTAATTATGATACCAGTAGAATGTTATTTCGTGCTTAGCGCACTTCTGTTCTTCATCGGCGTGTTCGGTTTCGTCACCCGCCGCAACCTGATAGCAATGCTCGTCTCTATAGAGCTCGTGCTCAACGCTGTCGACTTGAACTTTGCGGCATTCAACCGCCTGCTCTTCCCTGGCGAGTTTGAGGGATTCTTCATGACCCTCTTCTCTATTGGCGTGAGCGCTGCCGAGAGTGCCGTAGCTATCGCGATTATTATCAACGTTTACCGCAATTTCCACAGCGATCAGGTGAACAGTATTGAAAACATGAAATATTAATTAGATTATGGATTTTACATATTCAATATGGATTCTTCTGTTGCCGCTGATCAGCTTCCTGGTTATCGGTCTGCCAGAATTCGTGAATAAGAAGTATGCCTGGTCGCACAAGGTAGCCGGACTCATCGGTACCAGTTCGCTCGGACTGGTTACAGTGTTGAGCTACTTCACAGCGTTCAAGTATTTCTCAGCCGACCGTCTTGCCGACGGCACCTTCGCAACCTTCGTTCCGTACAACGTGACATGGTTGCCACTGGGCCATCTGCACTTCGACCTCGGCATCCTGCTCGACCCCATCTCGGTGATGATGCTCATCGTCATCTCTACGGTCAGCCTCATGGTTCACATCTACTCATTCGGCTACATGCACGGTGAGAAGGGATTCCAGCGCTACTACGCTTTCCTCTCACTCTTCACCATGTCAATGCTCGGACTGGTGCTCGCCACCAACATCTTCCAGATGTATATGTTCTGGGAGCTTGTGGGCGTTAGCTCTTACCTCCTCATTGGCTTCTACTACACTCTGAAGGCTGCCGTACATGCTTCGAAGAAGGCGTTTATCGTAACCCGTTTTGCCGATATGTTCTTCCTTATCGGTATTCTCATCTTCGGTTACTACACTGGAAGCTACAACTTCTCGTTCACCGGTACTGAGATTGCTTACGGTTCATGCGCTACAGCCTTCACCGTTGCCGACAACGCTCGCGCTCTTGCTGCTGGTGGTATGATTCTGCCTACAGCTCTTGTGCTGATGTTCATCGGTGGTGCTGGTAAGTCGGCTATGTTCCCGTTGCACATCTGGTTGCCAGATGCTATGGAGGGTCCTACTCCAGTATCTGCACTTATCCATGCTGCTACCATGGTGGTTGCTGGTGTGTTCCAGATTGCACGTCTCTTCCCGGTATGGATTGAGTACGCTCCTCAGGCTCTTGAGGTAGTAGTGATTGTTGGTGCTTTCACCGCTTTCTACGCTGCTGCTGTAGCTTGTGCACAGAGCGACATCAAGCGTGTGCTTGCCTTCTCTACAATCTCTCAGATTGCATTTATGATGGTAGCCCTCGGCGTATGTCTGCCAGGTCATCATGGTGCCGTTCTCGACAACCACGCTCAGCTTGGTTACATGGCATCAATGTTCCACTTGTTCACACACGCTATGTTCAAGGCTTGTCTGTTCCTCGGAGCAGGTTGCATCATCCACGCTGTTCACTCTAACGAGATGTCGGCAATGGGTGGATTGCGCAAGTATATGCCTATCACTCACGCCACATTCCTTATCTCTTGTCTCGCCATCGCTGGTATTCCATTCTTCTCGGGCTTCAGCTCTAAGGACGAGATTATCACCGCTTGCTTCGAGTATTCTCCTGTATGCGGATGGTGGATGACAGGCGTTGCCGCCATGACAGCATTCTATATGTTCCGTCTTTACTACGGCATCTTCTGGGGTACAGAGAACAAGGAACTCCACGCTCATCACACTCCGCACGAGGCTCCTGCTACAATGACATTCCCGCTCATATTCCTGAGCATCGTCACTGTAGGTGTAGGTGTATTCACCACACTTGGAGGTTTCTGCGACTGGAGCTGGGCAAGCTTCGGCTCAATCGTGAGCGCAGCAGGCACAGCCTACACTGTTCACTTCGACCCGCAGGTTGCAGCCACATCAACAGTGATTGCAATCGTATCTATCGCCCTCGCCACCTATATATATAAAGGTGAGAAGCAGCCTATCGCCGACAAGATGTACGCTACATTCCCGCGTCTGCATCGTTGGGCTTACAAGCGCTTCTACATGGATGAGGTTTATCAGTACGTCACACACAAGATTCTGTTCCGCTACGTCAGCCGCACGGCACAGTGGATTGACGAGAAGATCATCAACGGTCTTATCGACTTCTCTGCTTGGGGTGCCAACGAGGCAGGCGAGACCATACGTCCTTGGCAGAGCGGCGACGTTCGCCAGTATGCCGTTTGGTTCCTTACTGGTACGGTAGCTTTAACATTATTATTACTTTGCTTATAATTAAAATATGAATATATTAAGTTTATTCGTAGTAATCCCTGTCCTGATGTTGCTCGGTCTTTGGATCGCACGTAACGTCAATCAGGTGCGTGGTGTGATGGTTGCCGGTTCATCCTGCCTCTTGGCACTGAGCGTATGGCTCACACTCCACTTTATCGGCGAGCGCGCAGCAGGCAACACCGAGGAGATGATTCTCCGCGCCACTACGGAATGGTTCCCTGCACTCCACATCAACTATGAGGTGGGTGTTGACGGCATTTCCGTTGTGATGCTTCTGCTTTCGAGCATCATCGTGTTCACAGGTACCTTCGCTTCATGGAAGCTTAAGCCGCTTACCAAGGAGTTCTTCATGTGGTTCACATTGCTCTCAACAGGTGTTTACGGTTTCTTCATCTCGATCGACCTCTTCACCATGTTCATGTTCTACGAGGTTGCCCTCATCCCTATGTACCTCTTGATTGGTTACTGGGGTTCAGGTCGCAAGGAGTATGCAGCCATGAAGCTTACATTGATGCTTATGGGTGGTTCTGCCCTCATCATCCTCGGCTTGGTAGGTATCTACTTCTTCAACGGTGCCTCTACAATGAGCATCCTTGAGATTGCCCACAACAATCACATCCCGACAGCCATTCAGAACGTGTTGTTCCCGTTTGTGTTTATCGGTTTCGGTGTACTTGGTGCTCTGTTCCCGTTCCACACATGGTCACCAATCGGTCACGGTTGTGCCCCTACATCTGTGTCAATGCTCCACGCTGGTGTGCTTATGAAGCTTGGTGGCTACGGTTGCTTCCGTATCGCCATGTTCCTCTTGCCACAGGCTGCTCATGATTTGGCTTGGATATTCCTTATCCTCACCACTATCTCAGTAGTATACGGTGCATTCTCGGCTTGTGTACAGACCGACTTGAAGTTCATCAACGCTTATTCTTCAGTTTCACACTGTGGTCTGGTGCTCTTCGCTCTCCTGATGATGACCCGCGTGTCTTGTACAGGTGCCATCCTTCAGATGCTCTCTCACGGTTTGATGACAGCTCTCTTCTTCGCCCTCATCGGTATGATTTACGGTCGTACACATACACGTGACATCCGTGAGCTTGGCGGTTTGATGAAGATTATGCCGTTCCTCTCAGTAGGTTATGTGATTGCCGGTCTTGCCAACCTCGGTCTGCCGGGCTTCTCTGGCTTTATTGCTGAGATGACAATCTTCAACGGTTCGTTCGAGAATGCCGATACATTCCACCGTTGCTGCACAATCATCGCCATCACATCAATCGTTGTGACAGCTGTGTACATCCTTCGTACTGTAGGCTTCATCCTCTTCGAGAAGGTGAAGAATCCGCACTTCGAGGAACTTACTGACGCTACATGGGACGAGCGCTTTGCAGTATGCTGCCTCATCTTCTGTGTTGCAGGTCTCGGTTCGGCTCCATTATGGGCAAGCCATGTCATCGACAATGCAGTAGCTCCTATCCTTAGCGTAATTCCAACACTTTAATAACCGTTCAGCAGTAAAAAATGGATTATAGTCAGTTTTTTAATATGATACCCGAGGCTGGCCTCATGGCAATCCTCGTGATAGTATTCCTTGCCGACCTCTTCTTGAAAGGCGAGAAGAAACACGCTACATTGAGCATGCTGACATGTGCTTTGTTGGTAGCTCAGGTGGTATTATGCTTCAATGCCCAGCCTGCAGAGGCATTTGCAGGACTCTATACAGCCACAGCAGCTGCTCAGGTGATGAAGGTCATCCTTACAGCCGGAGCGTACATTGTTGTTGTTATGGCTCAGTCATGGATTGAGCGTGAGGATGTGCTGCGCAAGGAGGGTGAGTTCTACGAGCTCATCATCTCTACATTGCTTGGTATGTACATGATGATTTCATCAGGACATTTCCTTATGTTCTTCCTCGGTTTGGAAATGGCTTCTGTACCTATGGCTTGCCTCGTGGCTTTCGACAAGTACAAGAAGATTTCGGCTGAAGGTGCTGCCAAGTTCATCCTCACCGCTACATTCTCAAGCGGCGTTATGCTCTATGGCATCTCGTTCATCTATGGTGCTTGTGGCACACTCTACTTCGACGATATGGCTGCTAAGATCAGCGCAAGCCCCTTGACAATCATGGGTCTGGTGTTCTTCTTCAGCGGACTCGGCTTTAAGATTTCGCTCGTACCGTTCCACTTCTGGACAGCTGATACATATCAGGGCGCTCCTACACCAGTGACAGGTTATCTGAGCGTTGTATCTAAGGGTGCTGCAGCCTTTGCCTTGATGACAATCTTGCTGAAGGTGTTCGGTCCGATGGTAGAATACTACGAGACCTTGATGTACATCGTCATCGTGCTCACCATCACCATCGCCAACCTCTTCGCACTTCGTCAGACAGAGCTCAAGCGATTCATGGCGTTCAGCTCCATCTCTCAGGCAGGCTACATCATGCTTGCTGCCGTTGGCAACGATACAATGGGCCTCACAGCCTTGATGTACTACGTGCTTATCTACGTTGCAGCCAACATGGCAGTGTTCACCGTCATCAACGTTGTTGAGACACGTGGCAAGGGCAACACAGAGATGTCTGTGTTCGATGGTTTCTACACCACCAACCCGAAGCTCTCGTTCCTCCTCACTCTCGCTCTCTTCTCATTGGCAGGTATTCCTCCGTTCGCTGGTATGTTCTGTAAGTTCTTCGTGTTCATGGCAGCAGCCGAGCAGGGCTCGAATATCGCCTATGCAGTAGTGTTCCTGGCATTGGTTAACACCGTACCGTCACTCTACTACTACTTGAAGATTGTGAAGTGCATGTACATCAACAAGACAGATACTCCAATCGCTACATTCCAGAGCGACTGCGCTACACGCACAGCTCTCGCTCTCTGCACAGCAGGCGTACTCCTCTTCGGTGTATGCAGCTGCGTTTACGGATGGCTGGTAGCTGCTACATCTGCGATGTAGAATGTTGCCTATGGCAATGTTGAATTATGAGTTTTGAATGTTGAATTGTCGGCTACGCCGATTTTGAATTGTTCAATGTTGAATTAGGAATTCGTAATTGGTAAATTCAAAAAGCGCGAAGCGCACAACTCAAAATTCAAAACTCAAAACGACATAACGACAATAGAGACAATGACTGACAACTCATCACAAGAGAATTGCCAACCATTGTTTCTATTGTCGTTTTTGTTTTATTAGACAAAAGAATAGAGGGTGATAGGGATGCTGAAATTATATCATATTGCCCAAAGAAATCATAAGTGAAGATGTTCAATTTGTATAAGGATGGACTTGATCTTGAGTCTCTGCGTCATTACTGCATGGAACATGGAGAAGAACGCTTATTGAAGCGTGGTGAGATATTTGAGGATGCAGGCAATCCGTCAAAATATGTGGCATATGTGGAGCGTGGATGCTTCAAGTATGTGGTGAATAATGAAGAGGAAGGTAAAGACTACTGTACTGGTTTTGCCTTCGAAGGAGAGTTTGTGGCTGACTATCCGAATTGTCTTACTGGCAGAAAGTCAGAGTTAACTATTGTGGCTGGAACTACGTGTAAGGTATTCCAAATATTAGGGAAAGAACTGGGGACGTTATTAGATTCTGTAAATACAAAAGGACTCAAACAGGCTATATCCGATTGTCTTTTTGCTCAAGTTTATGCACAATATCTTGATACCTATCGTATGACAACCAGAGAACGATATAAGCGTTTGCTAATTCGTTGCCCGGAATTAGTTCAAAGCATCAACTTGAAGGATATAGCCTCTTATCTGAAAGTTACACCAACAACTATAAGCAATATACGTAGGGAAATTACTTTCGGGTAGCAAACTCTCAAAACACTTTGAGAGTTTGCCCATATAATGTTTTATAGTCTTAGAATACGTGCTGTTTTTAATGGGCAAGCATTAACTTTGCACAAAAAATTACAGTATGAATATTGTTATAATTGGAGCTACCTCTGGTATTGGTAAAGCTCTTTTTGTGAAGTATGCCAATGCAGATAATCGTATTGGCATTGTAGGTCGGCGAACAAACCTGCTTAATGAATTAAGTCAGCAGTATCCTTCCAAAACCATTGTTTCAAAAGCAGATGTCACAAACTTAAATGAGATAGAACAAGCGATAAACACTCTTCTAAAAGAGTTTGGTCATTTTGACCTTGCTATTATGTGTGCAGGTGTTGGTGACATTAATGCTACGCTTGACTATGCGATTGAGCGTCCCGCCATTGATACTAATGTTGTTGGTTGGACATATGTTATTGATAGATTGTATTGCATTTTTGAACAACAAGGTTATGGTCATCTTGTAACTATAACTTCTGCTGGAGGATTGCGAGGCGAATCGGCTGCACCAGCCTATAGCGCAACAAAAGCTTACCAAATTAATTATATGGAAGCAATACGCAAAAAGGCTTTCAGAAACGGTGGTTGCATAACCGTAACAGATGTCAGACCAGGTCTTGTTGACACAGCTATGGCAAAGGGAGAGGGCTTGTTTTGGGTGATGCCGGTAGAGAAGGTGGCTAGTCAAATCATTGCTGCTATTAGCAAAAAGAAGTCAAAAGTCTATGTCACCAAACGATGGCACATACTTGCTCTAATATACAGAATCCTGCCATTTTATATTTTCAAACGAATGTAGCTTCTAACATTTTATGAAAACATTTTGCTGTTTGGATTTAATGTTGTAGATTTGCAAATTATAGAATATTGGTAAAGACATTAAACTATGGAAACAAAGAAATTAACGAGAGAAGAAGCTCTGAGAAGATTTCAAGCTTCTTTAGAAAAAAAGAAAGCTTTTGTAGCGGAATTGGAGAAGAGTATGCGCGACGAGTATCGCAAAGAAACAGGTAAGGAGGCTAAAAGCTTTAGCGTATTATGATTAATGTTCTTTCTGTAGATAAGATCAATTCAGAGTCTCCGTACCATGTTAGGTTATTTGAAAATGATGGGTCGTATCGTTTTGTTACTGATAATGATGTGATACTTGCTGTCAGTTTTATGTATGATGACATGATAATACAGGAAGGTGCTTATCAACTAATTATTGCTAATCTTAACAATCGTAAGTCTCCACGTGATACAAAGGTGAAGGATACAATAATGTCAATAGTTGAAGAGTTCTTTTGTGAAAATCAAGCAGCGTTGCTTTATATATGTTCACCAGGTGACGGAAAGCAGGCTATGCGTAGTCGTTTGTTTGGACATTGGTTTGAAGGGGCACATGCTAAGTTATGCTATTCAACAATGAGTACGTCTTTGGTAGACGCTGACGGTGTGGTTAATGAAGCTACAATAATTGTCAGGAATGACAATCCTGATATGACAAAATTGATTAATGAATTCTCTGAAACAGCTCAGTTATTAAGCCATAAACCATGAAGCTACAACTTAATCACCGCCTCTCCCAATCCGATATCCATGAGCTATGCGCCTTGACCCAAGGCGAGCGTAACAACAGTCTTAAGGAGCAGCTATACCAATTGACATTGGACTCCGACCGTCGTGTGGCAACCAATGCGCTGTGGGTATTCACGCATTTTGCGTTGGCTGATAATGAATGGCTATATGCCAAGCACGACCAGCTTATTGACCGTTGCTTGAATGAGAAGGATGCTACAAAGCTTCGTCTAATGCTCAATCTGCTTCTTCGCCAACCATTCGATGAAGAAGCCATCCGTACCGATTTCATAGACTTCTGTCTGATGCGACTCGCTGACCCCAAGTCGCCTTATGCTGTTAGGGCGCAGTGCATCAAACTTGCCTATGAGCAAATGAAATACTGGCCCGAACTGCTTAATGAACTGCGTCAAACACTAATGATGATAAATTGCGAACCGCTATCGCCTGGACTGCGCTCGGCATGGCGGCAGGTGATGAAGAGAATAGAAGAATATATGTGTCAGAAGTGTCAGCCTACGCATTAGTTGTAATGAATCAAATAGTTAAGGGCAGATAGATAGCTGATTTGTCAGGATATCTATCAGCTATCTATCAGTTGTCTACCAGTTATCTGTCAGTTCTCCGACGATGGACATGGCGAAGTATACTTGCCGCAAATTAATCGTTCTACGATTTTTATAAGTTCTTGTCAAGTATCATGTCGAGCATTCCCACGTAATAGAACGGAAGATTTATCAGTCGGAAAGTTTTACCGTTTGGAGTAGTCACTTCGTCTATGCCGTATTTGCCGGGCCATATCCTAATGGCGATGTCGGTTGCTTCTGTTGTGTCCATAAACGAATGCAGTGATCGAAGGTGGGCATTAGTGCCCGACTTCACCTCGATAGGTACTATAGTGGCGTTATGCTGCCATACGAAATCAACTTCGGCTGTGGCTCCCTTTTTGTCTCTAACCCAGAAATACTGCTCGTTTCTGTAGTTGCGGTCGAGCACAATGCGTAGTTCTTGGGCTACAATCTGTTCTGCAGCATGTCCTTTCCATATATCAAGCAGCGAACTGTTCTGTAAGTATTCGGTCTGTATATCAACCGAGAAATTCATTATTCCAGAGTCGAGCCATATCAGTTTTGGTTGTCGTGTAAGTGCAGGTATTGCTGGAGCCTTCACTGTTGTTATTGGATAGTCGAGACTGAGTAGGAATG
>ENA-ORSA01000269-ORSA01000269.1-human-gut-metagenome-genome-assembly--contig:-NODE-269-length-62622-cov-19.953122_pt1 | contig 62622 bp, 52 predicted proteins | sample MGYA00242179_ERZ509142 | MGnify/ENA primary metagenome ERZ509142 (study PRJEB26280, sample SAMEA2338659) | human gut metagenome | biome: human gut; feature: human-associated habitat; material: faeces... | reverse complement strand
CCCCTAGCCCTAGCCTCAGCCCCCCCCCCAGCCCCTCCCCCGCAGGGAGGGGAGCTATATGTAACGGCTGCTTAAGTGTAAAATTACAGATATTTTCAGGCGTTATGATAGTGGACTATGGCGTCTTCGTTGAGCCTCCTGTCATAATCAACCAATACATATTACTCCCCTCCCTGCTGGGGAGGGGCTGGGGGTAGGGCTTTTTTTTTACTTTTTCTTCTCTACCTTCACCACTTCAACGGTGAAGATGAGTGTTGAGTAGGGCTTGATTTCGCCAGCCGAGCGTGCTCCGTAGCCAAGGTTCTGCGGGATATAGAGTTCCCACTTGCTGCCCTCGGGCATCATGCAGAGTGCCTCGGTCCAACCCTTGATGACCTGGTCGGGGCGGAACGTTGTGGTATCAGGGTTGCGCTTGTAGCTGCTGTCGAACACTTTGCCGTCGATGGTGCGTCCCTCGTACTTCACCGTAACGTTGTCATCCTTGGTGGCAATGCTGCCCTTGCCGGCTGTTAATACCTTATACTGAAGTCCGGAAGTGGTGGTCTTCACGCCTTCTTTTGTAGCGTTCTGCTTTATCCACGCCTCGTTGTCGAGCTTGTACTGTCGTTCGGCACGCTCCTTTGCATCCTTCATGGTGGTCTGGAAGTAGCGTTCGGCAAAGTCCTGATGCATGAGTGTGGTGTCGCTTGCCACAGCTGCAAGGAATCCGCTGTTGAACTTGAGGCTGTCGAGGGTGTACTCGGTGCCCTTGACGTCGCTGCTTACGTTGGGATAGATGCGTGTGTCGATCATCTGGGCAATCTGCATGGCAGCGCAACGTGCCGCAAACTGCTTGTCGTGCTGTGCCGACACAGCCTCGCGCAGAGTCTCGATGAATGTCTGTACATTGGTAGAATCGATACCAAACTGCGTCTTCACGTAGTCCATGAGTCCGCGTGTGGTGAACATTCCGGCTGCGTAGCTCAGCGAATCGCTGGCACTCAACAGCTGCGGATAGGCAGGCTGGATGACAGCAGCGGCTACGGCTTTCTTCTTTTTCTTGTCTTTCTTTACGCCGGGATTGACGGCAAACGCTGTCGTCGCGAATACGGCGAGAGCGATGATAAGCAACTTCTTCATTGGTTTATACATTTAAAATAGGGCGGCCTTGTGGGTCGCCCTGATTGTTTTTTTATTGTTCTGTGTGTGCGGAATTACTTGCCGTTCACCTTGATGAGCTCAATCTTGAACACCAGCGGTGAATAAGGCTTGATCTGACCCTGCTCACGCTCGCCGTAAGCCAGCTCCTGCGGGATGTAAACTTCCCATACCGAGCCTGCTGGCATGTGTACGAGAGCCTCAGTCCAGCCCTTGATAACCTGGTTGGCACGTAGGTCTACAGCCTGGCCACGCTTGTAGCTGCTGTCGAATACGGTGCCGTCGATGAGTCGGCCCTCGTAGTTTACGGTTACGAGTGATGTATCCTTAGGCATAGCGCCGTTGCCTTCCTTGATAACCTTGTACTGAACGCCTGAAGGAAGAGTCTTCACGCCAGCCTTCTTTGCATTGGCTGCCATCCACGCCTCGCCCTTCTTCTTGAGCGGACCATATTCTTCTTCCATGTGCTTTGACTTGATAGCCATCATCTTCATCTGAGCAACCTGGCTTGCCTGTTCTACTGTCATGAGGCCCTTCTTCTCCTTTACGCCCTGGATGAATCCGGCAAGGAAGTTCTTCATTGAGATAGTCTTGGTAGAATCTTCGCCGAAGAGCTCGTGGTTGATGCCCTTAACCATGCGGTTGCTAATCTGCTGACCGATCTGGATACCCATATAGTAGGCAGCCTTCTTCTTGTCGTCGCCGGCATTTGCGCCCTCACGCAGACCCTTAATGAAAGCATCCATGTATGTAGTGTCTACATCCATCTGAACGAGATACTGCTTCAGACCCTGTGTCTGTGCCAGACCGATGGCGTACGACAGTGTGTCTACGTCGTTCTTAAGGTTAGGCTTGTTAGAGCCTGAGTTGCCGCAAGAAGCCACGAAGCTTGCTACAGCGATAGCCAATGCGGCTACGATTGAGAATTTCTTCATTTTCTTATGTGTTTTTTATTGTTTTTCTGTATTACGCTGACGCATTACATCACCTTGATAAGCTCTACATCGAACACGAGAGCTGCAAACGGCGGGATGGATGCTCCTGCACCGCGCTCGCCGTAAGCCAGCTGGTAGGGGATGAAGAAGCGATACTTGGCACCCTCAGACATAAGCTGTACGCCCTCTGTCCAACCTGCGATTACGCCGTTGAGGGGGAATGTGGCGCTTTCGCCGCGCTTGTAGCTGCTGTCGAATACGGTTCCGTCGATGAGTCGGCCTTCGTAGTGGCACTCTACAGTATCCTCGGCTGTCGGCTTCTTGCCGCTTCCTTCGTTGAGCACCTGATACATAAGACCAGAAGGCAGGGACACTACGCCCTCTTCCATAGCCTTCTCGGCGAGCCATGCTTCGCCCTTTTCCTTGTTATCCTTATACTTCTCGGCGGCGGCAGCGCGCTGCTTTGCCTCCTGCTGCTGGAAAAATTCGGTAACGATTGTCTGCGCTTCCTGATCGGCAATCTGCGGCTGCTTGCCTGCTATGATGTCCTTGATAGCCTGAGCGAAGTCGTCGATGTTGAGGCTGTCGGCACCCATCTGCGAGAGCTGTCGGCCGATGCCAAGGCCAAGAGCGTAACTAAGTTTGTCCATAAATTGTCTTTACGTGTTTTATTTTTTATGTAATTATACGTGTGCAAAAGTACTATTTTTCTATGATATAATATATATAATGTCGAAAAATTGCATTTTATTAATAGAAAAGTTGACGAGTAGACGAGTTGACAAGTAGACGAGTTGGTAGTTTTATAACTCAAAAATCCTCGTCAACTTGTCTGCTCGTCAACTTGTCAACTCAAAGAAAGCATTCTCTCGATGGGCTTCACGGCGTCGCGGGCGATTGCCGGGTCTACGGTCACTTCGGGCCATTCGTGGCGCAGAGTGTTGTAGATTTTCTCGAGGGTGTTCTTCTTCATATACTCACACTCGTTGCATGAGCACCCTACTCCACCCTCAGACACTTCCGGCGGAACCGGATAGAAGCGCACGTCAGGGCAGTTGCGCTCCAGCTCGTGCAATATGCCTGCCTCGGTGGCGATGATGTATTCCTTGATTTCGGGATGGGCTATGGCGTAATTGAGCATGGTGGCTGTTGAGCCCTTTATGTCGGCGACAGCCAGAACGGGCGCCTTGCACTCCAGGTGTGCCATCACCACAGCATCAGGATGCTCTGCCTTGAGCTTCAGTATTGCCTCTACCGAGAACTTCTCGTGTACGTGGCAGCCTCCGTTCCACAACAACATAGAGCGGCCCGACACACTGTTGATGTAGTTGCCAAGGTTGTAGTCGGGACCGAAGATTATCTTCTCGTCCTTCGGGAACGACGCCATCACCTTCTCGGCATTGCCCGACGTTACCACAACATCGGTCAGAGCCTTGACAGCCGCAGTAGTGTTGACATAGCTCACCACCTTGTATCCGGGATGTTCGTCCTTGAACTTCTTCAGATCTTCGGCACGACACGAGTCGGCAAGCGAGCATCCGGCTGTGAGATCGGGGCACAGCACCTTCTTGTCGGGCGAAAGCAGCTTGCACGTTTCAGCCATAAAGTGAACTCCACACATCACAATCATCTTGGCATCGGTCTGTGCTGCCTTGCGGGCAAGGGCCAATGAGTCGCCAACGAAGTCGGCCACTTCCTGTATGTCGCCAACCGTGTAGTAGTGAGCCAGCAGCACTGCGTCCTTCTCGCGGCACAGGCGGCGTATCTCTTTCTTCAAGTCAACAGATGCTTCGACTGGTTCGTCGATGTATCCCTTCTCTATCCACTCTTTGTTCATTGTCGTATTGTTTTATGTTATTGTTTCTTCTATTTCCTGTAAGCCTGTCTCCCACCCCATTTGTCAACACCATTTATATATTTACTCTTTTTATTTTTTTGAAAAGAAAAAATATTATGAGTATTATGTGTTGTTAACTTGTTGGTAAGTTTTGGGCCATTTCTTTGGTTATTTCGTTATCAACGTTTGACACAGGATTACCAACAGGTGTCATTAATAACTTCTTGCTGATAATGAGCGTTGTATGTGTATTATCCACAGATTGTGGTTCACACTTGCAAAGTTAATAAGTTTATATCTTTTTTCGGTAAATATACGTGGAAAACTTTGAAATATCGACTTAATAACTCTGCTATTTATCCACACTCCACATATAGCGCATGTCGGCCTGTTGATAAATCCCAACTTATCAACAATTTTATCAACACTTTATCCACAGGGTTTGTGGGGTTATCAACAGGTACAGGCGTGTCCTGTGTGTATAACTGGTTTCTGGTGGGGTTATGCCGCATTGGGTGTTGATAAATGTGGATAACTGTAGGGATAAGAGTAGGAAGAATACAAACAGGATTGCAGATGTCGTAGCCGATTATTGCAACTGTAGTAGCTGAAAGCTGTAAATGTAGGAGGTTATGGCGTCCTCGCCATAACCTGAGCAACCAACTAACACAAATAGTAAGAGTTGTTCTGGTTGATAAAACCGGCTTCCTTTAATAGTCAACTGCGCAGATTATGGCGAGGACGCCATAACCTCCTACTATTAGGATTACAACCTCATGCCCTCCTGTTGATGCCTGTGTAGTGTGCTGCTGAGACAGGAGTCGGCTGCTACTTGATTTGTATTTCTTCCCTGTTTGATGTGCATACAGATGTTATACACGGCTCCTGTGGATTATACCTGTTTGTGTTTCATTGCGTTACATTGTTATCCACAGTTTTCCACTGGATGTTGATAAACACTATGCCTGTAATCTGTTGATAACCTGTTTATACACAGGTTTATGCACAGAATTTGTTGAAAACTATGCATTGTATATCAGTCTGTTACATTAGTTATCCACAATTGTGTTTCAGTTGTGGATAAATGGCGATTTCGAAGGGGGTTCCTGGCTTCAAAAATTAACCTGCAAACTAACATCATCTCACCCCCTCAACCCCACAACTGGAGCACAGCTCCGACACTATATTTGCATTTTTTCGGCTCAATACTGCCAGTTGAGCGCACCAGGAAATTCTTAGTGCGAATTTCTTGAGTTTTGGGCGTGCAGCGTTAATAGTGCTTATACACAGCGGATTACGTTGGTTGGAGCCTGGCGTGTGCAATAATACAGGGTGCAAAAGGGCTCCTTTTTGTTGCTAATGTAGTCCTTTTGGTGTTGAGAAGTTGTCCTTTTGCGATGCAACGGAGTTCGTTTTGCTGTGCAAAAGGGGTACATTTGCAGTGGATAAGTGCCTGTTTTGTGGATAAAAGGGGTTGAATAGTGTGGAAAACCCCATAAAAACGGTGGATAACCAGGTGATTTCTGCTTTGCGGATTTCTATTTTGCGATTTTTGTTTGTAAAACTTTTTTACTACAGGTGCTATATTTGCATGGCTTGCATGGGGCATATCCTGTTGTGGCGTAGGTGTAATGTAGGAGGCTATGGCGTCCTCGCCATAGCCTGAGCAGTTGGCTTTGAGTTGGTTGTGGTATTGTTTATGGGTGGTTATAGTTTGTCTTTTGACACATCCTCCTCCTACTATTAGCTCCATAACCTTATGTATTTAGTGTTATAAACAGGGTTATCAGCATATCCTGTTGATAACTTCCTGTTGACGTTCAATACGTTATGTGAGTTATCAACAGGTTGTGTTGATATGTGGATAAGTAGCTTTTGCTTACCTGTTGTAATTCTTCATAAACACTGTTTGTTAATATCTACAGGCTGAATATCAGTGTTTTACGTAGTTATCCACACACCTGTTGATAACAGCTGTGCATTATATACAGGGCTGTAGGGACATTAACAGGGTTATAAACGGATTCTGTTAATATTTATGTCTTGTGTTTCAGTGAGTTAAGTTAGTTATTCACAGGTTATCAACAAGTGTGGATAACATGTAGGATATGAATGTGTCAATTCCTAATAGACACACAAAAAAAAGCCATATAAGATTGCCGCTTCCTGTGTGCGACTGTCTTATATGGCGTTTGTAAGTGATAGTGTAGAGTTACTTCTTTTTGTTACCTGCTGCGAGGTCAGCGAATCGTTTCATCCAGTTTCCGCCCTTCATACATGCTATGCCGATGATGACGAACGGTATGCTGAGCATCTGTCCCATGTTGAGCGGAAGTGTCTGCTCGAATGCTTCCTGCACTTCCTTGGTGTATTCGATGAAGAATCGTGCCGTGAAGATGTAGGTGAGGCAGAGTCCGAAGAAGAATCCTGTGCCCACACGTTGCGGTTGTTTGCGGTAGATTCGCCATCCGATGAAGAAGAGTAGGGCATAGGCTATAGCCTCGTAGAGCTGTCCTGGGTGGCGTGGCATTGAGTCGACGCGCTCGAAGATGAATGCCCAGGGCACGTCGGTGATGCGGCCTATTATCTCCGAATTCATCAGGTTGCCCAGTCGTATGAAGCAGGCTGTGACTGGAGTGGCAATGGCTATGTTGTCGAGCACCTGCCACACGTTCATCTTGGTGCGTCTGACGTACATCCAGAGGGCGAGCATGAGTCCCAGTGTGCCTCCGTGTGATGCCAGTCCGCGGTAGCCCGTGAATCGCCATGAGCCGCTGTCGCTGATGTCGATGGGCAGGAATATCTCGATGAAGTGTCGCCAGCTGGTGAGGAACACGTCAGGCTGGTAGAACAGACAATGACCCAGGCGTGCTCCGGCGAGTATTCCGATGAAGCAATAGAGGAAGAGCGGGTCGAAAAGTCCTTCCTTCACCTTCTGTTCTTTATACAGTCGCTGCACTAAGAGATAGGCGAGGGCAAGTCCGACGAGCCAGCACATCGAGTACCAGTGTATTGCCAGCGGGCCAAGCGACACTGCTGTGTCACTCGGATCCCATGTTATGTATAAAAAATGTTCCATTTTTTATTTAACGCTTACACATTAAAACGGAAGTGCATGATATCTCCATCCTGCACGACATACTCCTTACCCTCGATTGAGAGCTTGCCTGCGTCGCGCACGGCAGCTTCCGAGCCATACTGGATATAGTCGTCGTACTTGATTACTTCGGCGCGGATGAAGCCTTTTTCGAAGTCGGTGTGGATGACGCCGGCGCACTGCGGAGCCTTCCATCCCTTGTGATAGGTCCATGCCTTCACCTCCATTTCGCCGGCGGTGATGAATGTCTCGAGATTGAGCAGGCTGTATGCCTTCTTGATAAGTCTGTTTACGCCGCTCTCCTCCAGTCCGAGTTCTTCGAGAAACATCTGCTTGTCCTCGTATGTTTCGAGCGATGCTATGTCCTCTTCGGTCTTGGCTGCGATGACAAGCATTTCCGCTCCTTCGCTCTTTGCTATTTCGGCTATCTGTGCCGAGTATTCGTTGCCGTTCTTGGCTGATGCCTCGTCGACGTTGCAAACGTACAGCACGGGCTTGGCTGTGAGCAGGAAGAGGTCGTGAGCGTAGCGCTGCTCCTCCTTCGACTCGAACTCCACGGTGCGTGCGTTCTTGCCCTGCTCCAGCACCTGCTTGTAGGCTTCGAGCACGGCTACTGCCACCTTGGCGTCCTTGTTGTTGCCAATGGCTGCTATCTTCGACTGCTTCTGCAGCTGGCTCTCTACGGTTTCGAGGTCCTTGAGTTGCAGCTCGGTGTCGATTACTTCCTTGTCTTCTATGGGATTGACGCTGGCACCGCCCTCGCGCACGATGTTGTCGTCGTCGAAGCAGCGCAGAACGTGTATGATGGCGTCGGTCTCGCGGATGTTGCCGAGGAACTTGTTGCCCAGACCTTCGCCCTTGCTTGCGCCCTTGACGAGTCCGGCTATGTCTACTATCTCGCATGTTGCGGGCACGATACGGCCCGGATGCACTATCTCGGCGAGCTTTGTGAGTCGCTCGTCGGGTACTGTTATCACGCCTACGTTAGGCTCGATTGTACAGAAGGGGAAGTTGGCTGCCTGCGCCTTGGCGTTGGATAGGCAGTTGAAAAGAGTGGACTTGCCCACGTTGGGGAGTCCTACTATACCACATTTTAATGCCATGTATTTATTGTTTTATTATTTGTTTCCACTGCAAAGTTACGCTTTTAAATCGAAATATGTGTATATAATGCGATATAAGCGTGTGCCTTGGGTGCTACTTTATCGTTGTGCGCTTTGCTGGCAGAGGTTCATCACGCGCAGCCAGTTGCCTCCCCAGATGAGCGACATGTCTGTTTCGGAGTAGCGTCGGCGCAGCAATGCCTTGGTGAAGTTGACCAGTTCGGAGGCGTCGGCGAGTCCCGGTATGCCTCCGTCGCCGTCGAAGTCGGTGCCCAGTCCTACGTGTTCTATGCCCATTATGTCGATGGCGTGCTCCAGATGGCGTATTGCGTCGGTTATGGTGGCGTTGCCGTCGGTGCGCAGGAATCCGTTGTAGAGTGTTATCTGGCATACGCCTCCGGCTGCTGCGAGGGCACGCATCTGCTCATCGGTGATGTTGCGCGGCACGTCGCAGAGTGCGCGTGAGTTGCTGTGCGAGCATACTATCGGTGTGCGCGATATCTGCAGGGCGTCGTAGAATGATTTTTCGCCGGCGTGGCTGAGGTCGACCATCAGTCCAAGGCGGTTCATCTCTGTTATCACCTGCGCTCCGAAAGGGCTCACGCCGCCGTGCGTATTGAGCGAGTGGCGTGCCGAATCGCATATCTGGTTGTCGCCGTTGTGGCACAGCGTGATGTATGTTATGCCGCGGTTGGCAAAGTGCTGCACGTTGTTTATGTCGTCTTCGATGGCGAGTCCGTTCTCTATTCCGGTCAGTAGCGAGCGCAGTCCGTCCCGCTTGTTGCGCAGTATGTCTGCCTCCGAACGTGCGTGGGCTATGTATCGGGAGTCGCTCAGTATGGTGTCTTCAATTTTGTCGAATATCAGGTCGGCATATTCGCGTGGTGTCTTGGCTCCGAGCGGTGCTATCTGTGCGAAAGTTTCGCCAGGTTTTGGCTGCGGCAGATAAGCCACCATGGTCACGGCGTCGGGTCCGCCTTCCTGCATCTTGTGCAGGTCGTATAGTATTCGCGGGTCGCGCTGGTCGAAGTGTATGCCTTGGGGGAAGAACATCGGTGTGTCGCAGTGGGAGTCGAGCGTGATGTTACGGCTGTGGAAGAGTCGCATCTGGTGGTGGATTGCAGCCTCGCTGACGAGCCAGCGGAACAGTGGCAGGCCGTCGTCGGCAAGCCATTCGGGATGCCATTGTACGCCGATTACGGGCTTCTGCTCGCTGCTTTCTATGGCTTCGATGGTGCCGTCGGGTGCCGTGGCTGCGGTGCGCATGTGTTTGCCGGGATTGTCTACTGCCTGATGGTGGAACGAGTTGACGTAGATGGTGTCCTCACCGTCGAATATGTCGCTCAGCAATGTGCCTGGAGTGATGTTCACGCTGTGCGTCTGGGTGGACTGATGCGACGTCTGCGAGTGCTTGATAAGGGTGGGCGAGGGCTTTATGTCCTGCTCTACGTGTCCGTCGAGCGACATTGCGAGCGTCTGAATTCCGCGGCAGATGCCCAGCATAGGCATCTGGCGGTCGAAGGCGTAGCGCGTCAGCAGCAGTTCGGGCAGGTCGCGCTCGTTGTTGATATTGTGCAGTTGTGGCACGGGTTGTTCGCCCGCCCAGAGCGGGTTGAAGTCGCCTCCGCCGCTCAGGACGATTGCGTCGAGCGTGTCGAGTGTGCTGAGCAGCACGTCGTTGTCGGCCACAGGCGGAATGAGTACGGGCGTACCTCCGGCGCTGACTATCTGCTTGTAGTACACTTCGCGCAGCGTTGCGTCGATGCCTTCGTGATTGGTTGTGATGCCTATGAGTGGCCGGTAGGTGTGTGATGGGGCAGAGGTGTATGTCTCGTCGAGATGTTGTTGCAGGTTGAACTTGTTCATCGTGTATGTATAAAAAAAGAAAAAGACAACAAAGGCAACCGTCGTTCAGTTGTCTTTGTTGTCTTCGTTATGTGTGTATAGTTTACTGTTCGTCGTCTTCGAGGTGTACCGGTATCTCGCGCTTGATGCTCTGGTCGAGCGAGATGAGGGTCTCGGTAGAAACAACTCCGGGTATCATCTGCATCTTGTTGTTGAGCAGATCCATGAGCTGTTCGTTGTCGCGGGCGTACACTTTGAGCAGCATTGTGTACGAACCGGTGGTGAAGTGACATTCCACGATTTCGGGTATCTCCTTCAGCTGCTTCACTACGTCCTTGTACATGCTGCCGCGTTCGAGGTTCAATCCTACATAGGTGCATGTGCTGTATCCTATGCTTTTGGGGTTGACATCGAATCCGCTGCCGGTTATGACGCCACCATTGATGAGGTGCTGTACACGCTGGTGAATGGCTGCGCGTGACACTCCGCATTCAGCTGCAACATCCTTGAATGGTATGCGAGCGTTCTTGGACAGTATACTAAGTATTTTCTTGTCGAGATTGTCTATTTTGTCCATGGTGTTAATGGTTTTTCGTATAATTATCAATAATGCTATTTACAACTGTTACATATTGTAAGCAAAATTAGACATTATATCTGAGATAAGCAACATTGTGCATACTATTTTTTGCTTTTTGTGCAAAATGTATAGCAAATTTATGTTTTTTGAACAACGAAAGCCCATTTTGGACGTTATTTATGACTGCATCTCGTGCAGACGGCGATAGTATCCGCCGAGAGCGATTAGCTCGTCGTGTGTGCCACGTTCTACGATGCGTCCCTCGTGCAGCACACATATCTCGTTGGCATTCTTGATTGTAGACAGTCGGTGGGCAATGGCTACGGTGGTGCGCGATGTCATGAGTCGCTCAAGAGCGTCCTGAACGAGTCGCTCGCTCTCTGTGTCGAGTGCCGATGTTGCCTCATCGAGAATGAGGATTGGCGGGTTCTTGAGTATGGCTCGTGCTATGCTGACGCGCTGGCGTTGTCCGCCTGAGAGCCGTCCGCCTCGGTCGCCGATGTTGGTGTCGTATCCGTGCTCGGTCTGCATTATGAAGTCGTGTGCATTGGCGATGCGTGCCGCCTGCTCCACTTGCTCCATTGTGGCGTTTTCGACGCCGAACGTGATGTTGCCTATAAACGAATCGTTGAAGAGAATGGCCTCCTGGTTGACGTTGCCGATGAGCTGTCGGAGGTCGTGGATGCCGAGCTTGCGCACATCGATGCCGTCGATGAGCACCTCACCTTCCTGAACGTCGTAGTAACGCGGTATGAGGTCGACGAGTGTCGACTTGCCGCTGCCGCTCTGTCCTACAAGTGCTACGGTCTTGCCCTTCTCGATTACGAGGTTGATGTCCTTCAATACCCACTGCTCGCCATACTTGAACGAGACGTGGCGGAACTCAATATGGTGCTCGAACGACTTGATATGGACGGGGTTTTCGGGTTCCTTGATGGTGTCTTCTGCCTTGAGTATCTTGTCGATACGCTCCACTGAGGCGAGTCCCTTGGGTATGTTGTAGCCTGCCTTTGAGAACTCCTTGAGTGGATTGATGATAGAGTAGAGCATCACGAGATAGTAGATGAATGTCGGACCCGACAGCATCTGCTTGTCGAGCACGAGCACTCCGCCCACCCAAAGCACGATGATTATGAGCACGGTGCCGAGGAATTCGCTCATAGGATGGGCTAATTGCTGGCGTATATTGACGCGTTGTATGGCTGTACGATAGCTCGAGTTGATGCGGTCGAAGCGGTCGTTCATCTTGTCTTCGGCACAGAATGCCTTGATGATGCGCAGTCCGCCGAGTGTTTCTTCAACCTGCGACATGGTGTCGCTCCACAGACTTTGTGCCTTGATGGAGTTCTGCTTGAGCTTGCGTCCTACCACTCCCATAAACCAACCGAATATGGGCACGAATATAAGCGTGAAGAGTGTGAGCTGCCACGATATGAACAGCAGTGCCGAGAAGTAGAAGATGATGAGTATCGGGTTCTTGAACAGCATGTCGAGCGACGACATTATCGAGCTTTCCACTTCACCTACGTCGCCCGTCATACGTGCAATGATGTCGCCTTTGCGCTCGTCGGAGAAGAATCCGAGGGGCAATGACGTTATCTTACGGTAGAGCTGGTTGCGTATGTCGCGTACTATACCGGTGCGCATGGGGATGATTGTGGCCGACGAAAGGAAGTAGGCGCCGGTCTTGAGCATTGTGGTGAATGCCAGAAACAGTCCGATGAGCAGCAGCGTGGTAGTCGATCCTACGGAGTGAATGAGTTGCGTGACATAGTAGTCGGCGTTGTTGGATATCACATCCTTCAGATTGTCGAACGACCAGGGCATCAGTTGCGTTGCCGTTCCGGTTCCTTCGGTGCGGAAGAGTATCTGAAGTATCGGTATGAGAGCTGCAAACGAGAAGATGTTGAGCACTGCCGAGAGTATGTTGAATACTATCGTCAGCGCCAGATACTTCTTGTACGGCGGCAGAAAGCGCTTGAGTACTTGTAGGAATTCTTTCATACTGTTGTTGGATTGTTGTGTCGTTGTGATGTTGTGATTTGTTGCTTAGTCGATGGGCTCGCCCAGGAGAGTCGCTGATGTAGAGCCGGTTATCTTCACCATTACGAGATCGCCGATGTGATGGTTGTTCTTGTCGAACACCACGGCTTTGTTCTGTTCGGTGCGACCCATAAGCTGTTGGCGTGAGCGCTTTGAATAACCCTCAACCAATACTTCGAATGTCTTGCCCACGTCCTTTCGGTATTGCTCGGCCGAGACTTCTGTCTGGAGGCGTATGAGTTCGTTGAGGCGCTCTATCTTCACTTCTTCGGGCACGTTGTCGGGCAGGTGTTTGGCTGCGTAGGTGCCCGGCCGCTCGCTGTACTTGAACATGAATGCCGAGTCGAACATACATTCGCGCACCAGCGAGAGGGTTTCGGCGTGATCCTCGGGAGTCTCGTCGTGATAGCCTACGAACAGGTCGGTGGTAAGACCGCAGTCGGGTATGATGCGGCGTATTGCTGCCACGCGTTCCAGATACTGCTCGCGTGTATACTTGCGGTTCATCAGTTTGAGTATCTTTGTAGAACCGCTTTGTGCCGGGAAGTGTATGTGCTTGCAGAGGTTGGGCTCGTCGGCTATGGCGTACAGTATGTCGTCGGTCATGTCTTCGGGGTTGGATGTGGTGAAGCGCACACGCATGTCGGGCACGCTCTGTGCCACCTTGCGCAGCAGTTCGGCAAACGAGCATCCGCCTTCTATGCGCTTTCCGGCTGGAGTCAGACCGTAGCTGTTGACGTTCTGGCCCAGAAGGGTCACCTCCTTGAATCCCTTGTCGTGCAGATCCTTCACCTCTCGCAGTATGCTTTCAACGTCGCGCGAGCGCTCACGGCCTCTTGTGTAGGGCACAATGCAGTAGTGGCAGAAGTTGTTGCAGCCTCGCATGATGCTCACGAAGCCACTCACGCGTCCTGCACCGATTCGCTGCGGAACTACGTCGCGGTAGGTTTCGGTGGTAGACAGTTCGATGTTGCAGGCGTTCTGGCCGTTCTCGCACTGCGCTATCATGTCGGGCAGGTTGAGGTAGGAGTCGGGTCCGCACACGAGGTTGGCGTGGTGGTTGTCTATGAGGTCCTGGCGCACGCGCTCTGCCATACATCCCAGCACTCCAATGATGAGGTTCCGGCCCTTCTTCTGTTCGGCGTGCAGAGTCTCAAGTCGTCCATATATCTTGTTCTCGGCATTCTCTCGTATTGAGCAAGTGTTGAGGAATATGGCGTCGGCGCAGTCCTCGTCGTCGCAGAGTTCGTAGCCTGCCATCTGCATAATGGACGCTACAACTTCAGAGTCGGCCACGTTCATCTGGCAGCCGTATGTCTCTATGAATAGTTTCTTCATCTATATAATATATGTATGTTACAGGTGTGTATAATCTGTAGGTGAGTTTATTCCTTGGCGGCGCGCTTCATTTCGAGCTTGTAGAGGTCGCCACGGCGGTCGCGCAGGTTGCGTACGGCGCCGTAGGTGTGCAGTTCGTTGAGCAGCGAGAGGTCGACATCCGACACGAGTATCATCTCGGTGTTGGGTGTAGCTTCTGCGCGCTTGCCGTCGTTGGGGAATGCGAAGTCGCAAGGAGTGAACACTGCCGACTGCGCATACTGTATGTCCATGTTGTGAACGCGCGGCAGGTTGCCCACACTTCCGGCTATTGCCACGTAGCATTCGTTCTCAATGGCACGTGCCTGGGCGCAGACACGAACGCGTGAGTAGGCGTTCTGCGTGTCGGTCATGAACGGAACGAAGAGTATTTTCATTCCGTCGTCGGCCATCAGACGCGAGAGTTCGGGGAATTCCACGTCGTAGCAGATTACGATTCCGATGCGTCCGCAGTCGGTATCGAATGTCTGTATGTGCGATCCGCCCGAGAGTCCCCAGCATTTCTGTTCGTCTGGCGTCACGTGTATCTTCTCGTACATGTCTACCGTACCGTCGCGGCGGCACAGGAAGCCTACGTTGTAGAGCGAGTTGTCCTCCTTGAGGTAAGGCATTGAGCCGGTTATGATGTTGATGTTGTATGATATGGCGAGCTCGCGGAAGCGGTCGCGTATCTGCTCGGTATACTGTGCCATGGCGCGTATGGACTGAGCTTCGCCCATATCGTTGAACTTTGCCATGAGCGGCGCGTTGAAGTATTCGGGGAAGAGGATGAAATCGCTCTTGTAGTCGCTCACCGAATCGACGAAGAACTCTACCTGTTCGAACAGGTCGTCGAGCGAGTTGTAGGGTCGCATCTGCCACTGTACCAGTCCGATACGAACCGTCGGGCGCTTGTCTACATACGAATCCGTAGGCGGCTGATAGTAGATGTTGTCCCACTGGAGCAGTGTGGCGCAATGCTTCGACTCCTCGTCGTTGGGCAGATAGTTGCGCATGACGCGGCGCACGTGAAAGTCGTTGCTCAACTGGAATGTCAGCACCGGGTCGTATATCTCGCGTGAGCGTACGCGTTCGATATATTCCTTGGGTCGCATCTTGTCGGCATACTTGTGATAGTTGGGTATGCGTCCGCCGAACATGATGGCCTTGAGGTTGAGTTTTTCGCAGAGTTCCTTGCGATACTCGTACATGCGTCGTGCCAGACGCAGTCCGCGGTAGTCGGGATGTATGAAAACCTCGATGCCATAGAGTATGTTGCCCTTGGCGTTGTGGGTGTTGAAGGTCTCGTTGCCGGTCACCTGCGCGTAGGTGTGGTCGCCCTTCACCATATTATAATCAACAATAATAGACAGTGCGCATCCCACTATCTTGTCGTCAACGATTATCACCACCTGTCCCTCGGGGAATATTGTGATGAGTTTCTTGATTTGAGCTTTTGTCCAGAACACGTCTTCGTCGCCATAGATGCGCTTGAACGAGCGTGCGAGCTGATCGTAGTCCTCCATCTGAAGGTTGCGCAGTTCTACTTTGCTAATGTTGTGAGATTCCATTTTCTATGTTGTTTTGTTGTATTAAGATGTTGTGATGTTGTGGTGTTGTTGGTGTTCACACCATCTCAACACTACAACTTATCAACCCTAAAAAGTTTTCGACAAAAACTTTTTAGCCACTTCCCATATTACCATGCCAGCCGTTACGCTGACATTGAGCGAGTGTTTGGTGCCGAACTGTGGTATTTCGAGGCATCCGTCCGACATGTCCACCACCTCCTGATGCACTCCCTTCACCTCGTTGCCCAGCACTATTGCGTAGTGTTTGTCGGTGTCGAGTTGCAGGTTCTGAAGCTTGGTCGACCCCTCCACCTGCTCTATGCTGTACACGAAGAAGCCGTCGTTGTGCAGCGAGTCAATCGCCTCGGTGGCTGTAGCGAAGTAGCGCCACGCCACAGAGTCCTCGCCTCCGAGTGCCGTCTTGTGAATTTCGGGGTGGGGTGGGGTGGCAGTGATGCCGCAAAGGTATACCGCCTCGACCCGGAATGCGTCGCCCGAGCGGAACACCGAACCCACGTTGTGCAGCGAACGCACGTCGTCGAGCACTACGATAAGGGGCAGTTTGGGAGCCTCGTGAAACTCGTCAACCGAGAGCCGTTGCATTTCTATAGTACGGAGTTTGCGCATATTATTCTTTTTATGTGCAAAATTAGATAAAAATCCCGAATTACAAGACGATTATGGCGAAAGTCGAGGTAAAAAACCCTTTACAAAAAAATAATGACTAACTTTGTGCAAAGTAGAGTATAAAATAAGCAAATTAGAATATCAAAAGTGTATGAAGATATTTTTCTCGCATAAAGAAGAGGTATGGAACTCGTGGTCGCATGGCGCGGGTATAATTCTCGGTGTGGTGGTAGGCACGGCTTTCCTGGTATGGTGCGGATGGGCGCGTAACGGTTGGGCAACGGCTGGTATCATCCTATATCTGTTCGGAATGCTGTCGAGCTACATAGCTTCCACCGTCTATCACGCCCTCTCGGCATGGTCGCCGTGGAAGGAGAGGCTGCGCAAGTGGGACCATGCCGCAATATACTGGCACATAGCGGGTTCGTATTCGCCCATCACGCTGGTGGCGTTGCGCGAGTACGGCTACTGGGGATGGGCGCTGTTCGTCTTCATATGGTTGTCGGCAATTGCCGGAACCATAAAGAGCTTCATCGGACTGAAGAGCCACAGCTACGTAGAGACGGCATGCTACGTGGTGATGGGGTTGAGTGTGCTCGTGGCGTTTGGTCCGCTTATGCACTGTGTGGGTCCGTCGGCTATAGTATGGATTATAGCCGAGGGCGTGGCTTACATCACAGGTGCCGCCTTCTACTGCCTGCGCAAGCAGCGGTATATGCACACCGTATTCCACTTCTTTGTGCTCGCCGGTTCGGTATGTCACATCATTGCGGTGTGGGATATTCTGATGCGGTGGCTGTAGAAAATTGCGTACGTTTTGCAAAAGGAGTCCTTTTGCGTTTCAAATGTAGTCCTTTTGCATTGCAAATGTAGTCCTTTTGCATTGCAAATGTAGTCCTTTTGATGACCAAATGTAGTCCTTTTACAATGCAAAAGGACTACATTTTTTTAGTTATCATATAAACTTACCATAGTTTATCTCATTATCAATAAAACTATATACATATCCTGGACTTTGGAAATATAATCCAGACCGAGCGTCATTCAATTTCTCATGTGTCTCGGAATTATAAAAAGCATCAAATGCTTCGCTCATTGTCATGCCTCGTTTTTCAATTAGCATAACAATAATATCGCGTTCCATGCATTCTACCAAATATTCGAAGTCTTTCATATCTTTCTTAATAAACTGATTGCTTTTTCTGTACCAAAGAAATATTGGAAAGTCACTCCTTTCATATATTTCAAGTTTTCAAGAAACGTTTCCAATGAAATCTCATGTTCAATATATCTACGTACCTGAACACCTACACGGTCGTTGGCTATAGGACCAATGACAATGTCGTAATTGTGTACACTTTCGCCGTTCGGAGAATTACGGTTTATTAATACGAAATCAGCCCATTCTTTTGAATAATCGTCAAATTTGAGTATTTCAAGAGAATTGTCTGACAGTTTTTTTTCATCAAATTCATACGTGTTCAGTATAGGCTTTCCTCAATATTGAAAAGCCTTATATTGAGCAAGTTGCAACGCTTGCTCTCTGTCTGAACTAAGGTAGAAACCACGACCGAAATCTTTGTTTGGTTTTGATCTGCTAAAATCAATATTGGTGATATCTACTGTAGAACCATGATACAGCTTCATACTAATTTTCCTCCATTGCGATGACAGAATGCCGTGAGGTCTTCTGTCGTGTCTTTGAAACTTAATGTGTGCATAACGTCGTAGAAACGCTCAAGCATTTCCATACCTCTAAATCTCTTAAGGTAACGATATGCTTGAGTGTCTGTCAGTTTATGCCGTTTGGCAAATTCATTGATAGAGGCGATAAGATATTCCGTTTTGTTTTTGATATTATCCATAGTCTTGGGGTTTTATATTCTGCTTTTAGTGTGCTTCCAGCCAGTTTTCGCCCCAACCGGAGTCGGCAACGAGCGGAACCTGAAGCGGATAGGCGTTCTGCATTTCTTCGAGCACAATCTTTTCAACGCGTTCCTTCTCCTCGGGCAGAACCGAGAAGTTGAGTTCGTCGTGTACCTGCAGAATCATTTTCGACTTGATGCCCTCGCGGCGGAAGCGCTCGTAGATGTGCACCATGGCAATCTTGATGATGTCGGCAGCCGATCCTTGTATCGGAGCATTGATGGCGTTGCGCTCGGCAAAGTTGCGAACGGTGGCGTTGTGCGACGTGATGTCGGGCAGATAGCGGCGACGATGGAAGAACGTTTCGGCGTAGCCGTGCTCGCGTGCCAGTTCCTTCGCCTTCTCCATATAGGCTTGAACCTCGGGGAATGTCTCGAAATATCCGTCGATGAGCTGCTTGGCTTCGTCGCGGCTTATGTCCAGACGCTCTGCCAGTCCGAACACCGTGATGCCGTAGATGATGCCGAAGTTGGCGCGCTTGGCTTTGGTTCGTTGGTCGCGACTCACGTCTTCTATCTTCTCCTTATATATACGTGCGGCTGTGGCGGCGTGGATGTCGTAGCCCTCGCGGAACGCCTCGATCATGTTCTTGTCGCCCGACAGATGCGCCATGACGCGCAACTCAATCTGTGAATAGTCGGCTGAGAAGAACAGACAGCCCGGTTCGGGAATGAAGCACTTGCGTATCTCCTTGCCGTCCTCGCCACGAACGGGTATGTTCTGGAGGTTAGGGTCGGACGAAGAGAGGCGCCCCGTGGCTGTAACTGCCTGATTGAACGACGTATGGATGTGTCCCGTGCGTGGGTTGATAAGCTTGGGCAGGGCGTCGACATAGGTGCCGAGGAGCTTCTTCAAGCCTCGATGGGCGAGGATGTCGTCGACGATTGGAGCCTTCGAACGGAGCTGTTGCAGCACCTCTTCGGATGTGACGAACTGTCCGGTCTTGGTCTTCTTGGGCTTGTCCACAATCTTCATCTCGCCGAAGAGCACCTCGCCCACCTGCTTGGGCGACGCTATGTTGAACTCGTGTCCGGCGAGCTTGTATATGTTCAGTTCAATCTGCTTCATGCGGTCGGTCAAGGTTCGCGATGTCTCGGCAAGAGCCTTGGTGTCGAGCAGTACTCCGTTCATCTCCATTTCTGCCAACACCGGCACGAGCGGCATCTCGATGTTGTAGAACAAGTCGTCAACGCCAGCCTCCTTGAGGCGCGGCTTCAGCACGTTGTATAGGCGCAGAGTGACGTCGGCATCCTCAGCGGCATAGTCGCAGATGTCGGCAGGCGAGAGGTCGCGCATATTCTTCTGACCCTTGCCCTTGGGTCCGATGAGTTCGTCGATGTGAACGGTCTGGTAGCCGAGCAGCGTCTCGGCGAGAATGTCCATGTTGTGTTTCTGCTCGGGTTGGAGCACGTAGTGGGCAATCATAGTGTCGAACATCGGTGCGGCGAGCCGCACTCCGTAATTCATCAGCACCTCCATGTCGTACTTGATGTTCTGTCCGACTTTGAGGATTACGGTGCTTTCGTACAGCGGTTTGAATATGTTAACAATCGTTTGCGCCTTTTCACGTTCGGCAGGAATTGCCACGTAAAATGCCTTTCCTTCCTCAACGGCGAAGCTCAAACCAACCAATTCTGCGTCGACAGGGTTGATTGAAGTGGTCTCCGTGTCTAGACTGAGAATTTGTTTTGTAACAAAAAAATCAAATAATTTGCGTGCTTCTTCCTCATTTTCAATGAGTTGGTAGTCATGAGAGGTCGTTTTTAGGCTCTCAAAACTCGAAAATTCTGCGCCAACTGAATCATTGGTCGGATTTTCGGCAAATAAATCGAGTTGTGGATTAACAACTTTTTGCTGTTGTTGTGGCTTCTTTACAAATTTATCGAGAAGACTCTTAAATTCCAGTTCGGTGAAGATTTCGGTGAGTCGGGCTGTGTCGGGCTCCTCAATTTTCAGCGCGTCGAGATTGAGTTCTATAGGAACGTCGGTGCGTATGGTAGCCAGGAACTTCGACATGCGTATGTCGTCGACAGCCGACTCGACCTTTTCGCGCAGCTTGCCTTTAATCTTGGCAGTCGAGGCGAGCATGTTGTCGATGCTGCCGAATTCGCCTATGAGCTTGGCGGCGGTCTTCGGACCCACGCCGGGGCATCCCGGGAAGTTGTCGGCAGAATCGCCCATCAGTGCCAGGAGGTCGATGACCTGAGTAGGGGAGTCGAGTTCGTACTTGGCGCACACCTCGTTGGGGCCCATAGTTTCGTATCCGCCGCCGTGACGTGGCCGGAATATGAACACGTTGTCGCTCACCAGCTGGCCATAGTCCTTGTCGGGCGTGAGCATATAGGTCGTGATGCCGGCAGCTCCAGCCTTGGTTGCGAGCGTACCGATGACATCGTCAGCCTCGAAACCGTCCACCTGCAGCACCGGGATGTGCATAGCCTCAATGATGCTCTTTATGACAGGCACCGAAGCGCGTATGTCTTCGGGTGTCTCCTCGCGTTGTGCCTTGTACGCAGGGAATGCCTCGTCGCGAAACGTCTTGCCATGGTCGAACGCCACACCGATATGTGTGGGCTGCTCTTTGGTGAGAATCTCGTTGAGAGTATTGACAAATCCCATCACGGCCGAGGTGTTCATGCCCTTGGAATTGATGCGCGGATTTTTTATGAACGCATAATATGCACGGTAGATGAGCGCGTAAGCGTCGAGAAGAAATAGCTTGTCCATTTTTATTATGTTGTAATGTTGAAGTGGTGAGGGGTTGTTATGTTGACCACCTCAACATCTCACCACCTCAACATAATTATTATTATATGGTGTAAAATTACAAAAAAAATGTCACTAATAACGGCAAAATCCGTAACTTTGTACGAAATATTATAATACAATGGATTATCTGTCAATCATTAAGAACCCTATAGAGGCGGAACTCGCCGACTTTATAAGTCTTTTCAACCAGTCGCTCTCGCACGAGGACGGACTGCTCGGCTCGGCGCTGGAGCACATCCGCAAGCGTGCAGGCAAGCGTATGCGCCCTATGCTGATACTGCTTATGGCGAAGAACTTCGGCACTATCAACGAGGCTACGCAGAATGCTGCCGTTGGATTGGAGCTGCTCCACACGGCTTCGCTCGTTCATGATGATGTGGTGGATGAGAGTGAGGAGCGTCGTGGTCAGGCTTCGGTCAACGCCACTTATGACAATAAGGTGGCTGTACTCGTGGGCGATTACATCCTTTCGACAGCCCTTCTGTGTGTGGCGCGTACTCATTCGGAGCAGATCGTTACTTATCTTGCCGAACTGGGACGCACGCTTTCCGACGGCGAGATACTGCAGTTGTCGAACATCGGACGCAAGGACATCTCGGAGGATGTATATTATGACGTGATAAAGCAGAAGACCGCGGCTCTGTTTGAAGCGTGTGCCGGCATCGGTGCATTGTCGTCGGGCGCGTCGGAGGAGGATGTTGAGGTTGCAAAGCAGTTCGGCCAAAACCTTGGCATTATTTTCCAGATACGCGACGACATATTCGACTATTACGATTCGACGGAGATAGGCAAGCCTACAGGCAATGATATGGTTGAGGGTAAGCTTACGCTGCCTGTAATATACGCCGTGAACAATGGTGGAAACGAGGATATGCGTCGTCTGGCATTGAAGGTGAAGGAACACTCGGTGAGTGCCGTTGAGATAGCGCAGCTCGTAGATTATACCAAACAAATGGGTGGTATAGAATACGCCGAACGCCGTATGTGGGAGTTCCACGCACATGCCCAGCAGTTTATTGATGATAGAGTGGGGCAGCCGGACGTGAAGGCTGCGCTCCAGACTTATCTCGACTATGTTATAAAGAGAACGAAGTAGGAAGTTAGGGGGCTGTAGCTTGATTGCTAAGAACTAAGCCTTATTGGGCATTCTTAGGTCTCTTTGGGCCTTCTTTTTAAGCCTTACTGGGCATTCTTAAGCCTCTTTAAGCCTTCTTTATAAGCCTTATTGGGCATTCTTTTAAGCCTCTTTGGGCCTTTCTAGGCCTCTCTAAGCCGTGATTGAAAAGGCTTAGAGAGGCCTAAGAAGGCTCAGTGAGGCTTATAATTTCAATATCCTCTATAATCTTTTCTTGCCTTTGTCATTTGCTCTCTCATTCCTCCACTTTCCACAAACTTTATTTCCAGCTTTTCTATAAGCTTGTTTAGCATCCAGTCGGTTTGATGAATTAGGGTTATGGCGATATTTGCTATAGTTTCATCAGAGCGTTGTGTTATTGCTTTTCTATAGAAAGCGCTGTCGTTATGGGTGGCGCAAGCACGTTTGGCTTGTGCAAGTCGCGGGTCGTCAGGTTGCCATTGTTCCAATCCTCTTACTCGTATATAATCTTCATAGTCTACTAACAGTTCCTGCAAACTGGCTTTTGCTACGTTTGTAAGTTTTATTTCTGTTTCCTTAGAAGTGTTGCCAGCCGCCGCTCCCTCTGCTATGTTCTGTTTCCCTGAACGTGCTGCTTGTACCATTTGGTCGATTGTACGGTCACCTTTTTCAAGATATTTATGAGCAAAATAGTATGTGACATCGTAAATGCATTCTGCTTTCTGGTAAACCAAAAGATTCTTGTACGAGCCTCCATGGGGAAGAAAGGGTTTTGGTGTAGGCATAAGTTTGATTTTTTATGGTTAGTGAATTGGGATTAATAGAGGTGGGTAGGGGGTGGTGTCTGGGCCTTACTGAGCAGTTGTTTGGGCCTTGCTGAGCCTTTCTAGGCCTTTTTGTGTCAAGGCTTAGAAAGGCTTATAGAGGCTTAGCAAGGCCTATTTTCTTCTCAGCAAGCCCTATTTTCTTCTCAGCAAGCCCTATTTTTCTTCTCAGCAAGCCCTGTCCCTTTAGAAGAACTTGATCTGCTCGCCTTTAATCTCGCTCAACAGCATGTTGGCAAGGCGTGATGTACCGAGGCGGAACCACTTGTTGGTGAGCCATTTTTCGCCCAATACTTCCTTGACTATTGTGTAGTAGATGATGGCATCCATAACGCTGTTGATGCCGCCAGCGGGCTTGAAACCTATCTGAATGCCCGTCTCGTCGTAGTATTCCTTGATGGCCTGGCACATAACGTAGGCTGCTTCGGGTGTGGCGGCAGGCTGAAACTTGCCCGTCGACGTCTTGATGTAGTCGGCGCCAGAGTACATAGCCAGCAGAGCAGCCTTCTTGATGTTGGTGGCAGTCTTTAGAGCACCTGTCTCGAGTATAACCTTCATGGGCACCGTTTCGCCACATGCAGCCTTCAGTTCGGCTATGTCGTCGCACATTCCTTCGTAGTCGCCCGAAAGGAACTTGCCTACCGGCATAACGATGTCAATCTCGGTGGCGCCGTCGGCAACAGCCAGCGATGTCTCGGCAATCTTCACCTCGATGCGAGCTTGCGAAGAAGGGAACGATCCACTGACGCAAGCTATCTCTACACCGTCCACCTCCAGCGATTCAGCCACGGTGTTGGCGAAGCACGGATAGACGCAGACGGTAGCCACGTGGGGCATGTCGGGATACTGATTGTCGAAGTCGTTGACGCGCTCGGTGAACGCCAGTACGCTCGTGTCAGAATCGGTTGTCTTGAGCGTAGTAAGCTCGATGCTTCCGAAGAGGAATTTCTTAACGTCGATAGTGTCGTTAGCCGACACCTTCTCGGCAATGATATTGCGCACGGCATCGCGCACGGCGTTGTCGTCGATAGCGGTGTTGTATTTGGTAAGAGCAAGTTCGTACTTGCTCGTCTTCTCTTGTCCCATAGTCTCCTCGTCGTGGAGTATTACATCTTTAATTATTCCCATAGTCTTATGCTTTTGTTTTTATTGTTATCTATAGTTCATTATCTGAGTTTGGGGTTGTTCTTATGGCGCAATTTGTCGCGGTTGGTCTTCTTCTCGATACTCTTCTGCAGCGCCTCCGTAAGGTCTACGCCCGTCTGATTGGCAAGGCAGATGAGCACCCACAGAATGTCGGCCATCTCCTCAGAAGGGTCGTGCGATTCGCCCTCCTTGAAGCTCTGGTCGCCATAGCGTCGCGCCATGATGCGCGCCAGTTCGCCCACCTCCTCGGTAAGGCAAGCCATATTGGTGAGTTCGGAGAAGTAGCGCACGCCATACTCCTTTATCCAACGGTCTACCGTCTCTTGTGCTTCCTTGATAGTCATATTGCTTGATTTTAGATGTCAACAGGCAGTCCCAGCACCATCAGATAGATGTCGTAGACAAGCCATATAGCGAGTATCGCAACCAGGCAGATGCGGAATATCACTCCAATCTTCTTGCTTCGCGACACGCTGTGGAACGGTCGGGGAAACTCCAGATACGTCATGATGCTGAAACCTATAAACAGCAATGCGCAACCCGTAAATGCATATAACGGCTTGTTGGCTCCCCACGAATCGCGGGTGAACATCAGCACCAGTCCTACAGCTTCGAGCAGTAGGGCAGTATTTGAAAGATACTTCTTCATAAGCTAAATTATTAAGTGGTTCTTAATGTCAGTTGTTTACGGTTATTATATCTCATTATTTACCGTTTATTCCTTGTTCTTGGTGTCCATGCAGATGGTTACGGGTCCGTCGTTCAAGAGTTCCACCTTCATATCGGCACCGAATTCGCCCGTTCCGACCTCACGGCCGAGCGCATCCGACAGTTTGCGACAGAACTCCTCGTAGAGCGGCACCGAAATCTCGTGACGTGCGGCGCGAAACCACGACGGGCGGTTGCCCTTCTTGTACGAAGCGTAGAGCGTAAACTGGCTCACCACGAGCGCCTCGCCGCCCACATCGATAATCGAACGGTTCATGACTCCGTTCTCGTCGTCAAACACTCTCAGGGCTGCCACTTTCTTTACGAGCCAGTCGACATCTTCAGTCGTGTCCGACTCTTCAATGCCGAGCAGCAAGAGGAATCCGTTGCCTATTTTCGACTTTATCTCGCCGTCTATAGTTACCGATGCGTGCTGCACACGCTGTATTACTGTTCTCATTTATGTATGTAATTGATACGTTAATTATTATGCTGTTTACAAAGTTAATCATATTAAATGTAAAATGAGTGTAAAATTATTCCATTTTCTTTGTTATATCATTTTTAATTAATAATTTTGCAAACAGAATGGAGGTCTGCCTAATGGTACGACGGCAGACTGGTTTTTAAGCAATGTTTAAAAGACTTTTAGTTTTTAGTATAATTTGATATAAGGATTGACTTGTACAAGCTCGTGAGAGTCGAAGGCAAGAATTTTTTGAAGATTTAAGATCTTCTCTGTGTGTGCGCTGGAACCGTGAGGTTTGGGCGCATTTTTTTGTTTATACTTAGGAGGCTATGGCGTCCGCGCCATAGCCTGAGCAGTTAGCCGTCTTGATTCTAAAGAAGTTATTTGTCAAGTTGCTTGCTCAGGAGGGTGTGTCAAAAGTCAACAAAACGGGCTGAAAGCCCCAAAAGCACATAGCCCAAGGCAGCGCCTTGGGTGTACGGATTGAAAATAGCAAAACGCCCTGTAAGGGCAAAAGCATTGATAATTAACGCTTTTGCCCTTACAGGGCGCATTATGATTTGCGATACTTTTACCCAGGGTGTTGCCCTGGGCTATGAGCTTCTGCCCCTTCGGGGCGTACTGCTGTGACTTTTGACACACCCTCCTCCTACTGTTTGATTATACTCTAAATATCGTATGACAATTAGTCCCTTTCAAAAGGAGTCCTTTTGCCTTCCAAAACGAGTCCTTTTGCATCCTAAAAGGAGTCCTTTTGCACTTCAAAACGAATCCTTTTGCAACCCAAAAGGAGTCCTTTTGCGATACACCCCGATTTTCTTCGCGATACGCCTTGATTTTCTTGGTCCAAATGCCTCAATATCCCTGGGCTGCAAAAGTCTTCTTTATGCCAATTGTGACCATTACTTCTTGCCCAGGCTTTCCATCAGTTTCGTTGCTTTGCTTGCCCCGATCACACCCGAAAGCATCTCGAACGAAGCCTCACGTATTCGTTTCACGCTCTTGAACATGCTGAGCAGCTTCTCGCGTGTAGCCGGACCGATGCCCGGAATGTCGTCGAGAGCGCTGTGCAGGGCGTGTTTTGAGCGCTTGTCGCGGTGGAACTGTATGGCGTAGCGGTGTACTTCGTCCTGGATGCGTGTGAGCACGTGGAAGAGTTCGGAGTCCGTCTTCAGAGCTATCGTTTTGGGCGGATTGCCATAGAGCAGTTCGTTGGTGCGGTGGCGGTCGTCCTTGGCAAGTCCGGCTATGGGAATCCGGAGTCCGAGTTCGCCCTCTACAACCTGTCGCACCACGCTCATCTGACCCTGTCCGCCGTCGGTTATGATGAGGTCGGGCAGGGTAGTGCCTTCCTCCATCATGCGTGTGTAGCGCCGACGCACCACTTCTTGCATAGAGGCGTAGTCGTCGGGACCCTCAACGGTCTTGATGTTGTATTTGCGATAGTCCTTTTTCGAGGGTTTCATACCCTTGAACACTATGCAACCAGCCACGGCGTCGGTGCCCGAAATGTTGGAGTTGTCGAAACATTCTATCTGATACGGCAGCTTGGCGAGCTGTAGTTTCTGCTGCAATTCCTTCATAAGACGTGTCTGTTTCTGTTCGGGATTGAGCTTTTCGGCCTGCTTCAGTCGGTCGAACTTATACTGCCGACAGTTCATTTCGCCGAGTTCGAGCAGGTGTTTCTTGTCGCCTCGTTGCGGAACGAAGAACTGCGCCTCGTTCAGTTGCCACTCCATGTCGAACGGAACGATTATCTCCTTGGCCTTGCTCTGGAAACGTTCGCGTATTTCGGGGATAGCCGTCAGTAGCAGTTCGCGGTCGGTTTCGTCCAGTTTTCGCTTGTATTCGAACGTGAAACTCTGGTTTACGCTGCCGTTCTTGACGTGGATGTAATTGATGAAGGCGGTGCGGTTGTGCTCGTCGTCGACAATAGTGAACACGTCAACGTCGGTTATCGTGTGACTGACGACCTCGCTTTTGGCGCAGAAACTCTCAATAAGCATGTATTTCTGCTTCAATTCCTCGGCTTCCTCAAACTTCAGTTCAGCCGCCTTTTGCTGCATTTCCTCGAAAACGTGCTGCGACAATTCGCGCGTGTTGCCCTTCAATATCTCACGCGCCTGGGCTATCGATGCCTGATAATCCTCCAGCGATTGCTTGCCGCAACAAGGTGCCTTGCAGTTGTGTATGTGATATTCCAGACACGGCTTGTACTTGCCCTGCTCTATACCTTCCTTTGTTATCGGCATTCGGCAAGTGCGCGGCTTATAGAGCTTGTGTATGAGTTCGAGCACGGCAAACATGCTACCCGTATGTGAGTAGGGTCCGAAGAACGTTCCGAATCGCTTGTTTATCTGTCGCGTCTTGAACACTCGCGGCAGATATTCGTTCGTAATGCAGATACTGGGGTAGGTCTTGCCGTCCTTGAGCAATACATTGTAGCGTGGATTGTATTTCTTTATGAGACTGTTTTCGAGCAATAGCGCATCCTCTTCGGTGTTGACCACCGTGTAGCTTATGTCCTCTATCTTCGAGACAAGCACCTTGGTCTTGAACCGATCCACCTCCTTGTGGAAGTAGGACGACACGCGCTGCTTCAGACGCTTTGCCTTACCTACGTATATAATGGTATGGTCGGCATCGTAAAACTGATAGCTGCCGGGCTTGTCGGGCATGTTAAGCACGATGTTCTTGAGTCGTTCAATGCGCTTCTCGTTCTCTTCTCTTGTCATGTTGCTCGTTGATTTGTTAGAATGTAGTTGCCAGTAACTTGCTTGAAACTAAGAGTTTTGCCTCCTGTTGTTTCACGTGTAACTATAATATGTTCGTCCTGTGTGTCGCAGCTCAGACTGCTTTGGGTGTAAGCTTAGGACTGGTGAGTATATGGAAAGAGGAGGCATCGTGTCTCCGATACATCCGCCCATGGCTTCGCCTGTATCAGAGACGAGACGCCTCCTCTTTCGTTTGTTGTTTCTTTGATATTCGTACGGCTCTTCATTATATCTGAATGAGCGACGTAATCTCTATGTCCTTGTCGAAGTCTGCGCGTCCGTTCAGTCCCTCGTTTACGAGTTCGATGATGAAGTTGCAGTATACCTTCTTGGGATGGAACTTCTTGACGAGATTGCATGCAGCCTGCATTGTGCCGCCTGTGGCAAGCAGGTCGTCGTGCAGCAGGATTACGTCGTTCTCGTTGATTGCATCCTTGTGGATTTCGATGGTGTCCTTGCCATACTCCTTGGCGTAGCTTTCTTGCACAGTATCGCAAGGCAGTTTGCCAGGCTTGCGGCATAATACCACTCCGGCATTCAAGCGCAGGGCGAGGGCAGACGACATTACGAAGCCGCGCGACTCGATTCCTACTATCTTTGTAATGCCCTTGTCTTTGTAGAGGTCGTACATCTCGTCGCAAATCTCTTTAAGGCATTCGCTGCTCTTAAACAATGTTGTAACGTCTCGGAAGTTTACTCCCTTCTTCGGCCAATCTGGAATACAACGCAGATTGTCAAGCAATAGTTTGTTGTTCATTATCAGTTGATTTGATTAAATTCGTTGTTCTTTTTGTTTCACGTGGAACGAGAAGCCAGCGGCAACGCCGCTGGAATTAGGAATTTTGAATTTTGAGTTTTGAATTGTGCTCGGCTACGCCTGCGCTTTTGGGTTGTTCAATTATGAATTGCTCTTGGCTGTGGCTTCGCTTTTGGATTGTTCGATTATGAATTGAAGAGTTGTGCAATTGTATTTCGATGGGGCTTTGTATCGCATGTTTTTTTGCGCTACGATTTATTGAATCGGTTTGCTGCTCAGGCTATGGCGGGGACGCCATAGCCTCCTATGGTTTGTTTTGCATTGCTTGTACAGCCCAACTTAGAATTTGTGGTTCTTAAATTCATTGCTCATATTTTGGAAGTCCGTAACTCACAATTCAGAAGTTTGCAATTCAAAATCGCAGGCGTAGCTGCGAACAATTCAAAACTCAAAATTCAAAATTCAAAACTCGCATTATCGATGCATCAGAACCAGCAGTACGTTGATGTCGCTGGGCGACACGCCAGGAATGCGTGATGCTTGTCCGAGTGTCTCGGGATTGATGCGCATAAGTTTCTGTCGGCCCTCGGTAGAAATCTCGTGGAGCTCTTCGTAGTTGAAGTGTCCCTTGATACGGATGTCTTCGAGGCGATGCATCTTGTCGGCTATCTGTCGTTCGCGCTTGATATAGCCGTCGTACTTGATGAGTATCTCGGCTGCTTCGATTATTTCGTCGCGTCGGGTATCGTCGGTATCGAGTGCAGCACGGAGTGGGGTGATGGCAGAAGCGAGTTGTTTGATGGAGAGTTGCGGTCGGGCTATCAGGCTCGATATTGTAGCGCCGAACTGCATTGGAGTCGTTCCGAACGATTCGAGAACTGCGTTTACGTCGCGAGGCTTCACGTTGGTAGAGTTGCAGAAGTTGACTATGCGTTCAATCTCCGCCTTCTTCTTAAGCCAATGGTCGTAACGTTCGCGACTGGCGAGTCCGAGGTTGTAAGCCGTTTCGGTGAGTCGGGCGTCGGCATTGTCTTGACGGAGCAGTATGCGGTATTCGGCACGTGAGGTGAACATACGGTATGGCTCGTCAACACCCTTCGTCGTGAGGTCATCGATGAGCACTCCTATATAGCCTTCGTCGCGCTTCATTATGTAAGGTTCGCCACCGCCGCAGAGTAGGGCAGCGTTGATGCCTGCCATAGTGCCTTGTCCGCCCGCTTCCTCATATCCCGTTGTGCCGTTGACCTGACCTGCGAAGAACAGACCCTTTACTATCTTCGACTCCAACGAAGGCTTCAGCTGGGTTGGGTCGAAGTAGTCGTACTCGATGGCGTAGCCCGGTCGGTAGACTTTTATATCTCGGAAAGCCTTTATTTTTCTGAGGGCAGCGAGCTGTACTTCCATCGGCATAGAAGAAGAAAAACCGTTAAGATACATCTCGTTTGTATCTTCACCTTCCGGTTCGAGGAATAGCGGATGCTGATCCTTGTCAGGGAACGTCACGAGTTTGGTTTCTATCGAAGGGCAGTAGCGCGGTCCGGTGGACTTAATCTGACCGTTGTAGAGAGGCGATTCGGCAATGGCAGCGCGCAGCGTGTCGTGCACCTCCTTATTAGTATATGTGGTCCAGCACGGCAGTTGTTGCAGATGTCGCGGGGCTGTCATGTACGAGAAACCGTGATAATCGGTTTCGCCGGGTTGGCATTCCATATCCTCGAAGTGTACAGAGCGGCGGTCGATACGTACCGGTGTGCCCGTCTTCATTCGTTGTGAAGTAATGCCGTGTCGGGTGATGCTCTCGGTGAAGTGCAGCACGGCAGGTTCGGCGCAGCGTCCGCCCGGCACTTGCTTGCGTCCCACGTGCATCAGTCCGTTGAGGAAAGTGCCCGCTGTGATGATTACAGCCTTAGCGCGGAACGTCACGCCCCACACCGTTTCCACTCCAACCGCCTCGCCGTTCTCCACCAGAAGTTCGCAAGCCTCGTCCTGCCAGATGTCGAGTCCGTCGACACGGTCGAGGCGTGTGCGCCACTCCCAGATGAATTTGCCGCGGTCGCATTGTGCTCGCGGACTCCATACGGCAGGTCCCTTGCCGCGGTTGAGCATACGGAACTGTATAGATGTAGCATCCGTCACGAGCCCCATCTCGCCTCCCAGCGCATCAATCTCGCGTACAATCTGTCCTTTGGCGATTCCTCCAATGGCAGGGTTGCAGCTCATCTGTCCGATTTTGTTCATATCCATCGTTATCAGACAAGTCTTTGCGCCCATACGTGCCGCCGCTGCTGCAGCCTCACAACCGGCATGTCCGCCTCCGATGACTATAACGTCGTAGTTGAAAATCATATGTATTGCTTGTCGGTGTTAAATTGTGCGGCATGGCCCAGAGCCATACAGCGCATGTTTCATGCTCGCAAAATTAAGAATAAAAAATGATTTTTGAAGAGAAATAGTTTGATTTATCATCAAATTTCAGTATTTTTGCAGACTGTAAGGATATGGCTTATACCTATTATATAGTATAGTGTGACGAGGACGGTGCCATATTGCAGCAAACTACGCAATACAGCATCTCTGCAGTTCGCATTCAACCGTATAGTTACAGTATAAGTATCAGTCAGAACCTTATATGAAATTGTGTAACCTTAAGGAATGAAACATCAATAATTCTAACAGTTAATAATTTAAATTTCAAATCATTTATGTGGTTAATCAATTCATCTATTGGTAGAAAGGTGGTGATGGCCTTGACTGGTGTCGCCCTTGTTCTATTCCTGACATTCCACATGTCAATGAATGTTGCAGCTCTCTTCTCTAGAGACGCTTACAACACTATCTGTGAGTTACTCGGTGCCAACTGGTATGCCGTAGTTGCGACAATGGGCTTGGCTGCCCTCGCAGTAATCCACATCGTTTACGCCTTCTGGCTTACGATGCAGAACCGTACCGCTCGCGGTACCTCTCGCTATGAGGTTGTAGCTAAGCCTCAGAACGTAGAGTGGGCATCACAGAACATGCTCGTACTCGGTATCATCGTTCTGCTCGGTCTGTTGCTCCACTTCTTTAACTTCTGGTACAACATGATGTTTGCTGAGCTGGTAGGCTTCCAGGGCGTATGTGATCCTGCTGACGGCTTCGGCTGGATTCAGGAGACATTCAAGAACCCGGTTTACGTAGTTCTCTACATCGTATGGCTCGTAGCTCTCTGGTTCCACCTCACACACGGTTTCTGGAGTGCAATGCAGACATTCGGCTGGAATGGTAAGGTATGGTTCAACCGTTGGAAGGTTATCGGTCAGGTTTACTCAACCCTCCTCATCCTCGGTTTCCTCGTAGTAGTAATTGCTTTCGCACTTGGTTGCGCACCGAGCCTCTGCTGCTAATTCGTAATTCTTAAATCGTAAATCGTAATTTATATTATGGCTAAGAATATTAATTCAAGAATCCCTGAAGGCCCAGTGGCCGAGAAGTGGACCAACTATAAAGCTCACCAGCGTCTGGTGAACCCCAAGAACAAACTCAAGCTCGACATCATCGTTGTAGGTACAGGTCTTGCAGGAGCTTCTGCAGCAGCCAGCCTCGGCGAGATGGGTTTCCGCGTTTTAAACTTCTGCATCCAGGACTCACCGCGTCGCGCTCACTCTATCGCAGCTCAGGGTGGTATCAACGCTGCCAAGAACTATCAGAATGACGGCGACTCAGTATATCGTTTGTTCTATGATACAGTAAAGGGTGGTGACTACCGTGCTCGTGAGGCTAACGTATACCGTCTTGCCGAGGTGTCAAATGACATCATCGACCAGTGCGTTGCTCAGGGCGTTCCTTTTGCTCGTGAGTACGGCGGCATGCTCGCCAACCGTTCATTCGGTGGTGCTCAGGTTTCGCGTACATTCTACGCTAAGGGTCAGACCGGTCAGCAGCTGCTCCTCGGTGCTTACTCAGCACTTTCAAAGCAGGTTAACACAGGCCGTGTGCTCCTCTACACTCGTTACGAGATGGAAGACGTAGTTATCGTTGACGGTCGTGCTCGTGGTATCATCGCCAAGAACCTCGTTACCGGTAAGCTCGAGCGTTTCTCAGCAAACGCAGTTGTTATCGCTACTGGTGGTTATGGCAACACATACTTCCTCTCTACAAACGCTATGGGTTGCAACTGTACAGCAGCTGTCCAGTGCTATCGTAAGGGTGCTTACTTCGCAAATCCTTGCTACGTACAGATTCACCCGACATGTATCCCTGTACACGGCGACAAGCAGTCTAAGCTTACTCTTATGTCAGAGTCACTGCGTAACGACGGTCGTATCTGGGTACCGAAGAACATCGAGGATGCCAAGGCTCTGCAGGCTGGCACCAAGAAGGGCAGCGATATTCCTGAGGAAGACCGCGACTACTACTTGGAGCGTCGCTATCCGGCATTCGGCAACCTCGTTCCGCGTGACGTTGCTTCACGTGCTGCCAAGGAGCGTTGCGACAAGGGCTTCGGCGTAAACAATACCGGTCTTGCCGTATTCCTCGACTTCTCTGAGTCAATCAACCGCCTCGGCATCGACGTTATCCGTCAGCGTTATGGCAACCTCTTCGACATGTACGAGGAGATCACCGACGTTAACCCTGGTGAGCTTGCCAACGAAATCAATGGCGTTAAGTACTACAACCCGATGATGATCTATCCTGCTATCCACTACACAATGGGTGGTATCTGGGTAGACTACGAACTCCAGACATCTATCACAGGTCTGTTCGCTATCGGTGAGTGTAACTTCTCTGACCACGGTGCCAACCGTCTTGGTGCTTCTGCTCTTATGCAGGGCTTGGCCGATGGTTACTTCGTATTGCCTTACACCATCCAGAACTACCTTGCCGACCAGGCTATCTGGCCGCACCTCTCTACCGATCTGCCAGAGTTTGCTGAGGCAGAGAAGGGTGTTCAGGCTGAGATCGACCGCCTCATGAACATCAAGGGTAAGCGTTCTGTTGACTCTATCCACAAGGAGCTTGGCCACATCATGTGGGAGCACGTAGGTATGGGTCGTACGGCAGATGGCTTGAAGGAAGGCATCGAGCTTATCAAGAAGCTCCGCAAGGAATTCAACACCAACCTCTTCATCCCTGGATCGAAGGAAGGCTTGAACGTAGAGCTCGACAAGGCTATCCACCTCCGCGACTTCATCCTCATGGGTGAGCTTATCGCACACGACGCCCTCTCACGTGAGGAGTCTTGCGGTGGTCACTTCCGCGAGGAGCACCAGACTCCAGAGGGCGAGGCACAGCGCGACGACGAGAACTTCTTCTATGTAGGTTGCTGGGAGTACAAGAACAACGACGAGACAGCTCCTGAGCTCATCAAGGAGCCGCTCGAGTACGAGGCAATCAAGGTACAGACACGTAACTATAAGAACTAATAAAGATTATGGCAAATATATCATTCACACTGAAATATTGGCGTCAGAACGGCCCGCAGGACAAGGGTCACTTTGACACACGCGAGATGAAGGATATCCCTACGGATACCTCTTTCCTTGAGATGCTCGACATCCTTAACGAGCAGCTCATCGAGGAAGGCAACGAGCCTTTCGTATTCGATCACGACTGCCGCGAGGGTATCTGCGGTATGTGCTCACTCTACATCAATGGTCATCCCCACGGACCTAACCAGGGTGCCACAACCTGCCAGCTCTACATGCGTAAGTTCAACGACGGCGACGTTATCACCGTTGAGCCTTGGCGTTCGGCTGCATTCCCAGTTATCAAGGACTGCATGGTAGACCGTTCTGCATTCGACAAGATCATGCAGGCAGGTGGTTACGTAAGCGTTCGCACTGGTCAGCCCCAGGACGCTAACGCCATCCTCATCCCGAAGGAAGACGCCGACGAGGCAATGGACTGCGCTACATGTATCGGTTGCGGTTGCTGCGTAGCTGCATGTAAGAACGGTTCTGCAATGCTCTTCGTAAGCTCTAAGGTGAGCCAGCTCGCTCTCCTGCCGCAGGGCCGCCCGGAGGCTGCTAAGCGCGCAAAGGCAATGATCGCCAAGATGGAGGAGCTCGGCTTCGGCAACTGCACCAACACTCGCGCTTGCGAGGCTGAGTGCCCGAAGAACGAGTCTATCGCCAACATCGCTCGCCTCAACCGCGAGTTCATCAAGGCAAAGCTCGCTGACTAAGGAGGAGACGAGTATATTAGTTGACAAGTAGACAAGCTGTTGGCTTTCTACGTTTATAAGATAAGGAACTATGTAAATAGCTTGTAAACTTGTCAACTAATAACTCATCAACTAAAGAATAAAAAATGATAGGCAGATGTGACGGCACGCAAAGTGTTTCACATCCGCTTTTTATAAAACATTTACCGTTAAAGCTAATGAAAAAAATAATATTACTTCTATCTATTCTCACTTCATTGTACTTCTATTGTACAGCAAGGGCACAAGGGTATTATCCTAATGAATACCTGTTTTATGATATAAATTCAGGTGCGCCTTTTGTGTACAACAAGACTCTTCCTTGTTCTGGACATGTACAATTTAACTGTCCTTTTGCATATAATATTGTACAAAAAGGTTCTCACCTTGAGTTTTCAATAACAAACGAGGATTTTAAATGGTTCATTGTCAGAAAGGCGACAAACAATTATATTGATTTTGAGGCTAATATTTATGATGGTGCTTCTTTAGGTTGGACCATTCCTAATGACAGTTTTCCAGACAGGAATACTTCTTTACCAGTTATTACTAATAAATATATAATAAGAGTGGAATTCAATAAATGATAAAAAGAATATTTCTTGTATGTTTCTGTCTTTTATCCTTATTCTTAAGGATGACAGCTCAGACGGATAGCGTTTTTTTTCAGGAGCGTGTATTCATAGCACCCACAAACATTTGTTTTAATAAAGGAGATGTCGTGCAGGTTATCGGACAAGTGCTCTCTTCTGAAAAAAACGCTTTTCGTCCATATAGCCAATATGTTTATGTAGAAATGTTCGATACTAAAAACCGTATAGTCAAGCGGCAGAAGGTACGTTGCAGTGCGGAGGGAAAGATATATGCGACATTGCCTATAGCAGATGACATAATAGACGGGACATATTATATACGCGGTTACACACAGTTTATGCGTAACCTTAATAAAAACTCTTATCCAAATATTCAGATATACATAGGCCGTGAGCATGAAGCAGAACGTAAAGACACGGCAGTATGTGCTATGTTTTTTCCGGAGGGAGGACATCTTGTGCGTGGCAAATTGCAAAATCTGTGCATTTACATGTTTAATGCCACGATGAGTCCGTTACAAACAGATTATTGCGTGGTAAAAAACGAGAATGACACTATAGTCTATGGCTCAACCAATAATTTTGGACTCTCTTCTTTTTCCTTCATTCCTGAAAGTGGCTCACAATATAATCTTTGTTTGAAGGGAGGCTTGACATTCTCTTTACCGTCGGCAGGGCAGAAGCCTACATTAAATGTCTCTGTCAACAAGAAAAGACTGGTATGCAATATTCTATATCCAGACGGCTTGGAAAGTGAAGGAAAGTTTAGGCTGTTTGCGTTTCATCATACTATCGGTTTAAAAGAATTCTCCATAGATGACAATTATGCTGTTGCAGACCTTGCAGAGTGTCCTCCAGGTCTTATTACAATATGGCTTGTTGATAAGAATGGGGAAGAAGTTGCGCAACGTGTAGTGTGTATAGGTAACGATAATGTGGAGCATATTGATGAGAACATTCTTGTCAATTCAACTTATATGGCAGGCGACTCTTTAACCGTGACTTTTCCCGAGAAATATAAAAAAAGCAATGTATTTGTCCACTTTACTCCGGTGACATACAAGGAAAACACTTCGGCGCAATTTATACTTGGTTTTGGAAATGAACTTTTTTCTCCAGTTCCATTCCCGTCATTTGCAGGTCATAATGGACAAATGACTCTACTGAACTCCGATCTGAATTCATGGCTAATGTCAGCAAGGCAGACAATGACAATGCGTGTCAAGAATTTAATTTCAAAAGGCAAATTATCATATCCATATCCTATAGAAAGAGGATTTTGTATTTCAGGCAATGTAACTGCCGATAACGGACCAATTAAGAATGCCAGCGTGCAGGTCCTGAATACATCAACCGGATTTGCAGCAACGACATCAACAGACTCGTGCGGTTGCTTTGCCGTACCAGTTGCCGACTATGATGACGGTACCCGTTTTTTTTTACAGGCATATAACCAAGCTGGAAAGGCAGGGCAATATTATTACAGCATAGATGAATACGATTGGCCAGACATACCTAATTTAAATTCGGATATCTCTCGGAGTAATACATCCTATCCGCTTGAACATGCAGTTGTAACAGACACATTTGCAGATGAGACAACTCATAACATTGACGAGGTTGTAGTGAAAGCCAAGGCTGTCAATAAGAAAATATACAACTGGGCAAAAGTCAAGAGTGCGGATTTCTTTGACAGAGACTATCTCAATTCTCACTCAGGTTGGCAGACCATACGTGATGCTATTGTGTCTACAAACAAGATAGGTGTAACCAATGACAACAGTTATGTGTATTGGAAAAGTGGCAGGTATAGCAGACTCTCCTCGAAATATGAAATGTCGAGCGATGGGGTGTCACAAATAGGATTTGCAGTCAACGGCTTTTACATAAACCGTATTGTGTCGGACATTTTAGACATACAGTTGTCGGATGTAGAGTCTATTGAACTTGTTTATCCAATAGACGGCCGCTCGCTATGGCATGGAGCCAGTCACGGATTTTTTGACATCAAGCTGCGCTCTTTGACACCGGCAAAATTTTTGCGGTCAAATGGTGTCATCATACAGCCTCTCGGCCTGTCTGTTCCCTCCATTCCATACGAATGCAGAATGCCGGAGAAGAGTGGCAACTATCGTATGGTTATTGATGTAATCTCGCCAGACGGACATGTCGCCTCGTATGTAAAGGATATTATTGTGCATTGAAGACGGATGTGATGGCATACCCGATTTCAGCAATATCGCTCGCCTCAACCGCGAGTTCATCAAGGCTAAGCTCGCTGACTAATTCAGTCAACAACAAATAAACTAAGCGGATGCGAAGCACTCTCAGAAGTGCGGCGCATCCGCTTTTTTTTATCATATATCCAAGCATTTTTCTATTCGTTTGCAACATAGTTGCATATCTTATTTCATATCTTTGCAACTGACTATTTATCTTTGTAATAAACACTTAATGAAATATGCTTAAAAGATTTTCTTATTACCTATTATCAGTAGTCTTCGTGGCGGGAATGGTCGCTTGCGGAGGCAAGTCCCATGACCATTTCGATCACGACCATGACCATGAGCATGCCGAGGAAACAGAGCACCACGACCACGATTCCGAAGAGCACGACCATGATGCTAAGGGTGCTCATACCGATGAGATAATACTCTCGCCCGAGAAAGCGCGTGTAGCAGGCGTCAAGGTGGAGGAGGTGAAGCCCGGAGTGTTCCATGGTGTCATTCATACCAGTGGCAAGGTGATGTCGGCATCGTGCGATGAAACCACCGTTGTAGCTACCATTAGCGGCCGTGTGCAGTACAAGAACCACGTCAGCGAGGGATTGAAAGTAGCTGCCGGAACAACGCTTTTCTCCATTACTTCAGCCGGAATGCAGCTTGCCGACGGCGACCCCGTACAACGTTCGCGCATCGACTACGAGCGTGCTGAGCGCGACTATACACGTGCAAAGATTCTCATCAAGGACAAGATAATAAGCGAGAAAGACCTTGCTGTTGCCAAGGCCGAATACGAAGCTGCCAAGCTCACATATACAAGTATGAAGCGTACGCGCAGCGAGGGTGGGGTAGCAGTGTCTGCTCCGCGTGGCGGATATGTCAAGCAATGTCTCGTTAACGGCGGTGATTACGTCGAGGCAGGTCAGCCTCTTGCCATAATCACGCAAAACAAGCATCTTTATCTGCGTGCCGAAGTGTCCGAACGCCACTTTGGCGATGTCAACAAGATACGTTGTGCCAAGTTCCGTACAAGCTATAGCAATCGCCTATACGACATTACTGACATGGGAGGACATATACAGTCGTACGGTCGTTCAGCCGAAGTCAACAACTCATACATTCCCGTTATCTTCGAGTTCAACAACACCGGTGATGTCGTTCAGGGTTCATACGCCGAGATTTATCTCATCACTCAGGATCGTCACAACGTCATAACGCTGCCCCTAACCGCCCTCACCGAGGAGCAGGGCATCCACTTTGTCTACATCCAGGTAGATGCCGAAGGCTACCGCAAGCAGGAAGTTACGCTTGGCGAGAGCGACGGTGAGCGTGTCGAGATACTCACAGGAGTGAAGCAGGGCGACCGCGTTGTCACAAAGGGCGCTATGCAAGTAAGATTGGCTTCGGCTTCAAACGCTATCCCAGCGCATAATCATAATCACTAATAACTATGCTGAATAAGATAATACGCTTCTCGCTTGAGAACAGAATCCTCGTGTTGGTGGCGTCCGTACTGCTTGTCATAGCCGGCTTATACTCCACCGGCAAGACCGATGTCGACGTGTTCCCTGACCTCAACGCACCTACCGTAGTCATCATGACCGAAGCCGGTGGCATGGCGACAGAGGAAGTTGAGCAGCTCGTCACATTCCCTATTGAGACCGCCGTCAACGGCAGTACCGGTGTGCGTCGTGTCCGCTCTCAGTCCACCAATGGTTTCTCTGTTGTATGGGTAGAGTTTGATTGGGGCACCGACATCTATCTTGCCCGACAGATAGTCAGCGAGAAACTCGCCGCTGTAGGCGAACAGATGCCAGCCGGTGTAAGTGCTCCCGTACTCGGTCCGCAGTCGTCCATACTCGGCGAAGTGCTCATTGTGAGCCTCACCAGCAACCATACCTCGCAGCAAGACCTACGCACCTATGCCGACTGGGTGATACGTCCGCGCCTGCTTTCTACCGGAGGCGTGGCTCAGGTCAGCGTGCATGGCGGCGACATCAAGGAATATCAGATACTCCTAAGTCCCGGTCGTATGAAGCATTTCGGCGTTTCGCTCTCTGACATCATGGCTTCTACGCGAGGTATGAACGTCAATACCAACGGCGGAGTACGTTATAAGTACGGCAACGAATACATCATCCGTGGCATCACCTCAACCAATGATGTAGAGAAGTTGGGCACATGTATCGTCAAGAAGAATGGCGAGAGCGTCATAACCCTTGCCGATGTTGCCGACATAAAGATAGGCAACCAGTCGCCAAAGCTTGGCGTTGGCAGCGAGCGGGCACACTCTGCCGTGCTCCTCACAGTCACCAAGCAGCCCAATACCAGCACCATCGACCTCACCAAGCACCTCGATCTTGCCCTTGACGACCTTCAGAAGTCGCTGCCCGCAGACGTCCACATCTCCACCGACATCTTCCGTCAGTCCGACTTCATCGAAAGCAGCATCGACAACGTGCAGAAGTCGCTCGTCGAGGGCGCCATCTTTGTTGTGATAATCCTTATGCTCTTCCTCGCCAACGTTCGTACAACGGTCATCTCGCTCGTCACAATCCCCCTCTCGTTTCTCGTTGCCATGATAGTGCTCAACGCCCTTGGCATCAGCATCAACACCATGACACTCGGCGGACTTGCCATTGCCATCGGCTCACTCGTCGACGATGCTATAGTAGATGTGGAGAACGTGTACAAGCATATACGCCAGAACCGTGAACTGCCCGAGGCCGACCGCGTGCCGATACTCGAACTCGTGTTCAACGCTTCGCGCGAAGTGCGTATGCCTATACTCAATTCTACGCTTATAATTGTGGTCAGCTTCGCCCCTCTCTTCTTTCTCAGCGGCATGGAAGGCCGTATGCTCATCCCCCTCGGCATAGCCTTCGTCACAGCCCTTTTTGCCTCAACCCTCGTGGCATTGACGCTCACCCCCGTACTGTGCAGCTACCTGCTCGGCAAGAGCAAAGGCGAAATGCCCAAGGAAGCCTTCCTTGCCGTATGGCTTAAGAAGTATTACGAGCGCGCATTGCTGTGGGTTCTCGCCAACACACGCAAGGTTATTGTAGGCATGGCAGCGCTGTTTGCCGTAGCCATAGGCTTCTTCTTCTGTCTGGGAAGCAGCTTCCTGCCCAAGTTCAACGAAGGTTCTTTCACTATAAACATATCCTCATTGCCCGGCATCTCGCTCGAAGAGAGCGACTCGATAGGTGCACGTGCCGAGCGATTGTTGCTGCAAGTGCCCGAGATCAAGACCGTAGCGCGCAAGACCGGACGAGCAGAGCTCGACGAACACGCCCTCGGCGTAAACGTGAGCGAGATAGAAGCCCCATTCACACTAAAAGACCGCAGTCATGAAGAAGTGCTCAACGACGTGCGCAAGCGTCTCTCAGTGCTCGTAGGAGCCAATATCGAGATAGGTCAACCTATCTCTCACCGTATCGACGCCATGCTCTCCGGAACACAGGCGAGCATCGCCATCAAGCTGTTCGGCACCGACCTCAACCGTATGTTCACCATAGGCAATCAGATAAAGAGCGCCTGCCAGGACATCGACGGCATTGCCGACCTCAACGTTGAGCAGCAGATAGAGCGCCCCGAGCTTAAGATAGTGCCCCGACGTGAGTTGCTCGTGCGCAACGGCATCACCCTGCCCGAGTTCAACGAGTTCCTTGCCGTCAACCTCGCTGGCGAGACCGTGTCGCAGGTGTACGAAGCCGGACGCGCCTTCAATCTCGTTGTGAAAGCCGATAAGTATGACGAGATAAGCGACCTAATCATCGACACGCAAGACGGAAGCAAGGTGCCCTTGAGCGACGTTGCCGATATCATATCAAGCGCCGGTCCAAACACCATCAATCGTGAGAACGTGCAGCGCAAGATAGTTATCTCTGCCAACACCAGCGGCAGAGCATTGAGCGACGTAGTGGCAGACATCAAGCAAGCCGTAGGCGAAAAAGTGCAGTTGCCCGAGGGGTATCATATCGAGTACGGCGGACAGTTTGAGAGTCAGGAGAGCGCCAGCCGCGTGCTCTATCTCACCTGCATCCTCGCCATCGTCGTCATCTTCTGCCTCCTCTTCATGCAGTTCCGCAACGCCATGGAGGCAGGCGTCATACTCCTCAATCTTCCCTTGGCGCTCATCGGAGGCATCTTCGCCATAGTGATGACCACGGGCGAGGTGAGCATACCAGCCGTAATCGGATTCATTTCGCTCTTCGGCATCGCCACGCGCAACGGAATGCTACTCATCACCGAGTACAAGCGTCTGCGCATCGAGGAACACAAGAGCATACGCGAAGCCATTGTTGAAGGCTCGCTCTCGCGTCTCAACCCGATTCTCATGACCGCTCTCACCTCCGCCCTTGCCCTCGTACCGTTGGCACTTGGCGGCGACCTGCCCGGCAACGAGATACAGTCGCCCATGGCAAAAGTGATACTCGGCGGACTAATCAGTTCTACATTACTCAACGCATTCATCGTACCTATTATATATGAAAAGATATCTAATCGCCACAATCGTGGCATTCAGCACGTGTAGCGCAGCCCTTGCCGACAACATCGGCGATGTGCTCAAGCAGGTAGCAACCAACAACCTCACCCTGCAGGCTCTTGCACACGACAATCAGGCCGACGTTCTCGACATCAAGGCGTCCAACACGCTCGGCGGACCGTCTGTAGAGTACAGCCCGTTCTTCACTAAGGGCTACTCCGGCGTAGCCGAGAGCGAGCTTGTAGTGAGCCAGGAAATCGACTTCCCTACCAAGTATGCCGCACGCAGCAAGCAAGCCAAGATGCAGCAAAGCGTAGGCGAGCAGCTCCTCGCCAAGCAGCGTCGCGACATACTCCTGCAAGCGCAGCTTCTCTGCATCGACATTATCCGTGCCAACCAGACCCTCGCCATGCTACGCGAGCGTCTTGCCAACAGCGAGACGCTGCTCAGTATGTACAACAAGCGTATGGAGGCAGGCGACGCCAACGCCCTTGAGCTGAACAAGGTGAAGCTCGACTGTATGGAGGTGCGCACCCTCGTCAGCGAGGCGCAGGGCGAGCGCACGGCCCTGCTGCAGCAGCTCCAGCAGCTCAACGGAGGCAAGCCCGTTGACGTCACCGATACCGTTCTGCCCGAATATCAGCCCATAACCGACTTCGAGTCGTATCGTGCCTTGGCGCTCGCGTCGGATGCCGACGTGGCAGTGGCGCAGACATCGCTCCGCGCAGCCGACCTGAATCTGAAGGTGCAGAAGAACGAGTGGTTGCCCAACATCTCCTTCGGCTATCGTCGCAACACCGAACGTGGCGAAGGCATCAACGGCTTCCTCGTAGGCGTAAGCTTCCCCCTCTACACCAACAGTAGTAATGTCAAGGCAGCACGTCAGCGCCGCGAGAGTGCCGAGCTGCAAGTGTCGCAAGCCAAGCACGAGGCAGAAGCCTCAATGCGCACCAACTACGAGCAGTTGCAGGGGCTTCAGCAGGTCATCGACCACAGCGACGTCAAGCTCCTGCAAGAGTCGCTCACGCTCTTCAACAAGGCTCTGCAGCAAGGCGAAATCACCGCCCTCGTCTATTACGTCGAAATAAACAGCATCTACGAGAAGCTCCAGCGTCACATCGATCTGCACTGTCAGAGCGTGAAATTGCTGGCACAGCTGCACAAGGCAGAGCTGTAATTGGTTCCAGTTGAGAGTTCTAACCGCTCAAAACTTCGAGTTAAACGCACAAGGAAATCTTTGATGTGTTCAACTCGCAGTTTTGAGCGTTTTTTTGTTCTATTATATAGCATTATAGCTGATATTGTGTCGCTAAAAATCAAAGTTCGGTCGGAAAAGTGTTGTTTTATCCTAAAAGTTCGGTCGGAAAAATGTTGTTTTTCTTGAAAGTTCGGTCGGAAAAGTGTATCTTTGTAATGGAAATCACTTAATATCAATGGATTATGTATAGGAATGTCATTACTCAATTAAAACAATGGAAAAACAAGGAGAATCGTAAGCCTCTTGTTTTGGCCGGTGCTCGTCAAGTAGGCAAAACGTTTATGCTAACTGAATTTGGCAAACAAGAATTTGAGAATGTAGCTTACATAAATTGTGACGACAATGATATGGCAAAAGACCTGTTCCTGCAAGACTATGATATGCAGCGCATCATCCTTGCCATAGGTGCTATTACACGCCAAAACATCGTGCCAGGCAAAACCCTTATTGTTCTTGATGAGATACAAGAATTACGAAGAGGTTTGACAGCTCTTAAGTATTTCTATGAGAAAGCGCCACAGTATCATGTTGCAGTGGCAGGCTCTTTATTGGGTATAACCATGCATCAGGGAGAGTCGTTCCCAGTAGGTAAAGTCGACATACTCAATATATACCCAATGACATTTGACGAATTTACCCTGGCAAAGGGTAGGGAGCAAATGGTTGAAATATTGAAAAGTAAGGATTGGAATACCATCAAACTACTTCGTTCTGAATATATAAAGCTTCTCCGAGAATATTATTTTGTTGGTGGTATGCCCGAAGCAGTAAAAACGTTTGTAGATACAAACGATTCTTTGAAGGTAAGGGAGGTGCAGAATAACATTCTCTTCACCTACCAGAAGGATATATCAAAGCATGTTCCTACCTCTGAGGCCAATCGTATCAATATGGTTTGGCAGTCAATGCCCTCTCAGTTGGTAAAAGAGAATAAGAAGTTTATTTACGGTGTAGCTAAGCCGGGAGGTAGAGCCAAAGACTTTGAGACAGCTATTCAATGGCTTATGGATGCCGGATTGGTTTATAAGGCGGAAAGAGTGACAGAACCGAAAATGCCGTTGAAGTTTTATGTAGACATCAGTAGCTTCAAACTCTTTCTGCTTGATTGTGGTTTGCTTGGAGCCATGAGCGAAATTCCAGCCGAAAAACTATTGGTTGCAGATAATGGTATGGAAGAAGCGAAAGGTGCATTTACAGAGAATTATCTTATGAGTCAATTGGTAGCAACTAATGATACATCGGTTTTCTACTATAGTAATGATGCTAAGCTGGAGATTGACTTCTTAATTCAGCATGGATGCGACTTAGTACCAATTGAGGCGAAGGCTGAAGAGAACCTGCGCTCTAAGTCTCTGTCAACGTTCGTTGCCAATCACCCACAGCTACATGGTGTGCGCTTTTCGATGTCTGATTATAGGGAGCAAGATTGGTTGACTAACATTCCGCTATATGCTGCTTCGGTGTATTTTTAGAAACGTCAAACCACACCATCTCAATACCTCAACACGACAACTCGGAGCTTTGCTCCGATACAATATTTGCATTTATAACCGCTCAAAACTGCGAGTTGAACGCGTCAAAGATTTCCTTGGGCGTTTAATTGGCAGTTTTGAGCGGTTTTTGTTATATTGTTCATATACAATGAGTTATATGGATTGCGGCGCTGTGGCGTAAATTTTCACGCTGAAAAAAGGCTCCTTTTTGTTCAAAAAGGACCACTATTACAATGTAATTGTAGTTCATTTACCTCTCAAAAGGGCTACAGTTGCATAGCAATAGTAGTCCTTTTGGAGTGCAAAGAAGCCCAGAATGGATAATCAGCAGGTCATTGTCACCTCAAAAACGCATAAAAACCCCTTCCGGAATCTCCAGAATCAGATTTTTATTTGTAACACTTTTTTACTGCCAGTACGATATTTGCATTGCAAAAAGTGTAGTGGATAAATGTTTATTGATTTTTATGTTTGTAGCGATATTTATGTTCATATTTTGTAACCACCTATAGTTTTTCTGCTTTCAAAAACTATAGTAATTGATAAAGTAGAAACCCATAATCCCAAAAATACATATGAATTTTGGGATTAGACTATTTTTTCTTATTAACCTCAAATCCGCAACTAAGCCTTTCAACGTCCTTCTTGCGTGTACACATCCTCTCATTACTGAATTTGGATTTTAACATAGAAAGCAGCTCATATATAAAAATAAATATGACCACATACTTAACATGTGTACTGTGCAAGTCCTTCTCTTTGCCAGTTGCTTTGGATTTGATACTGGTTTTGCTATTAGTTGGTTTGGATTTGACACGAAAATCATCGAAAGTTGGTTTGGATTTGCTCGGTTTTTCGTCTGATTTTGGTTTGGATTTGAAAATATTGTGTATCTTTGTGATTGATTTATAACCATTTAGATATGTTCAAACGAATAGCACTCAATTATCTTCGCGACTGGGCACGTAAGGACGAACGTAAGCCCTTGGTTTTGCGTGGTGCCCGCCAGGTGGGCAAGACAACGCTTGTCAAGATGTTTGCCGAGGAATTCGACAATTACATCTATCTTAATCTTGAGGAGAACGAGAACGCTGCATTGTTTGCAGCCGACTATTCTTTCGACGATTTGCTGTCGGGCATCTTCTTCAAGGCAAATGTACGTCAGGACAACTGCCGCACACTTATATTCATCGACGAGATACAGAACGAACCTAAGGCTGTGCAGTCGTTGCGCTACTTCTATGAGAAGCGTCCCGACATATATGTCATAGCTGCTGGCTCACTATTGGAGAGTCTGATGGACCGTCACATATCGTTTCCAGTGGGTAGAGTAGAGTATATGGCTCTCCATCCCTGCACGTTTGTAGAGTTCCTTTCGGCTATAGGCGAGCAGCTTCTTGCCGAGCAGGTTGAGGCTGTATCGGTACCTCAGTCGCTGCACAGCTATACGCTCGACCTCTTCAAGAAATACATGATAATAGGCGGACTGCCAGAAGTTGTTGCCAACTATGCACAGTATCGCGACATGGTGCGGCTTGGAGGCATATTCAATTCGCTGCTCTCGGGCTATCGCGACGATGTGGAGAAGTATGCCGCCAAGCCTAAGGAGCAAGACTCCATACGCTATATTCTTAATTATGGCTGGACATCGGCTGCCCATCGCATACAGTTTGCCAAATTCACCAACTCCTCGTTCAAGTCGGCTGATGTGAGCAACGCATTCCGTACGCTTGAGAAGACTCTGCTCCTCGAACTTGTCTATCCTCTTACGTCAACATCGTTCCCCGTACTGCCCGACCTGAAGAAGAGTCCAAAACTGTTATGGCTTGACACCGGTCTGGTCAATTACGTAGCCGGAATGCAAGAAGAACTGCTCTTCACTACCGACAGCGACGAACTCTGGAACGGCGACATTGCTGAACATATCGTAGCCCAGGAACTTCTCGGCGCTACAACTATGTTTGGCGAGAAGCGTATGTTCTGGGTGCGCGATGCCCGCAACTCTCAGGCAGAAGTAGATTTCGTGATACGCTATAAGTCGCATCTGCTGCCCATTGAGGTAAAGACTGGCAACAATTCAAAGCTCCGCTCCCTGCATCAGTTTATGGAAGAGTCGCGTGAGAATATCGCCCTACGATTGTGGAACGGTCCGCTGTCCTCCGATGTCATCACCCGAACCGACGGTAGAGCATTCACTCTCTACAACATTCCGCTGTATTATGCAGGCCATTTGGACAATTGGCTTAATTCCCTAACTCCTTAACTTCTCTCGCTCGTGAAGTTCTTGCTAAAGCAAGCGGCAAAGCCGAGCGAATTGACAAATTCTGCGTAGCTGTCGGTAACTCACGGGTTGCATCGCATGGAGGGGTGGCTAAAAAAAAGGCTTGCCAGAATGGGGTAACCCGGCAAGCCTTTCAATCCAAAAAAGATCAACTCTTATATTTGCTTTATTATTCTCCAAAAAGTTCGGAGAGCTTGGCGTCAAGCTCGGCGGGATTGTCGAAGCGACCAATCATTGTGCCATCGGCTGCGACGAGGAATTTAGAGGGGATGTATGAGACGTTGTAGATGTCGTTCTGGTCAATCATCTTACCGTCTTCGCCTTTGAATTCACGGAGGATGTGATGGAAGGGTTCTATACCGTCCTTGATGATGGCTTTACGCCAGCCTTCCACGTTCTTGTTGTCGGAGGCGATGCAGAAGACTTCAAGTCCGCGGTCATGATACTTGTTGTAAATCTCTTTGATGTGTGGAAATGACTTGCGGCAGGGGACGCACCAGGTTGCCCAGAAGTCGACGAGGACGGGTTTACCCTTGAGTGAGCTGAGGGTGATTGTCTTGCCGGCAGGTGTGGTGCCTTGAAGCTCGGGAGCGGGTTGCCCGGGCTGGATGGCGGCGAGGCGATTGAGCTGATGTTTCACAAGGGTTGCGGCAGCCTGGACTTCGGGGTTCCAGCTTTCGTAGATTTCCTTGATCTGAGGATATGTGAGGTCCTGAGCCAGAACGTACATCACACCAAGGTTGTTGAATGAGGCTGGATGAGTCTTGACGAAATTCAACCGGGTGTGGAATACGCTATCGCGCATCGGTGTGAGTACAAAACGCTGCAAACTGTCGATGAGTGCGGGAGTTGTTGTTTCGTGGTTGCGGATAATGTCTTTGTAAGGGTCAGCCATACTGTAGATGCCTGCAATCACAGCGTCAAGAGAGTCAGACTCTACCGTGGAAGGTGAACCCGAGACGGGTGCTTTACTGTAATCATCGCCGCTGAGAGAGACTGTCATATCGGCGAGATCAAGCATAAAGCGGCGGATGCGGTTGTTGTCACGAGCATTCAGTTCGCCGGCATAGAGGTAAGCGTCGGTAGGATGGTTCAAAGTTCCGGAGAATGAGAATGAGCCATTAGCCACTGTGGCGGTATCCCTAATCATTGAGTCGTTGACCGAATAAGAGAGATAGAACTTTTCACCGTCGGCAGCGTCTGTCGTTCCGGAAAGGGTGAATTGGTTGGAAGGCTTGCTTGAAAAAGCATAAAGCAAACCGAGAGAGAGGAATCCGATTAATTTAATAATTATCATAACTTTTGATAATTAGAAATTCTGTTTAACCAAACTGTTGATAGAAGTCACAGAAGTGGGGAAGGGGAAAATCCAGAGGGTGGATTCTGGAGTGATGGTGTAGGTCTTGCCATCAATGGTGTGAGAATAGTTCTGTTTGTAGTCGGGGAGCTGATTCCAGCGTTTGCGCTGCACGAAGTTATAGAACGTGTAGGCACATTCACCGTGAGAAATCTGCTTCAGCTTGGCGATAGCAGTAGCCTTGTCGTTGATGCCAGTGCCTTTGAGGGGATGATAATCAGCAGGGCGGAAACGCTTCTCACGGATAGTGTCAAGATAGCCCATCGCCTCGTCGAACTGACCGCGCTCAATGGCATCCTCAGCAAGGATCAGATACATGTGGGTAGACTTGGGTCCAACGGGGTTCCAACAGTCGGTACCAACACAGACAGCCTTGCCTTCGATACCGAGATTTCCTTTGCAATAACCACCTACCTCATCCCACTGGTGAGTCATATCATAATCAGGTATCGCAGTCAGAGAAAGGTAGCCCGGTTCAAATGCAGCCATACATTCGGGGAGCAGAACGTTCATGTCAAAGAAATCGTAGGAGCAGAAATAATCCTCCTTCATGCCAAGCATCGGGCGAATGATACCTTTTCCCATACCATAAACGGCAGGGCCAATGAGCGTGTTGTAATCCTCGATGGTGCTATTGTATTTCAAGGCCTCACGTGCAGCATCTGCAGCCTCCGAGAGACGGTGCATAGCAGCGAGAGTCCATGCCTTAACAGCATATAGCATAGGTTTACCCATACGCATGGTGTTGACCGGTTCGGCAGGAAGTCCATCAATCTCAATGGCTTTGTTGCAGTCAGCAAGGATATCGTCGTAAACCTCCTGCAGGGAGCGCTGAGGCTGGTTCTTGATAATGTCGTCGGTTTCCTTGAAATATATGATAGATGGGGTTTCAGCAGCATAAGATGAATTATAAGCCTTAGCGAACTTCTGGACAGCAAGGAAATGAGCGAAGGCCCGGAGAGTGAGGGCCTCGCATTTAATCTTGCGCTTATGGTCTTCCTCGCCCTGAGCCTTGTCAACAAGCTGGAGGATAGGATTGGCAACCTTACCGATAATCATGTATGCACCGGTGTAGGTGTAGTCTATATTGACGAGGTTTGGCAGCTCTTTATCATGACCTACCTCATCATAAGTCCAATAAATGGTATTTGCTGATTTGTAGGGTAATGAGAGCTGATAAGGTACAGATGAGCTTGTGAATACGATATCACTACCGATTGCACGGACATCGTTCATCATCATGAAATACTGGTAATAATCATTGAGCAGCATCTCAAGCTGGGCACTTGTCTCAAGGAGGTTCATACCCTTAGGCTGGATGTCGGTGTACTCGGAACATGATGTAATCAACATAGAGACTCCGATAGCAGCCGACGAAAGTAATTTATATATGTTCATAATAGTCAATTATATGTTAATGTTAAGACCAAAAACGTAAGAAGACGGGGTGCGGATGCCTAATGTCTCGGGATCTACGCCAAGATTATTCTTAGTCCAAATGGCTTTTGGATTATTGATCTGGAAACGGAAAGTGCAGTGGTTGATACCGAAGCGGCGGAGCCAGTTTTCGGGAATGTCGTAACCAAAGACGATATTGCGTATTTTCAGGAAGTCGGCGTCGTGAACAGAGGTGTTGCTATATTCGGTCTCATCGCTTAGCATATTGGAGCCATACTGACCGATACCAGGAGTGTTGGTAGGATTTTCAGGAGTCCAGGCGTTGAGGAAATATGAGGCAATTGCGGTGTTGGGGACATCAAAAGTCTCATTCTCACAAAGGGCACGCATCTTATGACCACCATAATAAGCCATCAAGAGACTGAAGCTGAAACCACGCCAACGGAGAGAGTTGTCCATGCTGACAATCACCTTAGGATCGGTCTGACCGGAGTATTCAAGGACATCCACGGTGTTACGGGAAACAGAGCGCTGAGGATTTCCATCTTCGTCAAACCAAGTGGTCATACCTTCACGGCCAGTGTCGGAGCTAATGCCTGCAAAACGATAGCTCCACAAAGCGCTTGCGGGATATCCGCTGACAAAAGGAGTACGAATCAATTCAGTGGCAGTCTTGGCTGCATTCTGTACCTTGGTGACCTCATTCTTATTATGAGTGAAAGTCAAAGAGGTAGACCATGAGAAATCCTTGCGGTCGGATGGCTTGAACCAGTCATATGAAAGCGCGATTTCAACACCTCGGTTGCGCATAGAGGCAACGTTTGCAAACATGGAAGCGAAACCGGTAGAGGGGTCAAGCATCTGATTGTTGAAAACGTCTTTGCTGACCTTATTATAGTAATCAATATTACCACGCAGACGATAATTGAAAAGGCTGAAATCAACACCGATATTGGTGGTACGTGCCTGTTCCCAACGTAGGTTAGGGTTGGCTGGACTGCTTATAGTACCAAGTGGAAGCTGAGTGAATGGATTATTACCCTGTGTTGTAGCCACCATATAGCTTGACGCACCCTGATAGATGTTACCGGTGACACCGTAGCTTGCGCGGAGCTTAAGGAAGCTGAGCCAAGTGAAATCGTGCATAAATGATTCCTTGTGGAGGTTCCAACCACCACCTACAGACCAGAGGGGTTTGCCACGGAACTTGGTGTTAAGACCGTAAACGTCGGCATAGTCCTTACGATAAGAACCGAAGATGTTGTAACGTTCATCGTAGGTATAAGTAAGGTTGGCATATCCTGATGCGTAGCGGTGACGTTGTTCGACGACAATGCCCATGCCATTTTCAAAATAAGGCTGGTAAACGAATTGGTAAGCGCTATAGCCGCGACCTTCCATCATATAACTGCTATTGTAACGCCATTCTCTTCCACCGAGAGTACCGAAGTCAACGGTGTGGGTAGAGCTGTTCTGAAGCTGCTCGTCGTAACCGAGGACTAGAGACTTGGTGCCATTCAACTTGGTTTCACGGAATTCAAGACCAGCGATTGCAACAACGTCGTGTTTCTTAAAGAAAGTGTTGGAGTAATTCAACTGACCGCGGAGGGTGTAATATTTGCCCTTGGTGTTTGTGGTCTGAAGCATACCGCCGTTTTCTGGGGTGTTGTATTTCACACGGCCAGCAGCATCAACTGTGGTATAAGCATTGCGAATGACACGAGAGGTAAGACTCTTTTCGTTGGCATGAGTCTGTTCCTCAACGTTATCAATCTCATAGCTGAACATTGCGTTGGCGGTAAGTCCTTTGATGATACGGAACTCGAGGTCGGCCATATAGCGCATGTTCTGGCGAGTGTTGGTCTTGACATTGTTCTTTAACTCGCTCACCGGGTCGGTGCCGAGGTCGTGGAATCCATTGGGGACATCCCAATATTCGTTACCGGTGAACCAGTAATAGGTTTTGCGGATGGATCCATCCTCATTATAGAAAGGCATGTAGGCAGGGAGAGTCCATGGGTCAAAGCTACCACGGTAATTAGCATTGTATCCAAGAGATTTCTGATCAGAATAAAGGCCGTTTACACTGACGGTAGCTTTTAGCCATTTGGCAAGTTCAAAAGAACCTTTGTAGTACGCGGTGAGCCAGTCAAGGTCATTGTTGATCAACTCGGCATTATCATGTTTGTAATTGACAACTAGATTATTGCTCGAAACATCGGAGCTGTTGCGGAGAGCGAGGTTATATTGCTGAAGGAGACGTGTGTGGTAAACATTGTCAGCAAAATCGCGGGCATAATTATTGGTACGGTATTTGGCAAGGCGGCTGTCAAGCTCCTGACGGGAAATTTTGCCACTGGCGAACTGATAATAGTCATAGTAAATAGGTGTCACCTGACTACCTTCGGTGATGGACTTTTTCATGTTGTCCAACGCATTGTCGCGAGTGAGGTAATACTCCATATATTTTGCCTCTGTATCGACCTGTTGGGCCGGAGTCATATAGAAGTTGTCGGCATAGTCCATGTTTTTATTCTCGTAAACGGTAAGGTTTGCGGAGAAGTCAATGTCAACTTTGCCTTTTTTTGTGGCGTTTTTGGTGGTGACGACAATGATGCCGTTGGCGGCGCGGGCACCGTAAATTGCGGCTGCAGCTGCGTCTTTGAGGACGTTAACTGACTGGATGTCGTAGGGGTTGAGGTCTTCGATGGCGCCTTCGATGGGGACTCCATCAACGACGAGGAGAGGGGCAGTGTTGCCGTGGAGGGTTCCGACACCACGGATGATGGGTTTGCCGCCATAGGTGGAGAGTCCGGCTACGCGGCCTTCGAGGTTGTCAAGGACGTTGGTGGTGTAGCGTTCGTTGAGTTTGGCGGATGAGATTGTGGTTACTGAACCGGTCATTTTCTCTTTTTTGACTTCCTGATAGCCTGTTACGACGACTTCGTCCATGACGTTGGTGTTTGGCTGGAGAGTGATGGAGAGGTTGTTGCGGTTGCCGACTTTTATTTTCTGCGAAATCATACCTACATAAGAGACCGCGAGAACAGGGTCGGAGCCGCTGACATGGATGGTGAAGTTTCCATTAATGTCAGTGACCACGCCTGCTTCGGTTCCTTCGAGTATCACGTAAGCTCCGATGAGCGGCTCGCCTTCGGTGTCAAGGACTGTACCACGGATGTTGCGGTTGGCACGGTTGACTTTTGCCGCAGTACGTTTGTCTATGGAGACTGTGATTACGCGGCCTTTGATGGTGTAAGTCATCGCGGTGCCGTGAAGAATGGTTTTGAGCGCATCGGCAACGGATGCTTTTTTGATATCGCATGTGACGCGATATCGCTGCACCTCATCGTAGATGTAGGAGAATTTGTAGCCTGACTGGGCTTCAACTTGCTCAAGGACCTTTACCATAGGTGTGTTAGTGGCCCGGAGCGTTACTGTGGATTTTTGATCTGCCGCGAGTGCCGGAATGGCGATGAACAGGCAGAGGAGGTAGCAAATGAGCTGACGACTGATGGACGTCAGGGCTACGCGGTGATTTGGGTTTTCATGATAATCCATAACAATATTTAATGATGGTTTATACTTCAAATGACAAGCCATCGGGAGTTATGGGTAGCTGTGAAACGATTTTTTTTCGAAAAAAAAAGTTTCCTGCGGCGATTATTTTGTGGGCGAGATGCGGATATTCGTGCCGTCGAAGGTGACGTTGAGAGTCCCGAACGTGTTGAGACTTTCTACGATTGACTCTACCGGTTCATTGCGGTCGGCTACGAAGTGGAGTCGATATGACATGAGAGTGCGGTCTGAGAGTCCGACGTTGACATTATACCAGCGTCCAAGTTCAATCATGACATCTATAAGCGGAACATTGTCAAAGTAGAAAAATCCATCACGCCATGCGTCAAGCTCACGGTTGTTGATATTTGAAACCACAAGTTTCCCACCTTTTAGGGTCACATCCTGTCCGGGGTCGAGGGTCACAGATGATTTGTCGGTCATATCCAGGACAAGCACTTTCCCTGAGAGCAGCGAGACACGCACGTCGGCGCGGTTATAGGCGCGCACATCGAACTCGGTTCCGAGAGCTGTAGTTGAGATTTTGTCTGATATTACTATAAACGGGTGGTTCTCGTCATGAGCTACTGCGAAGTATGCTTCTCCTTCAAGATTGACTGTACGTCGGTCTGAAACAAAGCGGGCGGGAAAGCGGAGTGAGCTTTCGCCATTGAGAGTCACCTCTGTTCCATCGGCGAGGATTATGCGGATGCGTTTCCCTCGGGGCGTGGTGACCGTGCGTTCCTCAAATACCGATGTCACTGAAACTTTTCGCATATCCAGTACTTCAGTGTCAAGGTATACCGGTTTATTGGCAGTCTCCACGTTTTTCTGAGGAGCGGTGTGAGTTTTCGGTTTTGATGTTTCAGCCGTCGGGGTAGAAGATGTCATAGTTATGCGGCCATCCTGCTTGACGGCGGCAAAGAGCACGAGGTCTTCCTCCTGTGGGATTTCAGGCTTGGTGAAAAATCCGAGAGAGAAGAGGATTATGAGACAAGCGGCTATGCCTGCCACCGCTCCTCCGAAGGCATAGAGCCAGCGGAAAGTGGCGCGAGGTGACGGTTTTTCCTGAACATCACAGGCTGCCTCGGGGCGCAATGAGAGAAAGCGCTGCCATTCACGGTCAGCGTCGAAGCGAGGCGCCGACTCGCGCATGAATGCGGCTCCCACATCGCGCGCGTCATCCCTGATCAGGTCGGGATTAATGTCAATTGGCTGCTCCCGGTCGATATCTTTATGGCGTTTTTCTGTTTTCATTTAAGTATGTGCTATATTATAAAGACGTTTCAATCGGGATTTTGGTCAGTTCCCTTTTTATATTTTACACCGAAATACTTCCTGATTGTCTCAAGTCCCTTCATGATGTGCATCTTTACGCCATTGGTCGAGATATCAAGCATCTGCGCCACTTCCTTGTATGTTTTCTCTTCATAGTAGCACTGCTTGAGTACAAACTGGGTGCGCTGCGGCATATCATGTATCAGCTCGGATATTTTTTCAAGGCGTTCATCATATTTAGCCGCTGTCTCGCTGTCGAGTGGTGGAATGTCGCGGAGGGCGTATTCCCGGTGTTCGTCAACTACACGGAGATGCTCAATTGAGTTCAGACAGTGGTTACGGACAGAAGTGAAGAGGTAGGCCTTGGCATCTTTCACGTCCATGGTATCGAATCGGTCCCAGAGGGTGCAGAACACATCCATCACGATATCTTTGGCAGCGTTGTGGTCACGCAGGATGTAGGACGCATAGTGCTGTAGCTGTTCGGCATGGGTGCGGAACAGAAACTCAAAATCTTTTTTCTTGAATGCGTCCATATAATGGTTCCTAGGGGTCAGCGAGGGTCACCAGCCTCCCGGTCCGTTGATCTCCGGACGTGCCGGAAACTTATGATACAATAAAAAAGGTCTAACTCAAAAGAGCTAAACCCATTACTTAAATTAGTCGGGGTGAGTAGACTCGAACTAGCGACCTCACGCCCCCCCCAGAGGCGTACTCTAACTGGGCTGAGCTACACCCCGTTGTTTTGGTTTAACGGGTGCAAAAGTACGTATTTACGGGGAATTTGCAAAATTTTTCAGACGCTTTTTTGCTCAAAAAACGTTTTTTAATTGGTTCAAACGAATAGCACTCAATTATCTTCGCGACTGGGCACGTAAGGACGAACGTAAGCCCTTGGTTTTGCGTGGTGCCCGCCAGGTGGGCAAGACAACGCTTGTCAAGATGTTTGCCGTGAAGTTCTTGCTAAAGCAAGCGGCAAAGCCGAGCGAATTGACAAATTGTCAACAGGTTGTGTCTATTTGTCTGAAATCTGCCAGAATTGCTTACTATTTAACACTTTAACCTCCATTCAGTCCTTGGCATGTAAGTTGCGATAAGGATAGTGCAAGCCGAGAGCAAGAAGCTCGAAGGCAAGCACAATTAAACATTAAATATAAACAAATTAAAATATAATTGGAGGTTTTTGATATGTTACCAGTAATGAGAAATTCTTGGATGCCTGAAGTTTTCAACGACTTTTTCGACACTGACTTTATGTCGCGTACCAACGCTACGGCACCGGCAATCAACGTTAAGGAGACCGAACACGAGTATACAGTGGAGCTTGCTGCTCCTGGCATGAAGAAGGACGACTTCAACATCAATATCGACAACGATGGCAACTTGCACATCAAGATGGAGCAGAAGAACGAGAAGAAGGACGAGAACAAGAAAGAGCACTATCTGCGTCGCGAGTTCTCTTATTCAAAGTTCGAGCAGACGCTTATCCTGCCTGACGATGTCAACAAGGAGAAGATTGCAGCCAATGTCAACGACGGTGTACTGACTGTCAACTTGCCTAAGATTGATAAGAAGGAAGAAAAGACTACACGTCACATTGAGGTGAAATAAATCATAAGCGATTGATAGCGGTCCTGCCTCACTCAGTTAAAAGAGTGGGGCAGGACTTTTTTTGGTTTGTTGTGAATTTTTGTCACAAACCTATAATTTTAAGGAAGAGTGAAAGCTGCGTTTGCTTCATTCTTCCTTTTTTTGTTATTTTTGTATGCCCCAATAATACAATTTGATATACAGAATAATGAAATTTGATATATATAAAATGAAAAACCGTACGAACAAGAACTTTTTAACGACTCTGCTGTCGCTTGTGGCCGTGGTGCTGATGCTTTCGGCTGCGGCTATTGTGCGCGACGGCAGGATTTTCGGTTTCAATCTGCGCGATGGCGGGTCTGCGGAGCACGGTCGGCACGGCGTGCAGGCTTCTCCGGCTGCGCTGACTGCCAACAACGACACGCTGACTGTGATGCCCGATGGCGCTATTGTGGTCAATACCCGATTGCTGGCTAAGGATGTGCAGGGCTATGGCGGGCAGGTTCCGCTGCGCATCCATATTGACAAGGGTGGGGTGGTGGACAGCATTGAGGCTGAGCCTAATGCCGAATCGCCCGACTTCTTCAATCATGCTTCTTCCCTCTTTGGTAAATGGCAGGGCAAGACTGTTGATGAGGCTATGGCTGAAGAGGTGGATGCTGTGACGGGAGCTACGTTCTCCTCGCGTGCCATCATTGCCAATGTGCAGCGCGGACTGGCTTATGCCAAGCGCCATGCTGAGCTTGACAAGGAGTCTGAGGCAGATAGTCCGGACTCAGATGCTATTGGTTCGGCAGGAGTGCCGGGCGCTTCAGCCTCGGCAAAGGGTTGGACTCTGGGCGGCATTGCTGCATTGATTGTGGCGCTGTTGGGTGCTGTTGTTCCGCTGTTTGTCAAGAACCGCCGTTGGCATTATGTGCAGCTGTTTCTCAACGTCATTGTGCTGGGCTTGTGGACCGGCACGTTCGTGTCGTACACCCTGCTCATGCGACTCTTCTCGGGGGGCGTAAGCCTTGCCACGCTCGGCACGCTCGCCGCTCCGTTGCTTATGGTTCTGGTGGCTATGCTTTATCCTTTGGCAGGTCGACCAGGACACTACTGCGCCCACGTGTGCCCGTTCGGTTCGGCTCAAGAGCTTGCCGGCAAACTCACCCGTCGCAAACCGCGGCTCTCGCCACGCTTGAACAGAGCGCTCAACGTGTTCCGCAACGTTCTGTGGGGAGTGCTTATGGTGCTCATGCTCACCGCTACTTGGACCGCATGGATGGATTATGAGCTGTTCACGGCGTTCCTCTATACATCGGCTTCGACGTGGGTGATAGCAATAGCCGTACTCTTCCTCGTTCTCTCGATATGGGTTCCGCGCCCCTATTGCAGGTTCGTTTGCCCGACGGGGAGCCTTTTTAGGAGTTAGGAATTTTGAATTTTGAGTTTTGAATTGTCGGCTGAAGCCGATTTTGAATTGTCGAATTTTGAGTTTTGAGTTATTGATTTTATATTTTTGATTTAAGTTTCGCAAGCGATAGTAGTTAAGAAGTTAAGGAGTTTTTCGCGAAGCTCAAGGAAACTTTCGCGCCCTACGGTCGCTAAGGAGTTAAGCCATTAGTTTTTTTGTTTGATATAGCATTATAAGCATTTGGCTTAACTTCTTAACTCCTTTAACTACTGAATTCTCTGAACTTGCGATAGTTCAATTTTTGAGTTATGAATTTACAGAACAAATCCGTTGTACTCAACGTTGTACTTGCCATAGTTGCAGTAGCGCTTGGAGTACGCCTGACATCGGGCAAAGCCTCTACTGCTAAGTCAGCCGATGCTGAACAGTCGTCTAACGCAGAACAGGCGGTGCTCGACAACATCGCCACACGCACCAGCATACGCGATTATGAGGCGCGACCGGTAGAGAATGAGAAGATTGAGAAGATGCTCCGTGCTGCCATGGCAGCCCCTACGGCAATGAACAAGCAGCCCTGGCACTTCGTAGTAGTTGACCAGCGCAGCGTGCTCGATGCCCTCTCTGAAGCCAATCCTTACGCCAAGATGATCAAGAAAGCACCCCTTGCAATAGTCGTTTGTGGCGATACTGAGAAGATGATAGAAGGTGGCGGTCGCGACTTTTGGATACAGGACGCATCCGCTGCAACCGAAAACCTCTTGCTCGCAGCCCACGCGTTGGGTCTCGGAGCAGTCTGGACGGGTGCCTATCCGGCTGAAGATCGCTGCAAAGCAATCGGTAAAGCATTGTCGTTGTCTGACAATCTCATTCCCCTCAATATGGTTGTAATAGGCTATCCGGCAGAACATCCGCAGCCAAAGGACAAGTTCAAGGAAGAGAACATTTCGTACTATGTGGATGAACAATAGGTACATAGAATATAACGATAACTGGGAGCGGGGACGATGGCGTCCTCTCTCCCAGTTATTTGTATTACTTGTCGGGGACGAGGGCGTCCCCTCTCCCAGTTATTTGTATTCGTGAATGGGCAGTTCGCCGTTGAGAGCACCGAGGGCGTTGAATGCGAGCGACTCCATTTCGCCCTCGCCGGGCATCACAACGACCGGTGCGAGGAACTCCACTTGCTTCCGTATCTCCTCAACGCAGTACTTACTGTAGGCAATACCGCCGGTCAGGATGATGGCTTCGGCCTTGCCCCATAGTGCAACAGCCATGGCACCAATCTGTTTGGATATGGTGTAGAGCATTGCTTCAAGCACTTCGTGGTATGGTTGTTCTCCTGCTTCGGCGCGACGCGAAATCTCCTTCATGTCCTTCATGCCCAGCAGAGCCTGGCAACCGCCGTAGCCTGCGAGCATTTTCATGATTTGCTGCTGGGTGTACTTGCCCGAGAAGCATAGGCGCACGAGCTGGTCGGCAGGCAGAGTGCCCGAACGTTCGGGAGCGATAGGGCCTTCGCCGGTGAGCGCATTGTTCACGTCGATTACCTTGCCGAGGTGATGTGCCGACACGCAGATGCCGCCTCCGAGGTGAGCCACGATGATGTCCATGTTCTCGTATACCTTTCCGCAGGTCTTGGCATAGCGACGTGCGGCAGCCTTAGCGTTAAGGGCGTGGAAGATAGATTCGCGCTTCATGAACGGCAATCCGGTGTAGCGGGCGCGTGTCATCATCTCGTCTACCACCACGGGGTCGGCCATGAATGCCGGACAACCGCATTCGCGAGCTATGTCGTCGGCTATAAGACAACCGAGATTGCACACGTGCTGATGTTTGGCATGATGCAGGTCGTGCTTCATGAGTTCGTTGACAGCATACACGCCGCCGTGCAATGGCTTCAACAATCCGCCGCGTCCTATCACGGCATCGAACTTCAATGGTATTCCGGCCTTGCGCAACAGCTCCAGCACGAAATCTTTACGGTATTCATACTGTTCGTCGACGGTCATGAACTTGTCTATCTCTTCTTGCGGATGGAGTCCGTCGTCGGTCCACACGGCTTTGTCGTCCTCGTATACTGCCACCTTGGTTGAGGTGCAGCCAGGGTTTATTACGAATATTCTTTTCATATGGAAGTGCTCCCCATACAGCCCCACCCCCTTGCCCCTCCCCCGCAGGGAGGGGAGTGAAGTGCTGAACTTGCTCAGAGTTTTATAGCTTACTCTTATATATTTATTGCAAGGGCGTAGGTAAGTTGGGGAATTTTTTATTGTTAATAATCATTTCACTCCCCTCCCTGCGGGGGAGGGACAGGGGGTAGGGCTTTTGTTATTTAGGGCTGATACTTCTCATGCAAGCCACGGCAAGCGAGTAGAACTTGGAGTCAGCCGAGTCGGCACGTGATGTCACCACAACCGGAGCTGTGGTTCCGTCGAGCATGCCAGCCACGGTAGCGTTGGCAAAGAAGGTGATAGTCTTGTAGAAAGTGTTGCCGGCTTCGATGTCGGGGAAAATCAAGATGTCGGCATTTCCCACCACGGGCGAGCTTATTCCCTTGATGGCACCGCTCTCGGCGTCGCATGCAGTCTTCACGTCCATAGGTCCGTCAACGCACACTTCGCCATATCTTCCTTCCTCGGCATATTGCTTTATGGCTTGGTAGGCGATGGTGATGGGGAACTTGTCGCTTGTCTTCTCGGTGCAATGCGTCAGCGCAACACGTGGACATGAGCCTCCGGTGAGGCTTCGCCATGTCTTGGTGATGTACGTCATGACGGCGTCGAGCTGTTCGGTGGTGGGGAAGGGGATGACGGCTGCGTCAGAGAAGAGCATGAGTCGGTTTATGCCGGGGATTTCCGCCACGGCGATATGCGTCAGCACGCTGCCCTTGACGAGTATTCCCTGCTCCTTGTTGAGCACGGCGCGCAGCAGGTTGTCGGTATTCAGCGAGCCCTTCATGAGCACGTCGGCGCGTCCTTCGCGCACTTCGAGCACGGCTTTGCGTGCTGCGTCGTCGTCGTCGGAGGCTTTGATGATTTTGATTTGTTGTGGATGGCGTGCTGCGAGTTGTTCGGCAATGTCTTGTTTGCCCTCGACAGCGGTAAGGATAAAGTCTGCAAAACCCTCGCTGACGCTTCGTTCAATCACTTCTTCGGTGTGTGCGTCGGCAGGTGATGCAACGGCCACTATGACGCGCTGGCCCAATGAGCGCAATCTTTCAGGTAGGGTTTTTAAGTTAACAATAGGATTCATAAGATGTTTTTTAGTTTGATATTGGCAAAGTTATCTGATTTTAGTTGATTGGCAAAGAGTTTTATTCACATTTTTATTCCGCTCTTGCAAAATGTTCGTTAAAAGACCGAAATCGAACATTTTTTTGTATCTTTGTAATATAATTATGGCTGAAAACCAGCTGGATTTTGCCACTCTGAAAAATGTAGTCCTTTTGCACTCCAAAAGGACTCGTTTTGCAAGCCAAAAGGACTCCTTTTACACTCCAAAAGGACTCCTTTTGAAACGCAAAAGGACCCCTTTTGGAAAACTGTGGTGTAATGTGCTGATTTTCAGGCGATAACAATGACGCAAAATACGCATAACGACAACGTAGCACATTGATATATGACAACATACGAGTTTGTAAAACAGTTTCGCGAGTCCGACCCCCGCAAGCTTGCCCTTCAGGCCTCGCGCTATCCCGATGTAGACATGCCCTACGCCTTGAATCAGATTCAGGGTTGGCAGACGGCGCTGCGCAAGCTGCCCTCATGGGCTGCGTGCGATGGGGTGGTGTATCCTCCTCATCTCAACATGGAGCAATGTTCGTCGGAAGCTACGGCGCGTTACAAGCAGCAAGTGGCTCGTCGGTGGGCCGAACGCATCCCGAACGCATCCCGAACAAGCATGACCGACCTGACGGGAGGATTCGGAGTGGACTTCTCGTTCACCTCGCGCTGTTTCGACTGTGCCACGTACGTAGAGCGCAACGCCTCGCTTTGCGAAGTTGTGGGTGCCAATCTGCCCCGTCTGGGCATCCGTAACGCTCAGATGAAGTGTGCCGAAGCTGAGGCTGTGCTGGAACAGCTGGAGCCTCAGACCATGATATTCCTCGACCCGGCACGCCGCGACGAGCATGGCGCCAAGACCGTGCTGATAGCCGACTGCACCCCCGACGTGTGCCAGCTCCTGCCCAGTCTGATGCAGAAGTCGCAGTTTGTGATGCTGAAGCTGTCGCCCATGCTCGACTGGCACAAGGCGATAGTCGACCTTGAGGGCACGGTGCGCGAGGTGCACATTGTGTCGGCAGACGGCGAGTGCAAGGAACTGCTGCTCGTATTGGCTTCTGACGGCACGCCGGAAGTGCAGGTGTTCTGCGTAGACATTCAGTCACGCCCCGACTCAGAGGGTCAGTATCCGCGCAGCGAATTTGTATATAGCATAGGTGGCGAAGCCGAGCCGCAGCCAAACAATTCAAAACTCAAAATTCAAAACTCAACATTCCTCTTCGAGCCCAACGCTTCCGTGATGAAGGCAGGCTGTTTTGACGAGATAGCCCGGGCCTACGGCATCTGCGCAATAAGCCGCAACAGCCATCTGTTTCTCTCCGACCGTGAGATAGACGGCTTCCCCGGCCGCACATTCGCCATCGATGCCGTCACCACGATGAACAAGCGGCAGCTCCGCCAGACCCTCTCCGGCATGAAGCAGGCCAACATCGCCGTGCGCAACTTCCCCCTGTCCGTGGCCGAACTGCGCAAGCGACTGAAGCTGAACGACGGCGGCGACACCTACATCTTCGCCACCACCACCTCCGACGGCGACCATATACTTATGCTGACGCATAAGACAAAAAAGTGAAAAAGCTACGTGTTTTCTCAAAAAAACATTACTTTTGCAAACAAAACAACTACGATGAAACGTACAGGAATATT